>Ga0209737_10003358_pt1 | contig 11184 bp, 2 predicted proteins | sample TergutCu122P3_FD_187284 | JGI IMG/M metagenome (GOLD analysis project Ga0209737, IMG submission 187284) | Cubitermes ugandensis P3 segment gut microbial communities from Kakamega Forest, Kenya - Cu122 P3 (SPAdes) (version 2) | ecosystem: Host-associated > Arthropoda: Insects > Digestive system >...
GGGCAACTGGGTAAACAACGTCAAGCAGGGCTGGGGCATTCAAACTTACATGGATGAGCTGGGCCGCTACTACGGCACCTACTCAGGTGTCTTTCAGGCAAATAAGCGGACAGGTCTCGGGACATTTCGTTATGCATCAGGCGAGGTCATAAATGGCATATGGCAAAACGATAGTTTTCTAGGGTAGGTTGTCGTGACAGAAGCCACCATACATATCCCAAATGATAGACCGGGCTCATCTCTTTCCAAAGTAGCAATACAGTGCGTCTTGACGCTTATTGCAGCGATAGCCACTACACTTATCATCGCACTCACATCGGGTATCTTCGCGGAGCTTCTCGTGCATTTTCTCGGGAGCTCACTGACTGTCTATGGTATCCAGCTGATTCTCAGCGTATACACACTCGTTACAGCACTGGCACTGGCTCCCTTGTTCTTGCACGGAGTCTTTACCAGCATCACAACTAAAGCAGGCAATAAAGAGTGGCTCAAAAAGTACAAAAAGAGCCTGAAGAAGCTCTATCCCAGGCTAACAATCCTAACTGTCACTGCCTGTATCGGTGGTCTGGTCATAAGCTCTGTATTTGACTTACTGGCAAGGAATATGGCTCTTGTGATACTGGAGCGAGTTTTACTGTTGATCGTTGGGGCTGTAGCCATATACTTCATGTACCGTGGTTATTCGAATAAAAATGGTTACAAAGATGGTGATTCTTGCCATCCTGAGCGCAAGCGAAGGATCTTGCCTGCACGTACTGCAAAACAAGATTTTTCGCTAACGCTCACAGCTTCTACACGACCTGACACCAGCTTCTCACATAAGGCACTGCGCACCACTATCGCCCTGGTTCTGATCGCCACATCATTTCCAGCTGCCTGGCTTTTCTCGCAAGGCAGCTGGAGGCTTGCCTACGCAGATGAAATAGAGCTTTCAAACACTGCAAAGTCACTCCATCAACCCGGCATTCCCAACCAGTACCACGCTGACAGCGATCACGACAACCGAGACTACGACAGCGCCTTTCTCAAAGAACCCACACTTGCACCCACTCCAGATAAACCAGATGGCGCACTGTTCGAGGTTGATCATGATCGCTACTCAACCACATGGCAAAACTCAGACGGCACCTATACCACCCGCATACAATCAGAGCCACAAACCTATACCACCGAAGATGGCTCAGAGCGCGACATCGATAACACCTTGGTACCCAGCACTGACAAAAGCGGCTACACCAACGCAGAGAACTCCTTCTCGGTAAACCTGCCAACCAGTGGCACAGGAGTCACCTTAGAAAAAGACGGCTTCAGCTTACTTGTCGAGCCTCTCTTTGGCACTCTGAACAATGCGGTTGTCAAGGAGAATGCGATCCTGTACAACAATGTCGCAAAAGGCATCGATGTCCAATACACTGTCTATGGATCAGAAGTCAAAGAAGACATCATCTTAAACCACCCAACGAACCTCACCTCTTTTGACTACAACCTCATAGCACCCGGCATCACCTTCATTCAACAAGGCAACACAGTCTTAGGCTATCGGACAGGAGAAGAAAGCAGCAAGAACGCCACGCCTGTCTTTACCATCAATGCACCAATAATGAAAGACGCTGCAGTCAATACCTCCATCAGCATCTCAATTACACTTGAAGTGACTGACGCAACCACCACGCTCCGCATCATCCCCGATGCAAAATGGCTGGCAGCCCCAGAGCGCATCTGGCCGGTTATCATCGACCCATCACACAAACTGGAAGGAAGCAACCTGAGCCAGGGCACCATCCAGGTATTTGCCGGGTATTCCTCAGATCCTGATATGGAACACAACATCCCGTATCTGATCGTTGGTCTTGAAGACGGAAGTCTGGTAGCCGTTGATGGGATCGTGTACGGACAATCCTGGTCGTTTATCAAGATCAACGACATAGGCCCCTACATTGAAGATCTGCCTGATCGCGCAATTCTGTCCGCAACACTGAATGCCTACAAGTATGGCACTGTCCAATTCCGCCCAGGGCAAGGCCTTTCAATCAATGCCTGCATGATCATGGATGACTGGAAGGGGGACGGCAGGCATACCTGGAACAATCGTCCCTATGGAGCAGACCTCACCATACTTGACACTCAGCTGACCCCTGCATACGCAGGGTGGATGGAGTTTGACATCACCGATGCCTTCAAGGCATGGAAAAACGACCCATCAACAAACCGCGGCATCATGTTAACCCCACAAAGTGAGGTACAGGACGCAGTTGCCTTTTCTGGCACAGGAAATGCCCATGGGAATGAGGCACTCTATCTCGATCTTTCATGGACGGTACCCAACCCAATCGATGAAGACCTGCCGCTTGACGCTCCCAACATCAATCTGAGGCCTCTGACCTTCAAGCACCCCCTTGGGTATCAAAACTTCGTTGGGGTGTTTGCCGATGGACTTGTGCGCCCAGCCCTTGAGCTTGAGTACTTCCTCATCGAAATCGATGGAGCTTTGTTTTGGCTCATAGACAGCGACATCTATGCAAAGACTGAATATGAGCTTGAGTACCCCAACTCAGATGTATTTGTTGGCATCGTCCCCTTCACTCTCGGCTACATTGAGATGTACGAATCAAACTGGCAGACCGTGCTGTATCTCGATGATATGTTTGACTTCGATACGCTCTACATCATGGCAGTCCAGGGCACGCGCGTATACGACATCTGGGCAAATCCTGATGATATCTTTGAGCAAACCCCCATGGGGTTTTCAGACACCTTCCTCATATATATGTTCAAGCAACAAGACACCTTGCCCTATGTGGCAGCCTACTATGGTGTAACACGTGATCAGTTGGTAAAGGATAACTGGGTTGGTGATGATCTGGTATTTCCAGGCAACACCATCTTTGTCAGAAACCCCTCAACTACTGTTCCCTACAGCCGCCCCGATAATCTGACACTGGATCACATGCGATCTTTGATCTATGCCAACATGGGCAGAAGCCAGGTGTCCGAATTTGACATCGAGCCAGTCAACATGAACACCGGCAACTTCTACCTTGAGCATATTGATGCGACAAGCTATGAGTATGGTGCGTCCTTTAACCTGATCCGCTCATACAACGCACTTGCCCCTCAAAGTGCGGGTCCCTTCGGGAGGGGATGGTCAACTCCATATCAGCAGACATTGGTAGGAGCAATAAATGGCGACATTACCTACATCACCGATGACGGAAGACACCTCGTCTTTACCAAAACCGACAGTGGGTGGATATCCCCCAGTGGATATAACCTGACCCTTACAAAACACAATAGTGCAGAGCCAGAAGATGTCACCTACACCATCACCAAGTCAGACGGCAGCTTCTTAACCTTTAGTTGCTATGGCGTGCTTTCATCCATCACCGATTCATACGGGCTTTCCACCACGATCACCTATGACGACAACTTCCATATGACCTCGATCATAACTTCAACTGGACGTGTCTACTCGATTACAACTGATGGCCTTGGGCACATCGCAACCATCACGCTTCCCAACGGCGGAGTTGTAAGCTATACCTACGATGCGTCAGGCTATCTCACCTCGGTCACCGATGCTGATGGCAACACTATCCGCTACGAATACGACGCGCGCGGACAGATGAGTGCCTGGTACGACGGCAATGACAACCGTGTAATCTTCAACACATACGACGATAGGGGACGCGTAGTTGAGCAGGTAGATGCACTCGGCAACATATCAACGCTTGAATACATAGATGGCGCAACAATCCTGACCGATGTAGCGGGCTATCAAACCATCTATCGCTACAACGATCTTTTGCAAACTACCAGCATTGAGCGTGAAGGTGTAACAACCTTTAAGACCTTCAACGAAGCAGGACAGCTCATCACAGCAATCGATGGACTTGGGCGTGAAACTGTTTATTCCTATGACACCCAAGGAAACCTCACGACAATACTTCGCCAAGACGGAAGCTTCCAGGAGATCATCTACGACGCAAACGCTCGCCCGCTCATAGTTCGCGACTATGACGGTAGCGTTGTTCAAAACACCTACGACTCAAACGGTAACCTTATCAATCGCATCAATGCCGATGGAACCTCACTCATCTACACTTACGACAGCTATGGTCGTATGACCTCGCTTACCAACGAACTTGGAGCCACAACCACCTTTAGCTGGAGCGACACCACGCTTACCATCACTGATCCAGAAGGGGGCAGCACCACCACCTACTACGACATGATGGGTCGCCCCTTCAATGTAGTTGACCCATGTGGAACAGAGTACAAAACCATCTACTCTCTTGCCGGCAGAGTATCTGCCACTTGGATAACTGGTGGAATCACTGCCTCGTATGCCTATGACGGAGCTGGCAACTGCATTGCGATCACCGATGCGCGAGGAAACACATCAAGATACACCTACGATGCAGCAGGCAACCTCATACAAGCCCGCGGTCCCGAAGGAAGCGCACTTAATTACACCTACGATGCGCTGGCAAACAAGACATCAGAAACCGATGCCCTTGGAAATACCACGTACCACTACTACGACGCACACGGAAACCTCATCAAAACCACTGATGCGGATGGAAACAGCGAGAGCTTCACCTATGATGCAGCTTCACGCCTGACCTCATCAACAAACAAAGCTGGCCACATCACAACCTACAGCTACGAAGGTGTGATCGTCAGGCCAACCATAATAAGTGCTCCCTCAGGAGTGAATACCTACATCTATGACAGCAAAGGACGCACGCTTAAGGCTCACTACTTCGATGGCAAAAAGCGCATCTACACTTACGATCTGCGCGGGAGAGTGTTAAGCGTTAGCGATGAGGCAGGTCTTACCGTTTCCTACACCTACGACGCAGCTGGTCGAGTGGTGAAGAAATCAGACAGTGCCGGGCGCACAGAGCACTTCTCCTATGATCTGGCAGGCAGACTCATCTCCACAACTAATGCAATCGGGCAAGTCACGACCTACACCTATGATGCTGTAGGTCGCCCCACCAGCATCACCTTGCCAGGCAACCTGGTTAACCAACTTGAATACGACGCTCGAGGAAACATCATCAAACAGATCAGACCCGATGGCACCGAGCTGAGCTTTACCTACGATAGTGCAGGTGCCATCACCTCAATCACCGACGCAACAGGCGCGGTGACACAATTCCACTACACTGCGCTGGGAAGCACTGCTGCTGTCATCAATGCTGAGGGAGCAACCTCTACCTACAGCTACGATGTTAACCAACGGCTTACTGCGATCACAGGGCCACTGTCCGAGACAGTAAGCTACACCTACGACAGCTTGAGCCGACCAATTGCATACAGCGATCCCCTTGGCAACACCTATGAGCTTTCCTGGGACAGCTCAGGTCAGGTAACCGTCATCGCATCCCCCGATGGATCGGCTACCACCACAGAGTATGACTCAGCTGGACGCGTCACCAAGATAACCGATTCTCTGGGACTCATCACAGAATACGTATACAACGAAAAAGGCCAACTCATCTGCCAATTCGATAACGCTGGCTATGACGCAACTTTTGCCTACGACATCTCAGGCAGAGTGATAAGCCAAACAGATGCTCTGGGAAGGATCGCAAGCTTTTCCTATGACGCATGGGGAAGACTTGTATCCACCACTGATTTCAATTCAGATACCACAGCTTACACCTATGATCTCATCGGGCGAATCACTCACGTAAGCAAAAGCACCGGCGAGGAGTATTACCTTTCATATGACGCAGCAGGAAATCTCGTTGAAATAACCGATCATCTCGGACGCACAACAACCTACACCTATGACCTCTTGGGGAAAGTACTTACCAAAACTGATGCACTGGGACAGGTATGGCACTACAGCTACGATCCGCAAGGCAGACCGCTGTCTGAGATCAATCCTGAAGGCATCGAAAGCCATCTGGTCTATGACAAGGTAGGAAGGCCCATATCCTTCATCGATGGCAGAGGTAATGCAGCAGATCTCATCTGGGATCTCTCCTCAAACCTCATAGCCACCAAGACAGCTGATGGCGCTGTTCGGGAGTATTCCTACGACGCAGCTGGAAACCTTCTCAAGGAAAAAGACCCACTGGGATACGTCTCACGTTATGAATACGATGAGCTAAACCGCCTGATCAAACACATAGGCCCACGCGGTGGAGAAACCACCTTCAGCTACGACAGCCATGGAAACCTCACATCAGTTACTGACGCAGAGGGAAATACCACAACCCACAGCTACCTGCTCAACAACCTGAGAAGCTCAACCATCCTGCCCAATGGACTCGAGATTTCCTACACCTATGATCTCGCAGGACGCCTCATCTCAGCATCAGATGCAACCGGCCTATCCATAACCTTTGAATATGACGCACGAGGCAACATCTCCAAGCAAACAGAGTACAACGGAGCCATTAGCACCTTCACCTACGACGATGCCCACCGCATGACGAGCGCAACTGACGCGCTGGGCGGCAAAACCACCTACAGCTACGACAGTGCAGGAAATCTCATCTCATCGCAGCTGTCAAATGGAAGCACCTACGCATACTCCTATGATGTGCTAGACCGAATGACCACTGGCTCCCACTCATCAACTCTGCCCATAAGCTTTGTTTATGACAGCCGAGGCAACATCTTACAAACCACACAGGGCGATAAGATCGTAAGCTACCTCTATGATGAGGCAAACAACCTCACCAGGATAACTGACGCCTTGGGCAACAGCGCAAAGTACAGCTACAACGAAGTCAACCTCTTGACTTCATACGAAAACAAGACAGGCAGCATAACCTCATTTACCTACAATCAAACAAGACAGCTCACCTCGCAAACCGATGCAGCAGGCAATACAAGAAGCTACAGCTATGATGCCGATGGAAACCTCAGTGTATACACCGACACGCTCGGCAACACCACGAGCCTCACCTATGACCTCATTGGGAACCTCACGCGAGCTGAAGACCCCATTGGTCGCATCAGCTTGTACACCTATGACAGCATGGGAAATGTCACGTCAGTCACCCATGGCAAATCACCAACCTATGAGCTTTATGCATCTGCAGCCGCAGATCCCACGCGCAAAGCCATGCTCATCTTAGACTTCACCACCACCTACGAATACGACCTGCATTCAAATCTCACAAAGATCACCTCACCAACTGGCGAGATCGAAAGCTTTACCTATGACACCGCAAGCAGAATGACCTCATCAACCACTACCGGCAAAAAGACCACCACCTATGACTATGATCTTTTGGGCCGCCTGATTTCCAAGCACTACGATACAACGAGTGCATCAGTTACCTACGCCTATGACAGCTCAGGCAATCGCTTGTCCATGAACGATGAGACGGGTAAAAGCTCATACGCATATAACGACGCAGGACAGCTGATCTCCTATACCCAATCAGACGGACGCACACTGCGCTACTCATATGATGCATATGGGCGTCTCGCAAAGGTCATCTATCCAGATAACCGATCAGTTACCTACACCTATGACCTTGCAGATAATCTCATCTCAGTTACCGACTCTGCCAAGGGAGTAACCACCTACACCTACGACGCAGAAGGAAGAGTACTATCCTGTCTGCGCCCTGACAGTACCGCCAGCTACTACAGCTACGACGAACTCTCGAGGCTTACCTCACTTGTCAACAAACGCGGCGACACCCTGCTTTCATCCTTTGGCTATACCTATGACAGCGAAGGTCGCATCGCATCTGAGGTCATGTATCAAAGGGGCACAGCAACTGAGCCAGCGATTTCGCTTGAACGCAACTACACCTACGACGCAGCCGGTCAACTGACAGGCTATCGTGAGCTTGAGGGTGGAAAGACCTCAACCACCCTCTACTACTATGACCTTCGTGGAAACCGCATAGCTGAAACCACAACAGAGGGAAGCAGCTTCTCGGTTGTATCGGAATACGACACAACAGGCAGGCTCATCAAACAAACTGACGAACGCTCAGGAGAGGTATCTACCTTCTCATACGACGCAGATGGCAATTTGAGCGCAAAACAAAGCACTGCTGGTGGAGCGACAACTAAAACCACCTATACCTACGACGCAGAAAACCGCCTCACAGCTGTTCGTGAGGGCGGTGCCCTACTCATGGCAGCCAGCTATGACGGAGATGGAAATCGCACATTCCAGGTTCATCGCACCGTGGTTCCCTCTGAGGGATACGGATCCAAGCTCAACGCAGATACTACAGACATCACTCAAAAGATGGGACTGCTCGATGGTCTCTCAACAATAATCACCTACTTTACACTTACCGATCCCAAGCCCCCTGGCTCACACATCATCCCAGATCACGTCTACGACATCGAGTTTTCTGACAGTGCATTTCTCTATGGCTTTGGACTTGCACTTTCCACCTTTGCCTGTATGGCGGATATGGCATTTGCCCCTCGAGTACAACGTGACTTCAGCTCAGCATTCGTTGAGCTTTTGGGAGTGTATTCATCCGTGCTTCGAAGTGATCAGAGCGCATCGTTTGACGATGATGACATTGCCGCACTTGAGACAGCTGGTCTGAGCAACAGCGATATCTACGACATAACCAACCCGAGAGATATCCCAGCAACTGGCAGCAACCAGACGGTTACTACAGGAAGTGGGGGAGCAACATCAACTGGCTCAACTGACACGCCACCAGGCAGCTCAGACACATCACCCACCACACCCGGCTCCATCATCATCCCCACCGGCATAAACCAAACCTACCGCTACGACTATGAGCTGACCTACTACGTAAACGACATCACCTATCAGCACACCCAAGTCGCAGCAGAATACGGCAAGCGAGGCGAACTGAAGAACAGCTACACCTACGGCAATGACCGCCTGTATGCAATCAACACCACTGGAAGACTCGACAGCTATCTCCATGACGGACGAGGATCAGTTGCCCAGATATCCTCAGGAGCATCTGTCATACAAAGCCTCTTCTATGATCCTTATGGCAAGGTGGTATCAGGAGCTGACAGCCACACACTTACCTTTGCCCATAACGCCGAAGAATACAACCCAGTCGTTGACCTCACCTATCTTCGAGCTCGCTACTACACACCTTCAACTGCCAGCTTTATCACCAAGGACACTCACCTTGGTCACACCCTATCCATCAACTCCCAAAACCGCTACCTATACGCTCAAGCTGACCCCATAAATAACTTCGACCCTTCAGGACACGCGATATCAAACAACTCCTATGAGCGCCAGATGGAAAGCATGGGTGGAATCAACGAGATATACAACTTCTATGTAGGACAAACACTCAGCAATGCCCATGGTGCAGCTAACGCTGCCTTCTACTCACAACTAAACGATGCAAATGAGACAGACTACACCGACATAGATGCCATCAACTCCATAGCCTACATCTCACAAGCAACAGCAAACGCCTACATCAGCTACGGCGCATACATGGCACAAAACGCCGGAAGCTCATGGGGCTGCAGCGCTGGTACCCTCACCGGTGCTGCCATCAACTCCTTTGCAGCAAACGTCAATGCCTCAAAAGACTCCGTAAACTCACAGATATCAATCGTCCAGGCCAACAAGTACCAGGAGTACGAGGAATACCAGGCATACCTGGCATATTTAGCATACCAGGCATATCTGGCAAATCTGGCAGAAATACTTGAACTTGCAGATCAAAAGATGCAAGCATACAAAGACCTTCTTGCTTACTACGACGAACTACAAAGAGCGTTAATGATGCAGCATCTGTTTGAAAACGCAGGCAATCTAATAAAGATGGAATTCGCATCAGCACTGAGAAATAACTTTGGCAGTGCGACATTCACATCACCCTTCTACGACTCACTGTACCAAGAATACCTGGACATTCTCGTAAAGGAAGCAGAGGAACAACGAGATTATTATGCAGATTACCTTGAGCGATACCTGTTTAACTTATTACTAACAGAGTGCTTAACAGCCAATCCACCTGATGTGATCAAGCACGGTATTCTCGATGCATTAGGCTTATTGCCAGGTGTAGGAATAGTATTTGATGCAGGCAATGCTCTCTGGTATCTTGTTGAAGGTGACTATGAGAATGCTGCTCTGTCAGGGTTAAGTGCCGTACCAGTTGTTGGATTGTTCGCTACTGGAGCAAAGGTAGTCAAGGGAGTAAAAACGGCTGGGAAGGCTGCCGATGCTGCTGCGACGGCAGCTAAGGCAACGACGAAAATGACTACAAAAGAAGCAACTGAAGCTGCAAGAAAGCTGGGATTTGAAAAAACAAACTATACTTCACATGGACAACCAGTATTTAAGGACGGAAACAGGTATATTACTCCTGATATTGACAGCCACAGTGGTGGTGTATGGAAAATGGCAAATTCAGTAGAAGACTTGGCCAGCAAGGAGACTCGTTTGGGAACATTCGATGCAAATTTGGGGCGCATAGGAGACTAGAATGCATAGTTGGAGAATTACAAAATACGACCCTAATAATAGAAGTGCTTCGGGTCATTATTTCAAAGATGAATGGACGTCAATCTCTGACGTTGGCAAAGAATACGGCGACGCACTCTTTACTCTTTCTCGTTATATAAAGATCGAGAGTCTGTACCTTGATTCAATTCTAATAATCATGAGTTCCCTTGGCGTTGATTATCTTATGGCAAGCGATCTAGAAAAGCGGATTACAAAAAGACACACAGTGCTTACAAAAGAGGAAATGAGTTTCCTTAAATCTCTAAAAAACAATATGTGTGTACCAAAAGAATCAATTGATTTGCTCGCGCGATTAGTCCTCAGAGAGTTTGTTTGGTGCAAGTTAGTACACTCGAATATGTTTGTACATTTTGGATACGACTATCATATGTATATCGGCAGTACTACTCCCTTAGAAAGCGAGTTAGAACAAATCAGGGCATCGGGACTCTTCGTGGAGAGCATGCCATCTCCATATTGTTAAAATACAGATAAGGGGACGGGTCATTTGAGAGCGACCGAGCAAGGTTGCGTACATTAGCTGGTGGAGGTGTGACGGGGACGGCAGACTGTGTGGAATGAAAAGGATGACAATGAGAAGGCATTAGGAGTGTAACAGGGGACGAGTGTAACAGGGGACGGAGGAATGTTACAATGATTGATTGCAATCTACTCAAATGACATCAGGTGCTGACAGCTACACACTTACCTTCGCTTACAACGCC
>Ga0209737_10003359_pt1 | contig 11178 bp, 7 predicted proteins | sample TergutCu122P3_FD_187284 | JGI IMG/M metagenome (GOLD analysis project Ga0209737, IMG submission 187284) | Cubitermes ugandensis P3 segment gut microbial communities from Kakamega Forest, Kenya - Cu122 P3 (SPAdes) (version 2) | ecosystem: Host-associated > Arthropoda: Insects > Digestive system >...
GAATGAACCCCGGTAAATCTTTGCCGGTGGTGCGGTGCTGCATGTCTACGATCATTTCGAAGACTCGCATGTTTCGTTTGAGCGCCTTGATCGTCATGGCAACCTCAACACCGTAGCCGTCGGCAAAGGGGAGCACCGCCTGCAGGCACTCGCGGTTCAATGCGCGCTGGCCGCTGAGCGGTGCCTGCGCGTCGTACCCGCCGCCGTGTTCCCGGATGGCACTGCGTGCAAGATCCCGCACAACACCAAAGCCTCCGCTACCGGGAACCTTGGGCAGAATCCCCACAGTCATGTCGGCAAGACCCCGCATAACAGGGCCAGGCAGGTGCCCTGCCTCCCGGGCGCTGGAGCCCAGGTCTGCGTCCAGAAACATGATGATGTCAAACTCAAAAGACTCAGCGGCAAGCTTCTCCACACCCAGTTGCAGGGCAGCGCCCTTTCCTCGGTTCTTGTCGCTGCGGACGACTGTAGCGCCAGCCTTGCGAGCGATGTCCGCTGTTGCATCCGCCGAGCCATCGTCAATCACCACAACATGGTTGACCTCGGGGATAAGAAACACCCCCTCCAACGTTGTACTGATAGTCTTTTCTTCGTTATAGGCTGGCATCAAAACAACAACGGTCATTTTTTTCTCCGTAATAATCCCACTACACGTGAGGCGAGCGAGTTGATCATGGCAGTCTCAGGAATCTTCAACAAACGAGCGATCAGATAAAACACCACAAGCGAAAAGGTACCAAAAAGTGCAATCATCGTAAGCGACATCAACTGAGACTGCTCAAAATCACCCAGAAGTATCATGTAGGGCACCGCAATGGCGATGAGTGCGGCTACAAGGGTCTTGCAGGAATCCCAGATGATTCCCGTAAGGCCAAATGAGCCGAGCTCTTTGCGGAGAACAAAGAGCATGAGCGCGCAGAGCAGGGCATTTACGCAGGCATCTGCGAGCGGGATACCCACCAACCCCAACCCCCGCCACAAGCCAAAGCCGGTTGTGAAAAAGCCATACAGCGCAATGAGCAGGACACGGCCGAACGCATCGATGATGATGAAGCGTTTGAGGTCACGTTTTGCGGAGAATATGCGGTAGATGAACATGTAGCTTGCGTAGAAGGGCAGGGCAAGGCACCACATGGCAACGAGATCTGCCACTGCTTTGACATCACTGCTGGTAAAGGCCCCCGCATGATACAACCCGGCAAGTTGCATCGAGAGCATCATGATGATGGCTGCAAGCGGAAAGATTAAAAACAGAGTTGTTCGCAGCCCCAAACGAACATTGGTGCGAAATGCATCCCAATTCTCTGCGGCTGAAGCCTTGCTCATTTCCGTGAGCAGGGCGGTTGAAAGCGCCACAGCGATTACGCCATAAGGCAACTGGTACCACAGCCAGGCATAGGAAATGGTCGCTGGGCCCTTGCCGGTCACAGCCAGCGCGAAGTTGTTCATCATGCTGAAGGCGACGATGTTCATCACGATGAACGCCGTGGCAGGCAGCGCCATCTTCAGCGTGTCGACAAGAGCAGGGTCTCTAAGGTTGATATGGAAGCGCAGGGGTATCTTCAGCTTGAACAGGGCAGGCAGCTGGACGACGAACATGGCTACCACGCCAAGTGTCGTTCCGAGCGCCAGCCAGATCTTGGCTACGAATGGGTCGTATTGAGCGATGAAGGGATAACCAACAAAGGTGATGATGCCAACAACATTGTTGAACACCGGCCCGAGTGCCGGCCATAAAAACCTGCGATGGGCGTTGAGCAAACCGCCGATTATGGCTCCAATGCCATAGAAGAGCACCTGTATGGCAAAGAAACGGAAGAAGAATGTGGCGCTTTCGATGTTGAGATTGGGAGTGATAAATGACTGCGTGAAGATGACCTGGGGAGCAAAGATGGTTGCAAGAAGCACGACGAGGGAAAGTGCAATCGCGCTGATACTCAGGAGGTTCGAGGAGAATTTTGCGGCACCATCTCTGCCTCTTTTTTCCAGTTGTGCGAGGTATATGGGTAAAAACGCAGTGGTGAGCACACCTCCGGCGACGAGCTCGTAGAGCATGTTGGGCAGGTTGTTGGCAATGTAGTACTCGGAGGTAAACAGCGTATTGCCCAGCGCCATCGCCATGGCAACGGTGCGGATGAGCCCGGTGAAGCGCGAAAGGAGCGTTGCAACCGACATCGTAGCGGTTGAGCGCGCGACGGACGGCTGGGTTTCTTCTTCTTTGTCGTTCGCCGTGTGACTGGATAACGTGACAAAACTTACTGTCCCCCTGTCACCCGTCCCCCTGTCACCCGTCCCTTTGTCACACTCTCTGCTCCCAACAATTCTGTTTTCGCTAAAGTCGTTTTTATCCGTATCCAGATTCTGTTGCATAACCTTCCCTTTTGCCCTGGGCGTCAGCAATCCCAAGGCCTGTTGCTGCAGTTCACGTAATGATAGAGGATCACCACCCTCTGCAAGTATACGCAGATGCCAGCTATGCAGGTCACAAACCAACCAGACAAAGGCGGCGATAGGATAGATGAGCAGGGCTGCCGGAGTGAACAACCCGGAGTCCTCGATAACAAAGGTGACAACAGCCAGAAAACAGCATACCGAATATGCTACAGCAAAGGCCTTGTTGCGCAGCCAGAATTCGCGGTATGGGCCCGGCTTGACGATGCGAAGAACCACCAGCAGAATGAAGAGAAACACAATAAAGATGATAGTCACAACCGGGACATAGACCCTTATCAGATTAAATGAATAGCTCCAGACATCAGATGCGAGTCTGACAATGAGCGACCACAGCCCTTCATTAATTATGGGGATAACCTGGTTCATGTGCGAAACTGGATTAAGCGCAATGTCAGCATACAATACACCGAGCGCCAGTCCCAAAGAACCCAGAAGAGCCAGGATCGCAATCCACCAACGTAACCGCCTGTTGTTGAACAACCACCAGCAGAAAAAGCAACCAAGCGTGCCCCAGACCAGAGGGCCAAAACTGGCGCCGAACCAGGGGCTTGTTGCCACAAAAAGCAGAAAAACCGACCCAAGCAAAAAGCCCCATTTCTTGAAGAAAGGGATACCAAAAGCATCCGGGTAGCGGTTGATGAGCAAGCCGGAAAATGTGATCCATGAGCCAAAGAGCAATGCCCCCTGCTCGTTTCCCAAACCGTAATAGCGAGAACCTGCGGTGATGTCGTAGGTGAGATAGCCGGCAGTATCTATCGGCCCACCAAAGAGTTGCCCTGCGACGATGACCACAATCATCAGGGTAAAAAGCGAAAACAAAGAGTTTACCCATTTGGTGCGAAGCCCAATGAGCAGGGCAAAGAGGGAAATGATCGTAACCCAGACCACCATGGCGATGACCAGATCTGCCGGTGATGGTGAATCAGGCAGATAGGTGAACATGAGGAAGGTTGCGATGGGAAAGGCCAGTACAATAAGCCAGATGATGCGCGTGATGGGGACAAGCACACCGCGTGAGCCGGGTTTTGATCTGCGTCCAAGAAAAAAGAGCACAATCGAAAATGCCAGGGCAATGAAGACAAGGGTCAGAAACGCGAAATTCGCCGCCTGCTTGGTTTGAAGTACACTTTCGATGGTGATTTTTTCATTGTTCAGGCGCTGGATGCGTTCGATGGTGCTGAGGTCGGTGGGGATGCCACGGATGGTTGCCTTGAGGTACAGTGAGTCATGCGGCGAATCCTGCGGCGAGCCGACCTGCGGCGAATCCTGCTGCGAGCCGACCTGCGGCGAATCCTGTGATGATCCACTCTGCGGCGGGTCAACCTGTGCTAGCAGCACAATGTCTGAAGAGGTAACCAGGCCGCGACGATGGGTGATATCCGAGGTGAGAAAACCAGAAAAACCCTCCCCATAAATAATAATGGGAGTGAATGTATCATTGGCCGGTCTGCCAGCAAAAACAGGCGCAGTGACCATAACCAGTATGCCGTTTTCAGGCAGGATATTATCGATAAAGTATTGAATGTCCTCCATATAATTAGCAAAGCCTGAAGCAACAGTACACTCGTACAATCCAACATTCTTACTCTCGCTGAGAATTGAGATTCCCCAGTTCGATGGAGCACTGAGGTTTCCCAGGGCTGATGCGTCCAAAAAGGCAATACTGCCCTGTTGCGCGCTGGCTTCCTGAAGCTGTTTCCACGTAAGACTCTGAATGTAGAGGACGACCACCGGCTTTTCTGCGTTTTCGGGTAGCTCCCTGATGACGCGCAACGATGTTGGGGGTGCAGGTTTCTCCGCATACGTGTCAGCATAAGCCGTTGCAGACAAAGCCAACTGCGAAATCGCTACGCCAATAATCAGCAGCAACAATAGCGACAGCAACCGTAGCTGCAACCACAGCTGCTTTAACCACAGTAATGGCAGCACCGAAAAAACACCGATAGAACGCCTCAGGCGCCTGAGATATTTCATCGTACCATGATACTACAACGACAGTTAAGCCTGTCTTAGCCGCAGTGTTGTGCTAGACTGTTGTTCCAGTGGTTTACCGCTGGATGAAAGGCGTAGCTGTTTGTGATCGGCATTGCTGTAGCTCTGATATTCTGTGTTGCTATTCCTGTGGCCATAATGGCCATGCTAGAACCCTCACTCCATAAAAGCGCACCAAAAACCGCAAATTTCCGTGGTGTGATGGTATATAGCGGCTTGGGCATTGTCTGGTTTGTCTGGTTGATTTCATTTTGGATATCAGCACAGTTGCTTGCTGTTCTCAACATCGAGATTCCCACTTGGATACAGTATCTCAAGCCACTCTTTGCGGTGTTAGCAGGATCCTGCGCCTTTGGGTTATTTGATGATTGGGCAGGCAGCAAAAATACCAGAGGCTTCTCCGGACACCTCAAGGCATTGGCTCGTGGTCAGATAACAACAGGTGGGCTTAAATTCATAGGGATTGGCTCTCTGAGCCTGTTTCTGGCAATCTCGTTGTTTTATGGCGGGGCAGACCCAATTGTTAGTTCAGCAGCAGGCTCTGCAGTAGATTCAACAGTTGGCTCAACAGCAGACACAATAGCAGCCTCAACTGCAGTCACAGCTGCTGGCTCAACTGCAATCTCAATTCTCAAGGTTATGCTGGTCACCTGCATCGTTGCGCTCAGCGCCAACCTGATGAACCTCTTCGACCTCAGACCGGGCAGGGCAGGCAAAATGTATCTGCTTGGACTGCTTGTGGCGCTTATCAGTATCGTCACTGGAGAACTCATGCAGGAGCTGGGATGGCTGAACCTGCTCGCGCTCGCACTTGCTGCCCTGGGCCCATTACTGGCTGTCTGGCGTTTCGATCTCGGCGAGAGAGGCATGCTTGGCGACGCTGGAGCAAACTCCATGGGGGTTTTTCTCGGCTTTCTCTGCGCAACCTCTATGCCCATCTGGGCACTGTGCATTGCAGCAGCAGTGCTTGCCGCAGTCAACCTCCTAAGTGAGAAGGTTTCCTTCTCAAAAATTATTGCAGGCAGTAAGCTGCTTACAACTTTAGACGAACTGGGAAGAACAAAGGATAAACTGGAAGCACAAGAAAAACACAGTTGGACTGAAACACAAAAAACACACAGTTGGACTGAAACACAAGAAAAACACAGTTGGACTGAAACACAAAAAACACACAGTCAAACTGGAAGAACTCAGGACACTCAGTTGGTAATGATGGAAAAGATCGAGAATCAGGAAGAAGGCGAGTAGTATGGCAAAGCATGTCTTTGTAACCGGCGGTGTTGTTTCTTCGTTGGGCAAAGGAATCACAGCTGCATCTTTGGGGCGCTTGCTCAAGTCACGCGGTTTTAAGGTGACCCTGCAGAAGGCCGACCCATATCTTAATGTTGATCCGGGCACCATGAGTCCTTTTCAACATGGAGAGGTTTTTGTAACCGATGACGGACACGAAGGCGATCTCGACCTGGGACACTACGAGCGCTTCATCGACGAGAGTCTCACCAGTGAGTCAAATTTTACAGCTGGTCTGATCTACCAGTCATTGATAGCCAGTGAACGACGAGGCGACTTTCGTGGTGGAACCGTGCAGGTTATTCCACAGATGACCAATGCTATAAAAGACCGTCTGACAGGTATTGCCGAGCAGTCGCAGGCTGATTTTGTCATAACTGAGATTGGAGGAACGGTAGGAGACATTGAATCGCTGCCCTTTATCGAGGCAGCACGTCAGTTCAAGATGTCTAAACCCCTGGATGATGTACTGTTTGTCCATGTGACACTCGTTCCCTATATTGAGGCTGCTGGTGAGCTCAAGACCAAGCCAACACAGCACTCGATCAAAGAGCTGCGCTCAATAGGAGTGCAGCCAGACTTTATAATCTGCCGCAGTGACCGCGAGCTGCATGATAAAGTGCGAGAAAAAATAGCACTGTATTGCGATGTGAAGATGGATAACGTCATCAACGCCATTGATGTAAGCAGCATCTATCAGGTACCTCTTAATCTGTACGCACAGGGCTTTGACGTAAAGGTTCTCGAGGCGCTACGGCTTGAAGCGCCTCCGATAGATCTCAGCGATTGGCAAGCCTATGTTGACAAAAGCAATAAACTTGAAGGCGCGGTTGATATTGCAGTGGTTGGAAAGTACATCTCTGCCCCCGATGCTTATTTAAGCGTTATCGAAGCGTTTAAACACACAAGCGTTTACTACGGACGCAAGGTCAATGTGCATCTTGTTGATGGAGAAGCCTTAAACGATAGCAACGTCGAAGAAAAGCTTGCGTCTATGGACGGAATCCTGATCCCTGGTGGTTTTGGAATCCGGGCTTTTGAGGGAAAGATAAGGGCGGCGCAATATGCACGGGAGAACAAGGTGCCGTTTTTGGGCATTAGCCTGGGTCTTCATGCCGCAGTATGCGAGTTTGCACGTAGTGTTGCTGGAATGAAAAACGCTAACTCCATCGAGTTTGAGAGCGAAGAGGAACCCTCTCTGGAGTATCCTGTGATAAGTCTTATATCTGAGCACAAGATTGTGGGAGATTTAGGAGGCACCCTACGACTGGGCGCACACCCCTGCAAGCTGCTTAAAGGCAGCAAGGCTTTTGAGGCATACAGCGAAGAGATAGTCTACGAGCGGCATCGCCAGCGCTATCAGATCAACAATGACTTTCGCCAGCGTCTGGTTGACGCGGGGCTTGTATTATGCGGATTGTCTCTGGATGATGAACTGGTCGAGATGATCGAGTTGGCAGATCACCCCTGGTTTGTTGCCTGTCAGGGACATCCTGAGTTCAAGAGCCGTCCGACGCGTCCTCATCCGCTTTTCAATGGGCTGGCAGGCGCCGCCATTGCCCATCGTGAGCAGCGATAGCTGTATACTAATAGAGTGCTTAAAGCGTGAAGCAAGGGCAGGTTCAAAAGAGGGAGAGGGGCCAATGAGCATAAACATGGTAAAACCAGCGCTCAGGATTGCTCTGTGCGAAGATAATCCTGTCGATACTGAGCTGCTCTCTGCATTAGTAGAGGCAAGTGGTACACCACACACCCTCGATGCGTTTTTATCCGGCGAGGCGTTCCTGGAGGTTTTTGAAAAGGAGAAGTACGACCTGGTATTTCTCGATGTCTACATGGGCGAGCTCAGCGGTGTGCAGGTGGCGGAGAAAATTCGCGAAACCGACACAGAGGTTGTCATCATCTTTACCACGTCCAGCGAGGACTACACTCGCGAAGGATACAGGCTGAACGCGTATAAATATCTGCTTAAACCGCTCGACTTGAAGGGTATAGCTGACGCGCTTGAGCTTGGAACTCTCAAGCGCGACAAAGTGCAGGACGAAACGCTGGCCTTTGTCGCCGACGAAGGGCCTGTGGTGATACCGCTGGGCGATATCATCTTCATCGAGTCATTCAATCGAAGACTTTCTGTCCATACCGTCAACGAAACCTATGCCTCAAATATGACCATCAACGATTTGGCTAAGTTGTTGCCCTCGTCGCGCTTCTTACGGTCGCATAGAGCTTATATCGTCAACCTTGACCATGTCGACGAACTAAGAGAAGACTTCATCATGGATAACGGCGAGATTGCCTATGTCACCGTTAAGAATCACAGCAAGATTCAGCGCGCCTACAAAAAATACCTTGCCAGGGAAACACCGAAGTATTCACGCCCACCCCGTCATTGCGAGGAGCGCGCAAGCGCGACGCGGCAATCTAGCCCGTCATTGCGAGGAGCGCGTGAGCGCGACGCGGCAATCTAGCGGGAGAGTTGCAGCTTTTACCTCTAGATTGCCGCGTAGCGCTTGCGCGCTCCTCGCAATGACGGGGTGGGCGTGAATACTTCGGTGTTTCCCTGGCAAGGCATGAACAGAGCACAAGCCAGGGAGCAGGCAGAGCGCAAGCCAGGGAGCAGGCAGAGCACAAGCCAGGGAGCAGGCAGAGCACAAGCCAAGCGATATCTTCCAAGTCTATGAAAGGAGAGAATCAATGAGTATGTTCACATGGAAGTTCAAGGATGCAAAACCAGGTGATGTCGTAGCACCAGATGAGCGGCTTTCCTGGTTGCGTACAACAGGAATCGGTCTGCAGCACATCATTGCGATGTTCGGCGCGACCTTCCTGGTGCCGCTCATTACCGGTTTTCCACCAACAACCACCCTGTTCTTCTCAGCAATCTCCACACTGCTCTTCCTCCTGATAACCAGGAATAAAGTACCGAGCTACCTTGGTTCATCATTCGCATTCATCTCTCCTGTCATAGCTGCAAGCTCCACAAGTATGGGCGCCGCGCTCTTTGGCATCGCCTGCACCGGCGCGCTGTTGGCAGTCGTCGGCCTCATCGTCATGTGGTCAGGAACCAACTGGATCAACAAGCTGATGCCCCCGGTTGTAACCGGCGTCATCGTCGCCCTGATCGGCTTTAATCTTGCACCAGTGGCCTTTTTCAACTTCACAGCGCAGCCGCTGCTTGCAGTAATCACCTTCCTGGTCATCGTGCTTATCCAGGCGCTCTCCAAAGGCATTCTTGGGCGTCTAGCCATTCTGGTTGGTGTCGTCGTTGGCTACATCGTTGCGGCTGCTATCGGTGAGATCACCTTCGAATCTGTGGCGGAAGAAGCCTGGATTGGTCTCCCAACCTTCCTTACGCCGGTAGCAGATGTCAGCGTTCTCCTGATGTTCTTACCGGTGGTATTAGTACTGGTGGCGGAGAACATCGGCCACGTCAAGTCGGTCGCTACCATGACTGGCAAAAACCTCGACAAGCAGATGGGCAAGGCCCTGTTTGCGGATGGCATCGGCACAACGCTCGCCGGTCTTGGTGGCGGCTCAGGTACCACCACCTATGCGGAGAACATCGGTGTCATGGCAGCAACGCGGGTCTACTCAACCGCAGCGTATTGGGTTGCCGGTATTGGCGCACTTCTGTTGGCTCTTTGTCCAAAGTTTGGCGCTGTTGTCTCTCTTATCCCATCAGGTGTACTTGGTGGAGTATGCATCATCCTCTACGGCATGATCGGCATGCTGGGCGTGCGTATCTGGGTCGAAAACAGAGTCGACTTCTCCAATAACGTCAACATGATCACAGGCGCTGTGCCGTTGGTCATGGCTATTGCGGGGTTTGCCATTACTATCAACGGTGTAGAAATAGCCGGAGACGTTGTAACAGAGCTCGCTCCCATCGCGTTCTTTGCCGACAATATCTTTAACCCCTTGATTTACGGAGGGATCATAGTCGGCCCGATTGCAATCGCGTCAATCATGGCCTTGGTACTCTATCACGGGATGCTCGCTTTGAACAAACTGCGCGGTATCGAACTACCCAAGCCGGTACAGCACAAGAAAGTGAAAGAAGGACAGGACGCAACTGCCCTCGAAGAAGGATAAGATCCTTCGCCTACGGCTCAAGAGCCTGAACGGCAGCCACGATCGTACAACCCTTATCAGGCCCGGTCTTCTGCCAGGGAAACCAGGGGATACAGCTCGTTGTATTGTTTCTGGATGAAGATCGCGCTGCTCTGACGGTACAACCGGGTAGCCAGGGCATCTGCGATGGGGAGCACGATGCGCTCATGTGCGCAGAGCATCGGGGATATGGTGTCGATACTGCCGGTGGCCTGCCTGTTGAGGCAGGCGCAGTAATGGTTGCAGCGGTCACGGATGGCACAGCGGTCACAACCTGGTTTTTCCTGCTCGTTGCGCAGTCCTCACAGGTAGGCACGTATCCGCAGTAGCTGCAACGCAGGTTGCATCGGTCAGTCAAGTGGAGTGTGTAGTGCATCAGCAACTGGTCTCTGCCTGGTATGTTTTCCCACGGGCTTCCATGAGCGCGATCAGCTCCGCAGGCGTGATGGGGGGCACCAAACTGTTTTTGAAGCCCGACTTATCGCGAGTAACGATATAGTCTGCCTTGATGTTCTCGGCACATCGCGCCACCAGACAGTCCTCAAGGTCGCTCCATCGTTGTTGAAGACACCAGCAGGCATCATCAGCAGAGGTGCCTGCGAGTTTCAGATACTGCAGGTTCTCCTCGATCAGTCTTTGTGAATCCAGGGAGCCATGATCCTTTTTGAGAATGTAGTAAATGTCGGTCAACATGGGTACGCTGAGATAATTGTCGGAGTCTCCAAAAACTCCCATTAGAAACACCTTGCTCGATTCTTCGTAGAACGGCTCACGTTTTATTAAGAAATCGATGACAACGTTATTATCCAAGATCAATATCATACTGCTCCCTTATTCGTGCAGTACGTATATCATCATCTGTCATGTCCAAAGGTGCCTTTGTATGGAAGCGGCTCATCGCTTCAAGCCTATGTTTTATTTCTTCCTGAGAAGGATGATTGTGTCTGCGCTTCAGAGGCACATCCCCAGTCTCGACAATGACTTCAAAATACCGCTGTACCGCAGCCGAGGGAGTCAGGTTCTTCTCCTTGAGTATCTTCGTTGCCTTATCCTTGACTTCTTTTTTCAGTCGCACCGTCAAGATCGTGTCTGTTCGTTTTTCTTCTAATAGGGACGTATCCATGCTAACTTCTTTCATACTGCGTAGCTGTATTACACGTAATACTATACCACAAACCAATTAGTTGGTTATAAGGAGTTTCATTTTGGTACTATATGTCCCTCTCAGCAAGAGAGATAACTCGAAGAACCTGACCGGTTATGAGGCCAGCATGAACGCGCGTGATCAAATCCTCGTCAAACAAACTGCCTGGGCCAGGCTGCAGGGCATCG
>Ga0209737_10003360_pt1 | contig 11177 bp, 8 predicted proteins | sample TergutCu122P3_FD_187284 | JGI IMG/M metagenome (GOLD analysis project Ga0209737, IMG submission 187284) | Cubitermes ugandensis P3 segment gut microbial communities from Kakamega Forest, Kenya - Cu122 P3 (SPAdes) (version 2) | ecosystem: Host-associated > Arthropoda: Insects > Digestive system >...
TGAATGCGGTGTTTCTCCGGAGCCTGATAAGGATCGCGGCCAAATCGTCAAAGCCAGTATTGTTCTGACTAAGGATAAGCAGCCTTCCGAGGAACTGAAAAAAGAAATCCAGGATTATGTCAAGGCTAATACCGCTCCTTATAAATATCCGCGCATAGTTGTTTTCCGCGACAGCCTGCCAAAGACCATAAGCGGTAAGATAAAGAGAAACCAACTGTAGGGGACGCGCCCCTTCGCGTCCCTGCGCGCCCCTTCGCGTCCCGTAAGGAATTAGGAATTAGGAGTCAACCATGAATAAAAAACTGCCGAGAATGCTTCGACCTAATATCAGGCTTTATTTCATTATGTTTTTTGCCTTTTCCATATCGACGTTTTTCTTTGGCGGTTTCAGTCATGAGCTGGGAATAGTGCAGTTTTTTATTCTTATCATCCTGATTATTTACTCACGAATTGTAACAAAAAGGCGTACGGCAAAGCTGATCGATTATCTGGAATCAGTGTCGGACGGGATGGACTTGACCATTCGTGATATTCCTCTTCCCGTTATGCTCTATAATCCGGATACCGATGAGATAATCTGGTCAAATGATAAGTTTATCTCGGCAGCCGGTTTAAAAACACCGTTTTTCGAACGGCATATATCTGATGTTGTGCCGGACTATAACGGCGAATGGTTATTGGATAGAAGACATGAATACCCTGAAATCCTAACATTAGGTCAAGATAAATACAGGGTTTTCGGTAATATGGTTCGCACTGATGATGAGTATTTTGCTGCGACTTATTGGGTGAATCTCTCGGCATATGAAGAGACCAGCGAGGAGTACTATAACTCACGGCCGGTTTTTATGGTTTTGCTGCTTGATAATTATGATGAGCTTATCAAAGGGATAACCGAGAGGGAAAAAGCGGTTTTGATTTCCAATATTGATGATAAAATCAATTTTTGGGTAAGTGGCAAGGGTGGTTTTATATGCCGTAGCGACAGGGACCGGTATATCTTTATTTTTGAAGACCGGCATCTGGATAGTATTAAAAACGATAATTTCTCTATCCTTGATGATGTTCACAATGAGGTCAGCTCAAATGGTATAAATGCCACCTTGTGTATTGGTGTAGGTAAGGATGGGGAGACGCCCAATGAATGCTATCGTTTTGCAAGCCTGGGCATTGAAATGGCACTCAGCAGAGGCGGAGATCAAGCGGTAGTAAGAAACAGATACGGTTTTGAGTTTTTTGGCGGTCACTCTCCACAAAAAGAAAAAAGAACCAAGGTCAGGTCGAGGATAATTGCTAATGCATTTGGAGAACTGCTCAATGATGCTTCAAAAGTGTATATTATGGGTCATAAATCCGCAGACTTTGATTCGGTAGGTTCGGCTATCGGAATTAATTGTATTGCGCGTTCAAAGAGGAAAACGGCTTATATTGTAATAGACATGCTGGATAATTTAGCACAGGACATGATCAGTAATGTTGCCTTAAAACCGGAGTATAAAGATGTTTTTATTTCAGAGCAGGATGCTATTCTGGATATAGATTCAAAGAGTTTACTTGTTGTTGTTGATACTAACAGGCTTGATCAGGTAGAGTCCGGTTCACTGCTGCTTTCGTGTACGCGTGTTGCGGTGATAGATCATCACCGGCGCAGCGCCGATTATATTGATGATGCGGTGCTGAATTTCCATGAACCTCATGCTTCATCAACAGCAGAGTTGGTTACAGAGCTGTTGCAGAATTTAGTTGATAGTTCTGATATACTGCGAATAGAAGCTGAAGCTTTACTTGCCGGTCTTGTACTTGATACAAAGGGGTTTTCGATCAATACAGGCAGCGGTACGTTTGAGGCAGCGGCGTTCTTGCGTCGTATAGGCGCTGAAGTGACGGCTGTAAAAAGATTGTTGCAATCTGATTTGGAAACAACTACGGCAAGATATGCGCTGATGCGTGAAGCGATCATGTATAAGGATGGTATAACAATTGCGGCAGGTAATGAAGAATACAGCAGGGTAGAGATCGCGCAAGCCGCAGACGAGCTTCTGAATATTCAGGGTGTGAATACGTCCTTTGCTGTTGCACGTACAGGAGACCATGTATATGTTTCGGGCAGAAGTATTGGCGGACTGAATGTTCAGGTGGTACTGGAAAAATTAGGCGGCGGCGGCAGCCAATCAACAGCCGGTCTGCAGGTTACAGGTAAAACTGTTGATGAGGTAGTGGAGGATTTGAAGAAGGCTATTGATTCATGTAAAAGGTAAAGGAATTGTAGGGGACGCGCCCCCGCGCGTCCCGTAAGGTAAAGGAGAGGACACCATGAAAGTCATACTACAAGAGGACGTCAAAGGTCTGGGAAAAAAAGGAGAACTTAAGGATGTGGCTGTCGGTTATGCTCGAAATTATCTGCTGCCGCGAAAGCTGGTAATTCTTGCTACACCGGAAAACAAGGCTGAGCTTGAGAAGCTGGAAAGAGCACGGCTTAAAAAGCTGGAAGCCGATAAAGCTATTGCCGAAGGGATTGCGTCAAAGCTTGAAGGGATTATTGTCAGGATCGGCGCAAAATCTGGTGGACCGGAAGGGAAATTATTCGGTGCTGTTACATCGAAAGAGATTTCTGAGGTTCTATCAAAAGAATATGGTATAGAAATTGAAAAGAATAAAATCATACAAGATGAACCGATAAAGAATTTCGGGCCGCATGAGGTCAAATGTAAACTCGGATTCGAAATCACCGGAGTTATTAATCTGCTTGTTGTTGAAGGTTAACAATGGACGACTTACTACATAGACAAATACCGCATAGTATCGAGGCTGAACAGAGTGTATTAGGTTCGATACTTTTTGATGAGCGTTGTTTTCCTGAAGTAATAGATGTTATCAAAGATAATGATTTTTACTCTGAAGTAAACAGTCAAATCTATGAAACGATGTACTCCATGTTTAATAACGGGAAAAAAATCGATCCTGTGACGGTACTGGATAATATGCGCGCAGACGGTGTATGGAATGAAAATTCACCGGCATATATATATGAGCTTTTGAATAGGACTCCAACAGCAGTCAACGCAACAGAGTACGCGAAAATCGTAAAGGATAAATCGTTACTCAGAGCCATATCCGATGCCGGAAGTGAAATAAATACTATGGCTATTTCCGGTGAAGGTGGAGCGGATTTTATACTGGAAGCCGCGGAAAAAAAGGTCTATGACCTAAGACGGGGCAGAAACAGAGAAGGTCTTGTAGAGATTACCAAGATCCTGCATGAAACCTATGAGCAAATCAAAGAAGCGTCTGAAGGTACGGGAATTCCCGGGCTGACAACAGGACTGCGTGATCTTGACAATACATTAATGGGATTGAATAAATCGGACTTTATTATAATCGCATCACGACCCGGCATGGGTAAAACGAGTATTGCGCTTAATATTGCTCTGCACGCTGCCAGAATACCAAATACAGCTGTTGTTGTATTTTCGCTTGAGATGTCTGCGATACAACTTGCCTTGCGACTGATATCCTCGGAAAGCTTTGTTGATGGTAAAAGGTTACAAACAGGTCAATTGAGTCCTGAAGAGTGGCAACGCATCTATGATGCGGCAGCATCTATCAGTAATGCAAATTTACTTATTAATGAGATGGCAGGAATATCTGTAAGTGAAATGAATGCTCAATGCCGTCGTATTGATAATCTGGGGCTCATTATTATCGATTATCTTCAACTCATGGCGGATAGTTCAAAAGGGTCATCCAATAGAGTTCAGGAGATATCCGAGATGACCAGAATGATGAAAATTATGGCAAAGGAACTCAATGTCCCTGTGATATGTTTATCACAGCTTTCCCGCAAAACTGAGGATCGTACAACAAATAAAAGACCATTAATGGCAGATTTACGTGATTCAGGCTCCATAGAGCAGGATGCCGATGTTATAATTGCGTTATACAGAGATTCTTATTACAATGATGAGGCAAATGATAATATCGCTGAATGTATCGTGTTAAAAAACCGCAGAGGCGAAACAAGAACGATAGAGCTTCTATGGACACCGGAATATACGAAATATACATCAATAGATCGACGTCATGAAGAGTACTAAGCAGTTTGTTTTCCAAAAAAAAATCATGGGATTTGCTGATGAATACGATATGTTACCGCGTGATGGTTTGATTATCGTTGCGGTTTCGGGCGGTGTGGATTCAGTTTGTTTGCTTGATGTTATATCAGAGATATCACCAAAGCGTGGATTTCAAATCGCCGCCGCTCACTTTAATCATAAATTACGCGGGGATGAATCTGACTGTGATGAATTATTTGTAACCGGGGAATGTAAGAACCGGGATATAAAGCTGATAACAGACAGCTCTGATGTACGTGCCTATGCTTTAGATAAGGGGCTTGGAATCGTTGAGGCGGCACGTGAGTGCAGATATGCTTTTTTTGAAAGAGCTGCTGATGAGCTGGGCACTGTTTTGGATTGTGAAACTGTCCGTGTCGCAACGGCACATAATGCCGATGACCTCGCTGAAACATTGATCATCAATTTGGTTCGTGGCGCAGGTACATTAGGAATGTCCGGGATTCCTCCCGTAAGGGGGAGAATTATTCGACCAATGCTTCATATCTCACGGGATGAGATTATGGAGTATATTGATGTTAAGGGATTAACCTTTGTGGAAGATTCATCTAATGCTCTTGAGAATCAGGCACGTAATCGAATACGTCATAAAGTGATGCCGGTACTTAAGGAGATAAATCACGGATTTCCTAACATGGCGACAAGGGCGGCAGAGCTTACCCGTCGTGACGAGGAATATCTGCAAGGTTTGGTGGATGAATATTTGAAGTCCTGTGATGAATATATAAAATCCCGGACACTCAGTGTTAAAGGTATCAACTCACTTCCACTCCCGATCGCAAGCCGTGTTGTTAAGCGCATGGGTAATGGTCTGTCATTTCAGCATATTAATGATGTTATTGATTTATGCACAAATAAAAAGCCGGTTGCTTCTCTATCACTGCCGGGGATGACAGTAAAAAAGGAATATGACAAGTTGTATTTTGTTATGTAGTGCTTAATTTTTCGCTTTATGTCTGGATTGCCACACCTTTGGCTCGCAATGACGGCAGGGATTGAATTTTCTTCTTTATTATTGGGGAAATATATGGTATAATACCTTTTGCGCTTTTATTACGGTGATTTATTAATAGATTAAGTATGGAGGGAATCAGCATTATGAAAGACGATTATAGCAAAATACTGTTTACTGCGGAGCAAATCCAGAAACGTGTTAAAGAAATGGGCGCACAAATTACAGAAGACTATGCCAATCGTGTACCAATATTGTTGGGTATACTAAAGGGCTGTTTTATGTTCCAGGCTGATCTGGCAAGACAAATCGACCTTGCATGTGAGATCCGTTTCCTTCAGGTATCATCCTACGGATTCCTGTCGGTTTCATCGGGTAATGTTAAAATCGGAAATGAACTCGACTTTGAGATCAGAGGCAGGGATATAATCCTTATTGAAGATATTCTGGACAGTGGGTTTACACTTACGGCATTGCAAAATCTGATCATGAAGCACGCACCTAATTCGCTCCGGATTTGCACATTGCTGGACAAGCCGTCACGCAGAAAAGTTCCGGTGGAAGCCAGTTATACGGGCTTTGAGTGTCCGGATGAGTTTGTCATAGGTTATGGTCTGGACTATGCTGAAAAGTATCGTAATTTACCGTTTGTTGCGGTTTTGAAACGCGAATTGTATGAAACGTGAGTGAGCGTAATGACGGAGTAGTGAGAAATGAGGTAAGTAGGTAGTTGAAAACCGGTAAAAGCAGAAATCCGCGTGAATTAGGATTGTGGCTTCTTGTTTTAATAATAATTATTTCTGCAATATATTTAATTAGTGTTCCCGGCGATGTTTCTCCGACATCTGTCGGATATTCGGAATTGTGGCGTTTGTTCAGAGATGAACAGGTGCAGTCTTTTCGGATCAGAGATAATAAAGTAACTGCGGAGCTCAAAAATAATTTTGGTGATTCCGGAAATAATTTTGTAGAACATAATTTGATGGATCTGCATATTTTTCATTCGGATTTTAGTGGTTTTATTGATGCAAGCATGCAGCGTGATGATAATTTCAGGTATGATCTTGACCCGGGGATGAGATTTCCCTGGTGGGTCAATTTGCTTCCATATGTCATTCTGATCGTCGTGATGATTTTTATTTGGAACACGATGATGAACCGTTCGGGCGTAAGTGGCGACAAAGGTGCAATGAGATTTGGAAAAGCCAGAACTCGCCTTGTTGATGAGTCAAAAAAGAAATTTACATTTGCGGATGTCGCAGGTGCCGAAGAGGAAAAGGAAGAGCTCCGGGAAATTGTGGATTTTCTAAAGGGACCGAAAAAATATATTACTATCGGTGCTCGTATTCCAAAGGGTGTTTTGCTTGTGGGACCACCCGGTACAGGTAAGACCTTGATAGCTAAAGCTGTTGCCGGTGAAGCGGATGTACAGTTTTTGTCGATATCCGGATCTGACTTCGTTGAACTCTATGTAGGTGTCGGCGCATCCCGTGTCCGTGATTTGTTTGAGCAAGCGAAAAAAGTGGCTCCGGCAATTATTTTCATTGATGAAATTGACGCGGTCGGAAGACAGCGTGGAGCAGGCTTGGGTGGCGGACATGATGAGCGTGAGCAGACACTCAACCAATTGCTTGTAGAAATGGACGGGTTTGAGACCAATGAAGGCGTGATTATTCTGGCTGCGACAAACAGAGCGGATATACTGGACAGTGCCTTATTACGCCCGGGAAGATTTGACCGCCAGGTATATGTCGGGCTTCCGGATATAAGAGGGCGTGAGGAGATTCTAAAGGTTCATGCACGTGGTAAGAGTATCGGTGAGGATGTTAAGCTCGAAGATATAGCAAAGGGTACGATCGGATTTACGGGTGCCGACCTTGAAAATCTGTTGAATGAGGCTGCACTTTTGGCGGCACGTGAGAATAAGCGTTTTATCACAATGGATGATATTGAAAAAGCGACATTAAAGGTTATTGCCGGACCGGAAAAGAAAAGCCGCGTAGTTACTCCGAAAAGCCGGAAAATTACTGCATATCACGAAGCCGGACACGCAATAGCAACGCATTTTCTTGAGCATGTTGACCCTGTGCATCTGGTTACCATTGTTCCGCGTGGTATGGCGGGCGGTATGACTGTTTTTCGTCCGCAGGAGGATAAGGACTATACTTCACGCAGTGAGATGTTTGAAAGAATCGTATCGGCACTCAGTGGAAGAACTGCGGAAAGCCTGTTTTTGGGTGATATTTCCACAGGCTCCTCCGGAGACATAAACACGGCAAGTCAAATTGCGCGCTCTATGGTTACGAGATACGGTATGAGTGAAAAGGTCGGACCGATATCCTTTGATGACAGCAGCCGCAGTGTTTTTATCGGTCGTGACTTTTCCCAGACTAAGAGTTATTCGGAAAAAACTGCCGCGACTATAGACGATGAGGTTAAAAAAATCTTCGATAAAGCCCTTAAGAAAAGTGAAGATTTACTGACTAAGCATGGTAAGCTTTTAGTCAAACTGGTAGATTATCTCATCGAACACGAGACAATGGATGGTGAGGACTTTAAGTATTTTTGTGATAATAATGGTAAGGCACCACCGGAAAAACCCAAACCGGTAGTACTAAAACAGGAACCGGAGACGCAGGAACCTGTTGACGGGGAACCGGAGACGCAGGAACCTGTTGACGGGGAACCGGAGACGCAGGAGGCGGATGGGGAGCCACCGGACAATGAGTCAGATGTTGATTAAGTATTTATATATAACCTCGCTTTTAGCGTTCATTATATTTCTTATTGCCGGTTGTGGCAGAGGCGGACCACCTAATGAGGTTCATTCTCCGGGGGACGTGGAAGGACGTGCAATCGGCGCGCTTAGCGGGTCGCCGTCGGCACAGCTTGCCGGAGAACTCGGTACTGCCGTGACATTTTTTGACATCGAGGATATGCTTAATCATTTAAGAGTGGGTAACGTGGACTGTGTTATTATGGAACGTCTGGTTGCCGAGGAAGTGATTCCTAACGCTTCGGGTGTCAGGATGCTCGCTGATCCGCTGCTTGAGTATGATTTACGTTTTGCCGTCGCAAAAGAAAACAATCAACTGCTTGACGCGATAAATTATGCAATTGAAGAGCTTACATTGGACGGAGTTCTGGGTGGCATACGGGACAGGTATTTTGCAGGCAGAAATTACAGATATTCACCACCTAATGTTCCGGCACGTCCGGGATATCTATCATTAGCAGTTTCACCTGACTCGGCACCTTTTTCATATATTGATGAAAATGGCGATTTTGCCGGCTTTGATGTAGATATTGCAATTGCGGTAAGTGATTTTCTCGGTGTTGAACTCAGAATCATCTCCAGAGATGTACCTGATTTAATATCATCGGTTTGGGAAGGAAGAAATGATTTAGCTTTGGGCTTTTTGCCGGATGATGTCGGCGATTATGTCAATGTATCGGAATCATATGCTAATTCAGCACACGTTGTTGTTGTTAGGAGGTAAGGATGATAGATATACAATGGTTGATTTCTACGGGTCCTTGTAAAAAAATTACAGAGGGTCAATATGTTCCGTGTCCCGGAGGACCGGATGGATCTGATCGCGCTATGTATATTTTACTTTCCGGCAGGGTGGATGTTTATAAACAGAGTGCCGCAGGTGGTAAGCAAGTAGCAGGATCGATACTTCCGGGTGATGTATTTGGTGGACGTGAGTATTTTTTAAATGCACAGGATCAATCATATCTATCAGCTGTCGATTCGGTCGTTTTCATAATTAATGAGGAATCATTCAACGACCTTTCGTGGTCGCGTCCTGAGATTCTATTTGATGTATTAAAAGCGTCATACATGCCACTAAAGAAGATGACTGCCGCCGAGGAAGCAAAAACAAAGTCAGCTCAAAAGAAAAGCGCAACTGCCGAAAAACCGGCGGGCGCTCCCAAGGCAGCAGCAGGTGCTCCCAAGGCAGCGGCAGCGGGTACTCCCAAGGCAGCGGGTACTCCCGGAAAGACAGAGCAGGCAGCTGCAGACAAATTTAAGCCGTCGCCACATAAGGACCTTGATGCCATAAGGGATAGAGTTGCCAGTGCCGGAGTAAAAATTGACCTGTTTCCTCAAGGGCATAAGCATATGCATTTTACCGGTTTTACGAGACCCGATTATTCAAAGTTTGTCTTTGCTAAAGAGTATAAATGTCCTGCATGTTCCAGAGCCTTCAAGGATTTTAAAATCTTCCGGTCCAAGCTTTATGAAGCAAAACCGATGCGATATGATTTACGAAAGTTTTTTACGGGGTTTAGAGCTGAATGGTATGAAATACTTACGTGTCATAATTGTATGTTCAGTATGTTCAGTAATTACTTTACAGACCCGAAACCTGTGCAAAAGGCAATCTTCGAAAAAGAGCTTGCTGCAGCAAGGGCGAATGTTCATATGGATTTTAACTCTGAGCGGGATTTAGAATATGTATTTACATCACATTATCTTGCACTGCTTTGTGCTGAAGGATATAAGTCACATAAAAGACAGATAAAGGCAAAAGTATGGGGTAATCTAAGTTGGCTTTATGAGGATGCCGGAATAGATGAAAATCTTGAAGAACCGGAAGAGCCTCAGAGTGATAACGATAGAGCAGATGACTTGGAAATGATGGTTTATGCTGCTTCAAAGGCAGCAGAAGAATATGAAGCTATTTACGCTGAAACCAATTTAACCACCGTACAAGAACAAATCACATGTTTATCTATTGCGGGAATGCAACATAGAGCGGGTATTGACAGAGATATGAAGAGATACTTGTTTAAAGCCAAGACGATGCAAGGCGGAGATTCGGTATATTCAAAATTGGCTGAAGATTTCATGTATGAGATGAAAATAAGTGAAGAAAACTGATAAGAAAACCATATTTTTTTGCACGGAATGTGGCAATGAGTCGCCTAAGTGGGCAGGTCAATGTCCGGTCTGTGAAGCCTGGAATACTCTGGTGGAGCAACAGACGGTTTTAAAACCGAAATCGTCCGGTGGTGCGGCTCTTGTGTCAGCGGGCTTTAGGCATCAGGGTGAAAAAAACCCATATGAGTTGTCACAGCTTAATACAACAAGCGACATTCGTTTTAAAACCGGTCTGAAGGAGCTTGACAGAGTTCTTGGCGGTGGGGCTGTAGTTGGCTCGTTAGTGCTTATCGGCGGCTCTCCCGGTATCGGAAAATCTACCTTGCTTATGCAAGTTTGCGGCTTGATAGATAGTGCGGTAAAAATACTCTATGTTTCCGGTGAGGAATCTGAGAGTCAGATAAAAATGCGTGCCGATCGCCTTGGTGTAAAGGGTGACGGTGTTTTTGTGCTTAATCAGACTCATCTTTCTGATATCCTGCAAAAAACCGAAGAGCTGCAGCCTGATATATTGATAATAGATTCGATTCAAACCTTGTATAATTCAGAACTTACCGGGGCTCCGGGCAGTGTCGGGCAGGTCAAGGATTGTGCTACTGCATTACTCAGGTTGTCAAAGGATATAGGTATAACTGTTTTTCTTGTGGGGCATGTGAATAAAGAAGGCGCGATTGCCGGTCCAAAGGTACTTGAGCATATGGTCGACTGTGTATTGTACTTTGAGGGTGAGCGTTCGTTAAACTACAGGATTCTGCGTGCGGCGAAAAATCGCTTTGGCTCTACAAATGAGATAAGTGTTTTTGAAATGCTGGGCACCGGGCTCAGTGAAGTCATGAATCCTTCTCAAATGCTTCTGTCAGGCAGACCTCCAAAAACGCCGGGTACTTGCGTTACTTGTATAATTGAGGGGACGAGACCTATATTGGCGGAAATACAGGCACTTGTTACACCAACCGGTGCTGCTATGCCACGTCGCAATTCAAACGGTATCGAATATAATCGCGCAATGATGCTGATTGCTGTTTTACAGCAGCGGGGCGGGCTTCGTATTGGTGGCTGTGATGCGTATATCAATGTGATCGGCGGTTTGAATATTGATGATCCGGGCTCGGATTTGGGTGTTGTTATCGCTCTGGCTTCAGCTTATAAAGATAAGCCTGTGCGTAGTGAGCTTGCTGTTTTTGGTGAGATTGGCTTGACC
>Ga0209737_10003361_pt1 | contig 11176 bp, 10 predicted proteins | sample TergutCu122P3_FD_187284 | JGI IMG/M metagenome (GOLD analysis project Ga0209737, IMG submission 187284) | Cubitermes ugandensis P3 segment gut microbial communities from Kakamega Forest, Kenya - Cu122 P3 (SPAdes) (version 2) | ecosystem: Host-associated > Arthropoda: Insects > Digestive system...
GCCCCAGCCCCGGAACCCGCCCCCACATTATCTCCTGCTGTCACAGCCAAAGACATCAAGGATTTCCCCTATAAGGTAAAACGCAAGAAGGGGAGAGGAGCACGATTCTTGGCTGCCATCTTCAAGATTTGTGCCGTCATCGTTTGGGTAATTGCAATAACGCTGCTTGTCACTTCAGGCGCGTCAATACTCAACAACCTTGAAGGAAAAAGCTTTTCAGACTTGGTAAGCTACCTTTCCGCTGATTCAGTGGTGAAGTCCTTTGCAGCTCAGTTCCTTATTGGGTTATTATTATTCGGTGTTGGTGCACTTATCGGATTACTCAACGATATCCGCAGGAATGCCAGGTAGGGTCTTTAGCTCCAAGAGCCAGCAAAGCTCCAAGAGCCAATCAGACTCTCACGGAAGTTTCTGTATATATCCAACAATTATCCAGATTGAACCACTAACCAAGGAAGTGCCGTAGTATTGCTTGTCTGGGTTTTGTAGCTTAATCAGGCTTGTTGCGACGAGACGCACAACGAACGCTTCGGTACTATCTCAGGTAAACTGTCTATCCATAGGAGGTTTCATGCTACTTGTTGCCCGCTATGTGCTCCCTGTGAGTGAGCCGCATATTGAAAATGGTGCCGTGCTGGTTCAGGACGGTCGAATTGCCGACATCGGTTATGCCACCAAGCTCAAGACACGATATCCCAACGAGGAGGTTCGCGATTATGGGCTGGCAGCCATTATCCCCGGCTTTGTGGATGCCCATACCCACCTCGAGTACTCGGTGATGCGCGGACTGATCAACGATGTGCCCTATGCCGCCTGGAAGCTTCACTTGACCGAAAAGGAGAAGCTCCTCTCCCCAGAAGACTGGGACGACTCAGCCTTGCTGGGTGCTCTGGAGATGATACGCAGCGGTGTTACCACCATAGCCGACATCACGAGAACAGGCGCATCACTCAAGGCAACTAAGGCTACAGGGTTGCGCGGAACCATCTACCGTGAAGTCGGAACAATGGAAAGAAGCGAAGTGGACGGAGCGTTAAACGAAGCTTATTCAGACATAGCCAGGTGGAGAGAAGATGCCAATCCCGAGTACACGCGTATCGGAATTGCTCCCACTTCTCTGTACAACTGTCACCCGTACATCTTCAGGGGTATTGCTGAGTATGCAGCCGACGGCACTCCAGTTGCCTGTCATCTGGCTGGTAGTCGCGAGGAATACGAGTTCATCCGCTATGGATCCTCGCCGTTCTCTGTTCACTCCAGGGTGCAGGAGCGTGGCTTTGGCATCGACATGCCTCCCTGGTTGGCAACTGGCACCAGCCCGGTTCGCTATATCCTTAACTGGGGTCTCTTCGAAGCTCCCAATGTCTTAGCCATACATTGTGTGCAGGTTGATGAGTTTGACATCGGGAAAATCGCTGAATACGATGTGGCTGTCGCTATCTGTTCGCGCTGCAATGCGCAGTTGGCAATGGGTGTTCCGCCTCTGTCCAAGATGATCAAAGCTGGCATCCGCGTAGGTCTGGGAACCGACTCTCCAGCAGCTTCTGACGCTACAAGTCCGATTATGGAGATGCGTCTCGGCCTTCTCTTGCAACGTGCACTGGGAAATCGCAGTGACTTTTTCACCGCTGCCCAGATGCTGGAGCTGGCAACACTTGGTGCGGCACGGGCTCTGCGTATTGAGGATAAGGTTGGGTCGCTTGATGTGGGAAAACTCGCCGACATCGTTGCCATAGACCTCTCGAACTCCAACCAGGCACCCACCCATGATCCAAATGCTGCTATTGTTCATACCGCTTCGACGGATAATGTGCTTATGACCATGATCGGTGGAAGGATACTGTACGAGGGAAGACATCTTCATGACGTGGACATTCAGCGCATCTTTGCCCGTGTTGAAGAAATGCGATTGAAACTGAGAGAATAATCATGGCTGTACAGAACAAGTCAAAGAAGCAGATAAATCCCCGGGATTTGGAAGCGCAGAAGTATAGACAGTCAACTTCACCAAAGGCTATGCCACCCAGGCAACAAAGCAAGGTGCGCAGGGTTTTCACCGTCATTATCTGCGTCATAGTTGCACTGGGCCTCATGCTTCCAGCTACCGGCCTGGGAGTTATCAGCTGCTTTGGAGGGTTTTAAATTTTACGTTGAGATTGAATTCCATAAGCCTGCTGGTGTACTATGATTGTTTGCATCTTGAAGCTCAGGTTGCATTGCATGGGGCGCTTGTGGTTACCCTTTAGTAGCAATAATGTCCAGAGTCTTGTTTGATGTGCAAGTTATTGCTTTAGTATCTAAGTGCTGATTGGTTGATACTCTAAGGAGCTTTGTTGTTTGGTTTAAGCGGTTTTGAGATTGCCATAATACTCTTCTTTGGCTTCTTGATTTTTGGACCCGATAAACTACCACAGATTGCGCGTACCATCGGACGCGGACTTAAGCAGTTCCGCACTGCCCAAGAACAGATGAGCAACGTGATAAAGTCAGAGATATACGATCCTGTTAAGGATCTGGAGCCTCTGATAAATCCCTTTGGCGGGTTTTCTCTGGATAACATTCTCGAGGGTGACTCCAAAAAGTCCGAGCCCCAAAAGACTGATACCAAGGTTGTGGTTTCAAAGTCCGGTGAGATAAAGAAGATATCGGACGACAAGGCAACAGAAGCAACACAGAATGAACCCAAGATTTCGAGTGAGGAGTTGCAGGCGGCCATCAGGGCAGATGCTGAGAAGGCCAAGAAAAAGGCTCTGAGAGAGACTGCTGCTGCAACCGCAGGCTCAACATCCAGTGCTGGGAGCTTTGCAGAGCGCAGGGCTCGCCTGGAGAAAGAATATGCAAGGATGAAAGCTGAGAAGGCAAAGGCCGAGCAGGCAGAGCAGGCTGGAGCAGCCGGCACCGGCACCCAGGCTGGCGCAGCCACAACCGGCACTAGCACCGGCACCCAGGCTGGCGCAGCCACAACCAGCGCGGTGGCTTCCGAGACAGGGAAGGAGGACGAGAAGGGCAACTGAGCCCTCTCAACTATTCCATGGCTATCGGACAAGCACGCATGCCCCTCTTTGATCACATCGGCGAATTACGTCGCCGTATGACTGTGATTGTTGTTACCCTGCTCTTTGCTACTTGCGTTTTGTGGTTTTTTGCCCCATCTCTCACCCTCATTCTGATCCAACCTATTACTGAATACCTCTCAGTTGACGGTGAGCCCATCACCTCCGTCGACCAGCTGCCAGAAATCATGAACGCACTGGGCCCACTCGACGGTTTCACTCTTAAATTCAAAGTTGCCCTGGTATTCTCAATAGTTGTCTGTGCGCCCGTATGGATCTGGCAGCTGCTGGGATTCTTTCTTCCTGCTCTTAAGCCCAATGAGCGCAAATGGGTTTTACCCACTTTCTTTGCAATGGTGGCACTCTTTATCGTGGGCATGCTGTTCTGCTACTTTATTATTCTTGATGCAGCGTTCAGCTGGCTATTGGCGCAGGTAGATGACATCGCAAAGATATTTCCCAACGCGAGGGACTACATTAACACCATATTGCTTTTTGAAATCGCATTTGGGATTGCTTTCGAATTGCCTCTTGTTGTATTCTACCTCACAGTGTTCAATATTGTTTCGCACAAGACACTTCGCAGTAAATGGCGTGAGATATACATAGGGCTGATGGTTGTCTGCGCGATGATTACACCAGATGCCAACCCCATCACCATGATTCTCATGTTCGCAGCAATGATGGTGCTTTATGAAGGGTCGCTTATACTGTCACGCCTTGTCTTGGCGCGGCGTATAGCCCGAAAGAAGCGTGAAGAAGCCGCAGAGCTTGGCGAAGACCTGGCCGAGGCCAGTTAAACACATAACGAGTAAAGACCAAATCAGGGGCGACGAGGAAAACGACAGACACGATGCATGAGTTCAGTTTGATGCAGAGTGTTTTACAGAACGCAGAAGATGTGGCCCGAGAGGCCAAAGCCATAAAAGTCAGTGAGATAAGACTGGTGATAGGTGAGATGCGGGAGGTTTTGCCCGACGCGATGGAGTTTGCCTTTGAAGCACTTACGCCCAACACTTTCTGTGAAGGCGCAGCACTTAAGATGACGATGCTCAAGCCACGTTCCCGATGTCTGCAATGCAACCGAGAGTATGAGCATGATCGTTTTCGTTGGATGTGCCCCGGTTGTGAATCGCTGGCAACAGAGTTGTTGGCAGGCAGAGAGCTTTACATCGATGCGATTGAGGTGGATCTACCTGAATGAAGATAGAATTGCAAAAACCGATACTTGAACTCAACGACAGGCTTGCCGCAGAAAATCGCAGGCTTTTCAACGAGTTCGGCATCTTCGTCCTGGATCTCATGGCTTCTCCTGGAGCAGGAAAAACTTCGGTGATACTGAAGACGATAGAGCGGCTCAGAGACAGGTATCGCATTGCTGTGATTGAAGGTGATGTTGCCGGTGATATCGACTCCCTGCGCATCAGACAGCAAAAAATCCCTGCGGTTCAGATCAATACCGGAGGGGCCTGTCATCTTGAATCGCAGATGATCCGTAAGGCTTTAGATGTTTTGGATCTGAATGAGTTGGATGTCATACTGATAGAAAATGTTGGCAACCTGGTTTGCCCCACGGATTTTTACCTGGGCGAAGATGTAAAGGCTATGATACTGAGTGTTCCGGAGGGCGATGACAAGCCGCTTAAATATCCGGGTGTGTTTCAGGTTTCATCTGTTATCATACTGAACAAAATTGACGTTATGCCGTATTTCAACTTTGATGAACAAGGCTTTCACGCACGCGTCAGGCAGCTCAACCCTACGGCAGAGGTTTTCCCGCTCAGCGCTACAACCTCAAGCGGGATTGATCTCTGGATAGACTGGTTGGTTGCTCAAATTGAGAACAGAAAAGCACAGGGCTACTTCAAAAGTACGAGCAACACATCAGGCAGTAACACATCAGGCAGTAACACATCAGGCAGTAACACATCAAACAGCAACGCATCAAACACAGGCACATCGGGCACAGACAAAGACGAAGAAGGAGTTCAGGTCTCTTGAAGCTGATAATCACAGAAAAGAATGACGCTGCAAAGAAAATCGCCGAGCTGTTGGCGACGGGAAGCGCCAAGCGCGACAAGGTGTATGACACACCTGTTTATCGATTTAACCGTGCAGGTGAAGAATGGGTCAGTATCGGGTTGAAGGGCCACATACTGGCCGTCGATTTTGCTGAACGTCTCTCATACACCAAGCGGCGTGGATGGTATGCTGTTGACGAGAACGGAGAACTTCTCAATACTGAGATTCCCGATTCGCTGCCAAAACCACCCTTCAAAAAGCGCAAGCCCTTCACCGAAGACAGTGTGGATCTGCAAGCGTGGAAACTTGCTGCACTGCCGTATCTCGTTTACGCACCACTTCGCAAAACGCCTGCGGAGAAGGGCATTATCCGCTCCGTCAAAAACCTCGCCCAAAAGGCCGAAGTTGTCATCATCGCCACAGACTTCGACCGTGAGGGCGAACTCATCGGCGCCGATGCTCTTACGGTGGTTCGTGAAGCTGCTCCCACTGTCCCTGCAACCCGGGCACGTTACTCAGCGTTGACAAAAGATGAGATCAACCATGCGTTTTCCAACCAGGTAATGCTGGATGAGAACCTTGCCCAGGCTGGCGAGTCGCGCCAGTGGATAGACCTTATCTGGGGTGCCGTGCTCACACGTTATCTGACTATCGCCAAGTATGCCGGTTTTGGCAACGTACGGCCTTCCGGGCGCGTGCAGACTCCAACCCTTGCTCTCATCGTGGAGCGCGAGGAAGAACGCATGGCATTTGTCCCCGAAGATTACTGGGTAATCAAGGCTGATTTCAATGCGGATGGTGAGCCGTTTGAGGGCACCCATGCCACCGAGCGTTTCAAGGTTGAAGCTTCGGCACAACAGGTCATGCGGGCAATTGAGGGGCAGCGTACTGGTACGGTTGACTCTGTTGAGAAAAAGGAGCGCAAGGTTACTCCTCCCACTCCCTTTAATACCACTTCGCTGCAGGCGGCTGCCGCTTCAGAGGGTATTCCGCCTGCACGAACGATGCGGATAGCCGAGTCGCTCTATATGGACGGTTTTATTTCCTATCCCAGGGTTGATAACACGGTCTACCCTGCGTCGCTGGATCTCAGGGCTACCGTGCAGATGCTCGAAGCCGTTCCATCTTATGCGCCCTATGCGCAGCAGCTGCTCAAATCTGCAACACTCACTGCCACCAGGGGTAAGACAGAAACCACCGACCATCCTCCCATCTACCCAACGGGTATAGGTAGCCCCGACAAGATGAAGGCGGAAGAATGGAAGCTCTACAACCTCATAGCACGGCGCTTTTTGGCTACGCTATCTGGAGCTGCAGTTGTTGAAGCAACGAAGGTTGTGGTCGATGTCAACGGGGAGCACTTCATCGCCCGCGGTGATGTGCTCATCAAGCAGGGTTTTCGTGCTATCTATCCATACGGACTCAAGAAAGATGAACAACTGCCAAAACTTATCTCAGGTCAGACGGTTGCTTTTGAGGGGGCCACACTCACCGCAAAGCAAACCGAACCGCCAGCCCGCTATTCTCAGGGCCGTCTCATCCAGGAGATGGAAAAGCTCGGCCTGGGCACCAAGTCAACACGCCATTCCATTATCGAGCGTCTGCTTGAGGTTCGCTACATTCAAAACGAACCAGTTGAACCAACGGCGCTCGGCATTGCAGTTATCAAGGCACTGGGGCGCTTCGCTCCACATATCACTACTCCGGGTATGACTGCCGAGCTTGAGGACGAGATGAGTTCGATTGCTGCCGGCGAGAGCACGCGTGACGTGGTTGTGAATCATTCCAGAAGGTTACTCGCCGAGATAATGGAAGTCCTTATTCCCGCCAAGGAGGAGGTAGGCGAGGCCTTAAGCGATGCCGTTGCCACCGATGCATGTGTGGGAAGCTGCCCCATCTGCGACAGGGATCTGTTGCTGAAGACTTCGGCAAAGACGCGCTCCAGCTTTATTGGTTGTTCGGGTTGGCCGGAGTGCGAGGTCATCTATCCGGTGCCACAGGGTAAGATTGAGACAGAGGATGCTCGCTGTCCAGTTTGCAACAAACCCCAGATCAAGGTAATTGCTTTTCGTTCAAAACCCAGAATCGTCTGTGTAGATCCGCGCTGCTCAACAAACTCTGAACCCGATATTGTTATTGGAGAATGTCCAACATGCAAGGCCTCAGGTGTTCGTGGTAATCTGGTTGCACAGAAAAACCCGCGAACCCTCAAACGTTTTGTTCGCTGCGAGAATCACGAGACCTGCAAGACGAGTTATCCTCTACCGCAACGTGGGAAGCTGACTACCACCGAAAAGGTTTGTGAAGCCTGTGGCGCGCCACGGGTTGTCATTGCTTCGGATCGGGGCCCCTGGGATCTTTGTCCTAATCCCGCCTGTCCTCAAAGAGAGGAAAAGGAGAAAGGCAAATCGCCGGGAAGGGCAAGGGCGAAGACAGCCAGAGGGACGAAGACGAAGATAAAGTCGACGACAGCGGCAAAGGAAACGACAAAAACCAAATCACCAGAAAAACCGATGACTAAGAAATAAGCCATATGCGAAATAAGCCCGCCCTGGCAATATTCTCCTTCTCTCATCTGGTGGTTGACTTTGCCTGCTTCTATGTTCTGATGGGAGTTTTTTCTTCTGGTGCTGGAAGTTCACAGCTGGTTGTTGCCGGTTTTCTACTCTACAACCTGATTGCGTTTGCGCTCCAGGTCTTTTTTGGCATCGTTGCTGATGGAGGCAAGAGCGCACATGGATACTATGCCTTTCTGGGTTGCATAGTAGTTTTGTTGGGTGTGTCCATACAGGCTTCACCATGGATACACCTCGTGACCTGCGCTTTCGGGAACGCTCTGTTTCATGTAGGTGGCGGTATCGATTCTCTCGTACACGCAGGCGGTAGATACGCCCGGAGTGGTGTGTTTATCTCTTTTGGAGCCTTAGGAGTAATGCTGGGCACTCTGGTTGGCAGGGGAGCGCTGCTGCCTTTTGGAGCTGTTTCGCTGCTGCTCATCATTTGCTCAGCGCTCATCTACATCTTCTGCAGACAACCCAAGGCGCACAACGAGGCCATCTTCAGTCTTCCACCTGCCAGGGTTTCTCTGCCTGCCATGGTCATCGGTCTCTGCCTGATTTCGATAATCATCCGGGCGTCGGTAGGTGCGTATACACCACTGTTTGAGAGAGGCACCACGCTGCGCTTCGTGATTCCCGCAGTATCTGTTTTTGCTGGTAAATTCATGGGAGGGTTTCTGGCAGATCGTTTTGGAGCGCGACTGGTTGTTGTGATTTCACTCCTGGTTTCTGCACCACTTCTGGCTTTTGGTAATACACAGGTTGTTCTGTGTTGTACGGGGCTGTTTCTGTTCAATATAACAACTGCTGTAACGCTTTGCGTGGTGTTTTCTCACCTGCCCGCACACCCGGGCTTCTCATTTGGGCTAACAACTCTTGCGTTGTTTATCGGCAGTTCATTCAGCTTTTTCTGGCTTATGCCAGAGGGCATACGCCCTTTCTTAACCGTTACTCTGGTTGCTGCTTCGGTCGTCTGTCTTGCGCTGGCCACACCCGGAAAATCTACTCGCCACACTGTAGCCGCAGTAGCCGAAAACGGCACTAATACACGCTTTAGTCTATAATTATGGGCAAAAAGCATCGAAAAACTAGACTAAAGCGTGTATTAGTGCCGTTTTCGGCTACTGTGTGGCGAGTAACGGAAAACCACCCGGAAAACCTCAAGAAAACCACCCGGAAAACCATCAGTTTCATTTCATCTGAGTTCAGGCTGAACATTCCTGTTACAATCAGCAAACATAGTCGATAAGGAGGTATATGCCATGGAAAATCTGAGCTCGATACTTGCTGTAGATGTTGCACCAAGTGGCGATCAACTGCTTATTCTGGGCGGAGTTCTTATTGCCATGCTCATCGGATTTCTCATTGTAATGTCGGCAATTGTTGTGGCAATCGTGTTGATAGTAAGACATACCCGAAAGAAAAAGCAGGCCAACCAGCAGAACAGCGCCCCAAGCTACAACCAACAAAACTACAGCCCAGGTTACAACCAGCAGAACAGCGGCCAAGGTTACAACCAACAAAATAATAGCCCAAATTACAACCAGAGTAATAACGATCCTACCACTTTCGGATAAAACGGGACTATTCGTGGATTATTTTCTAATTCTCATCTTGTTAGATCAAATGAAATGATATAGTTGTTCGCAAATAAGGAGGGGTGTTCTGACTGACAGAAGGCCAAAAAGCCACTGCTAATTAGCTCAGGAGACCTACATGAAGATTACAAGAAGAACCGATTACGCAATTCACCTAATCGCAGAACTATCTGAGGAGCCCGACCAATGTTTGGGTCTTCGCACACTTGCGATGAACCACGGGGTAACCTATGCATTTGCACGAACTGTGCAGCAAGGGTTACTCAAAGCCGGAATCATCAAGGCTGCACGGGGTATCAACGGCGGCATCAGGCTTGCAAAACCACTCAGCGAAATCACGATGTTTGAGGTATTTGAAGCCGCACAAGATCCCTTTGATGTAGTTTTTGACCACTCAAATCTTTCCTGGTGCAACTGCGGGAAGGCAGGCTGCATTAGTGACAGTATGTGGAATTCCACAAAAGAGGCGCTGAAGGAGCATCTCTCAGGGATCACGCTACAGTCAATACTTGGGCAATAAACAACTAAGGAAGCACCGTAGTTCGGCACAGCTCTGCAAGATAAACCGATTTGATACCGGTCGTATCTTCCAGTCCTTGAATGCTGTAATAACTGCTCAGGCATGGTTTTTGCATGCTCTGAAGATTTATTGTTATGGTCTATCAAAGCTGAAAATCTTTGAAGTTTTTCAAGCTTTCAAATGTTATAAATAAAGTAGCAATAATATTAAATGGAGAGAATTATACAACACACCAAATTTTTTGTTGCATTTAGTTTTTTCATGAAATATACTTCAAAGAGGATTCAACCAAAAAAGATGTTAGAAGCCTAGAAATAGTGAGAAAGCACAACAATTGGAAGACTGGCAAATTGTTATTCTGAATGGATAAAATGCAAGGTGGGGGAGATACAGAGCAGAGGAATTGTACGAAAAGGGGACGGGGTGTTTTTCGCATTATTGCCATTTTGTGTGCAGCGAAGAATCTTCTTACAGATCAATGCTATCTGCGGGATTGATTCTTCACTTTACTCAAAATAGCCGGAAGCGAAAAACACCACGTCCCATTAATTTGCGCTTTTCTCTGTATTAGTCTTGCGGCTAGTGTGTGCTGAGTGATGATGATGAAGTGGACGGCACGGTTGACCTCCCCCCCAAACTGTTGCCGTCCCCTTTACCATCATCACTTTTTATTTGGAAGTCTCATTAAACAGTAAAAAAGGGCAAAACCAGCAGAATTTCATATGTTATTAATTTAGTGACATATTTCATAATCAAAGCAATTTATTCTATCTGTCAAATTTTATATTGAAATTACCACATCCATGAAATATAATGCAGAGCGTGTTTCACCTTCAGCGCAATAAATGTACAAAACACAGGGGGGAGAACACAACAAATTGAAGAGAGAGGGGGAGAAGAAGCGTGCGTCTGTAGACGTGTTTTCGAGCATTGATTGCTTTGAAAACGAACTGTGGTTTTCGCGATGTTCAGGGGTGGACATTATTTCGAAAACAGTCGGGGGGTGTCTGCAGAACACAGAAAAGTAAATAAGGGGAGGGGCTATCCTGAATGGGTAGAATGCGAAGCGGGGGGAGACGCAACGCAAGGCAAGAGGCATTTAGCTTTTTCATAGTTTTATTATCAACAGCAGGGTTGTTGCCCCTGACAGGCTTTGTGGCAAACATACATAAGCCAGACGAAAAGCAGCATTTAACAATCACGAAGCAAAAAAGCAGAATCAAACACACAGAAACCAATACTTCGTATGGAACACCACGTTACTGTTCATGCCCACCCCGTCATTGCGAGGAGCGCGAAGCGTGTCCACCCCGTCATTGCGAGGAGCGCGAAGTGTGCCCACCCCGTCATTACGAGGAGCGCGAAGTGTGTCCACCCCGTCATTGCGAGGAGCGCGAAGCGCGACGTGGCAATCTAGCGGGAGAG
>Ga0209737_10003363_pt1 | contig 11172 bp, 6 predicted proteins | sample TergutCu122P3_FD_187284 | JGI IMG/M metagenome (GOLD analysis project Ga0209737, IMG submission 187284) | Cubitermes ugandensis P3 segment gut microbial communities from Kakamega Forest, Kenya - Cu122 P3 (SPAdes) (version 2) | ecosystem: Host-associated > Arthropoda: Insects > Digestive system >...
TATATATATATATATATATATATATATATATGACATTAGTAGCCTAAGGGTTAAGGATTAATAAATCACAAATATATATCAGCCAGCGTTTGTGGTTTCTGGGGCGTGATTTCATATGCAGCTGAAGTAAATAAAAACATACAGATCATCTTTGGTACTAAACAGATTTAACTGTGACATCTGAGTTTCTCACATCTGTCCCCTGAAGATGGAAGCAGTGAATTACTCTGAAATGTTGGTACCTACCTACAAAACCACATGGCGTCACATCCCAGAAGACCATAATCTTGACACTTTATGGTGTTTGTGGATGGCTAATGATTATGATCACCTGAGTCTTTATGACTTCCCTTGTAGTGATTGCACAGCATCAAATGAGAGAACAGTTGTGGATGATAGGAGTTGTAAAAAATGTGGCAGTAATTCATTGTGACCAGTTTTACATTACTATCCAACAACCTTAATGTATTGAGTAGCACCACAACAAATTTAAGAACAGACAAGAATGTGGGCTGAGAAAATCCTTAATACACATCAGGTGTACGAACTATGCAGATGTAATGTTTGGTACTATTTTAAGCCTCGAGTAGTCGGTTTATCAATGCAATGTTTTTCAGAACAGTGGCTCAGTATAATGACTAGGCTACTTGTTCAGTGACAACAGAATCAGGTTTTGATAGCTGACAGGGACACACAATTTACCCTGCTCCACAACATACTGACCAGCTCAGGATTCACCCATTCTCCAATGTAATGGGTAGAAGGAATCTTTCCACAGAGATAAAACAGCTGGGGCATTAAGATGACCACTTGCCTCCATCTAGGTTAAGAACACACGGAACTTAACTGAGCACAGGGACAACTTTATCTTACAAAAGGAGTCACTATTCTTCAAATACAAATTACAGGATATCACTTAAACAAACAAATAAATAAATACACAGATAAATAAATAAATACATGGGAAGTAGTCTGAAATAAATAACATTCTACACTTACATTTGTAAACATTACTATTACTCAGGATTTTCCAACTGTTTTAATTTTAAAATTCCACCCATTCTCACTGATTGTGAACATATGAAAATATGACAAAACTCATGAAATGGACACATCATATAGACAATAAACACTTACACAAATGACAAAAAAACCAACACTACATACAATAAGTACTTTGCATTATGAACAGCAAAGATGGTATTTACTACTGACCACCAACATGTCATTAAAGAATCTTGTGGTTAACCAGATAATACACACTACTGTTATTAATGGAATAATTAACCTATGGGTAGATATCAACCTTTGCAACTGCTAGCCAAGAGACTTCCTTTTTATAGGAAGTCTATGCCATAATTACTGTCTGTAAATTACAACTGCTCTGAAAGTGTAGTCAAACTGTTTAATCTGCATTCCACATTATCAACTACCATATTTCCTACTCAAGCATAGAACATGGATAATAGAAAAATCTTTTTGTGCATCTGCATTTTTAAGACCCCCACACATTCACCCAAATTCAGTGTTTTCTATCAGGTCCCCATCAGCACAGTGAAGGAAGATTACCTGACAAGTCAGTAATTATTAAGGGCCCTGACTTCTTTTGATAAGGCTTGCAGAATAAACATCACAGACATTTTGTACTCTGAAACAAATTCTTATGAGTTCTGCTAATTCTTGATTCCCTGGTGAGCATGGTGCCCACCGCAGGACTATGCAAGAAACTAACACAAAAGATTAATACCCATGCACTGGCTGATATTTCAGGTAATGGTAATGTTCAATTATGTTCAGTTACCTTGTAAAAGGGTTTGTCTTTTGAGAAATATAACTTGCAAAAGCATTACCATTACCTGAGAGCTAACAATAAGATTGAAGATTTCATACATAAGGGAAGACATAAGAGTACGTGTTTGCTTGGTACAGTGCTTCAAGAACAGTATCAAATGTCCAGGAAATGGAGAATTCATATCTTCTGTGTGTCCAAGGAAACCAGGAAATTTAAATATCATGAAAGGCTGGTACAACATGTGTCAGCAAATGACCAGTATTGTCATTTCAACAATACCTACATTACAACTGATTTCAATTGAAACTACGCCATATTCTTGGGAGGGGGGGATCAAACTTGAGGGCATTTAAATCTGTAACAATTCAGATTTACTGCATGCTACATTATCACATTATTGGTTTCTAGCAAAAGGTGTGTCTGTTCAGATTACAAAAAAACAAATTTGTTACTTTTCTCATCCTTTAAACAGTTAAATCCAAGATATGAATTCACTGGGTATGATCAAAGCAAGTAACTGGGACAACAACCTACTAAATGTATATCCTTTTTGTCCTGCAGTGGACACACAAATTGAAGAGTGCTCTGGCTGTAGCAGAAATCTGCAATTTAAAAGGCCATATGATATATGTTAAATATCCAGTTACATAAGAAAAAAGAGGGGTTTTTAGGCAGCACAGTAAGTGGAGACAAAGAGAGAAATATCCTCTGCAATACCTTCAGTCAGACCACTTCCATTTGATGTTACTGCCCAGAAAACCCCCCACTGTAGTTGTAAAAACACCACCACCACAACCACCACCAATTTCTTATCTGCAACTTTCCATGCTATGGACAAGATATATCACTGGCCACATATTCCAAACATTTTCAGCATTTAATATCAGCAGCTGCATAATTTAGGTCACTTCACCACCATAGGTTAAACCTCTATTGCAACAGACACATACAACAAAGATCTGGCATATCTGACAACAATAATCAGAAACAAAGGTGATAATTGCAGGTTACACCAAAATTCACACACATATGTAATAAAACAACGAAAACCACTTGATCTTCAAGATCTTTTCCTCTTCCACTTACAGCAAAATGGTTCTATGATATTTTAGAAACATCCTTCCATGTGAGAGACGACATTCTCACAGTGGCGTTGAAAAAGACTCAAGTCCTCTGGGATGTTATGCCATGTCATCTGGTGAACAGTTACCACCATCAGTAACACTTTACCAGTTGAAGAGCACAACATTGTAGAAGGCTTGCATCTTCTTCCTTCTAATTCTTACACAAAACAGACAATCCACTTCATATTAAAAGAATAAAGGAAAAATACTGATAGACCCTCAAAGCAGAGGGCAGTCCAAATTAAGCCTCCTTTGACTACATGTCCCAGACAACCCTAAATTGTTATATCACAACCAAGGCCCCCGAGAGCAGGTTTAGGCCCTGGCGAAAAATCCCCCCACCCCAGCAAGAGCAGACCAACTAATAATCTGTACATGAGATTTGTATTAATGTGCAAAAAGAAAAGTATGCCCTGTCCTGACTCTGTCAGGATTAGTTGGGCTTTGCCTGAAAGGTTAATGTGTAAAATTTACAAATTAAGATACCACTGAGAAAGACGACAATATGCAACATAGTCTGGCCCTGGTAATTTTTACCCCCCCCCCCAAATCTAATCAGCACTTATCATAACAAACTTACTTGCCCTTAACATACACTTTTTCTGTGCCAAGCTTCATGAGACAAATGGAAATGAATTTTAATACATATCCAGAAACATTTTCTTATAACAATAACAGGAAATCTTATTAACCCCTTGCTATGTCTAATACAGTAAAAGGTTTTAACAGCAGATATTACTTGCCACTCCGTATTGTACCAGAAATCTGAAAAATACACACCCACATACATAATGTATAAAGGTCATTTAAATTAAATGGCCTGACAACTTCTGAATTTATACGGAGGGTTAATTTAACCAAACAACTCAGTATGTTGAAACAGAAAGCATACAAATACTTTGCACCTGATGGCTATGTAATCATTCTTGCTAAATTCACCATTAGGTATATTACATAATTTGGGATAAAAAACAGTAACAATTAATGTGAATACTGAAAACACTTAATATCACATACCCTTCTTGTACACTGGAACATCTTGCAAATGTCATCTATCTATCTATCTACTATGTGTGTGTGAAACACTCATCTCCGCTTGTCTCTTACATTACACTATGCCATTACAATTTAACTCTAGTTTCCAAGCTGATATTTCTCTGCTCTTGCAGTGACAGTCTTTTTTAAGATCAACTACGCAAATTCACCATTTAATTGCTAACACCCAGCTAGTACCATAAGGTTAATCCACATCACAATCTGGTAAAGAATACCTTCATAACACCCAACTTCAAATAAAAAAGATAAAGATTCAAAATAATGCTGGTTCCTTCCACAAGTCAATTTGTTTCACAGCACACCACTCACTGACACAAATAAATACATGCGTGTCACAAATATCATAATTGCACAACACATTCCTAAAGGGTAATAATGTGGCAGTGGAGGCAGGCAGTGATCTGTTACCGAGCAGAGCTTCATTCACTGAAAACTATACGATCTTCTTGGAGTATGTACTTGAATGAGAGATTGCATGGTGGCTGTCAATGTGCAATGTGCAACATCACCTCTCGCACAAAACCCAGGATTTTCAGTTTATGTTATATATATATATATATATATATATATATATATATATATATATAAAAAAAAGGGTTGGAAAATATGAAAAATGTTGTTAGTGACAGTGACGCATATATGACAAGTTTTTGTGCCACTACTAGCTACAAGACAGCAGGCCACAAACAGAAAACTCAAGAGCCCAAATTTTAAATACACTCAGTGCACTTTTCCCTGCAAATCTAAGGGGCTGGAGTTCTTAGATTTATATGGACAGGAGTATTTTTCTGGTGTAATGGACAGAAGGTCCAGTGGTTTTGTGATGAAAAGGACAATTTCAAAACCCAAATATTTACTGAACTTTGCAGGTGTAACCTATCCACAACAGCTATTGCATCCACACAGTGACCTTTCATGACATGGATGTTCATCATGTGCACGGTGCGAACGACTTACTAAATCACGTGTGCTGAAGTATGCATGATCTGTAGGCTGACCTATGTCACACATGTTTGAGGGATTGGTTAATTCAGTCAAAAATACATAAATCATTTTCAGTTCTGGCAATGAAGGGGGGACTTTCAATCTCTTTGTTCATATCTTATTAATGTCACTAAATTTATTATTTCCCTTTCCAAGGAACAATACCACGTAATGACTAGCATGTTTTGCCTGAGTGTCAATATCTGCATATTATTCAGGCTCAATGGAATAATAGGAATGATAGGTGCAGTGCTTATCAGACTATTTCGATTCTGAACTTCATCACAGTCAACTACTACAGATCTTTATATTAAATATAAGCCACCGTTTCATATATTGTATGAGTATTCTTTTATTATTGCAAAAAACATATTTCTAAACACTGCACCCACCTTACATATACCAAACCAAACCTAAGTACAACAAAATGATCCCAAGAGATCAACTCCAATTGCAAAAATGTTGAAGTCTCCGATGGCTCATTAAAAGGGCCACACTACCTTACCAGAACATAATTTTCAGACAAAATGTATCACATAATTAAGACTGGCAGAAATACTTTGGCATTCAACATTTAATGGGAAAATGTGGTGCCCAGTTTTCAAGAATTGTGCGAAAATCCTTTCTAATCCTCCACAACATCAATTCAATACATGCACGTGCATCCTCAAGACTATCATGTCCAGAAGAATCCTGCTGAATTTTTCTCTTCAAGAAACAACCAACCAATGACTTCAGCGAGCGACGATATGGAAGCCCATAATAGTGAGGAAATATCACGGATGTGTCAATCACAGTGCCATGGATGATACGCAAGGCACGAAGGTCGTTTTCCAATCCATGACCAACAAGAATAGTGTCAGCATTGATGAAACCCATTAAATCATTCTGGACATCCCGCAAGGATTTTGTGGCACGTTTACTCAGATCACGTGCAGTGATGCCTGAGAACCTTGTGTTATAATCTATAATAAAGTTCTCTGGCCTCACAAGACAGTCATACACGAGGCGTCCATCTGCAGCCACCACGGTCACTTTAGTTAGCTCAAGGCCACGAGTTGTGAAACACATCTCACAGTCTAATGCATAAACCCCAAAATTCCCATCAGGAGGTGGCGTCTTACGAAGACGAGTACGTACATAGCCATCAAATGGACCATTGATCCCAGGACCAACACCATTCCACACATGTAATTTTCCTGTGGTACATCCACGTGCACTTGGTTTGCCATGACAGCAACTGTATTCAGTACGAACTGCCATAGGACATGCCTTGGTAGGCCCTGACCCCACTACCTTTTGTAACTTTCCCCAGTGATACAGACACTGTTCCTGAGTTAAATATTCACCATCCACTGTTACAAAGAAACCACGTCCGCAACGGACACACTTCTTCTCATCACTACTACTGATCTGCTGCTCTTGGATCTTGTTCTTCAACAGACTCTTCAACTCTTGTTTCTCCTTTATGTCTTCAGTCTTCTGCAATATGACACTTGAATCCTTCTCACTATAGATGCACTGTCCAAATGAATCAGTGGATGATCTCTCACTATTTTCACACAACCCTTCCTCACAGGTCTTCTTGTGACCATCACTAAGAAAGGCAGTGACAGCCACATTATTGTTCTCATGGTCTTCTTGCTTCACATCTTTGTCAGCATTCCATTCAATACCAACTGGACCATAATCCAAACCTGCACGACCTTTTTCTACCAGATTTGAAATGTGCATTGAACCACTCACTCCTTGGGATTCCCTAATCAAGTGTCCATCATTGTAATAACATGGTATTCCCTTTGGTTGCTTGGCACTCATAGGCACAAACTCCTGAGCATTGACATCAAAGTGAGAGGAAGTTGCAAGTGGGTGAGAATGTGTGATGGCAGATTGATTAGGACCAGTGTTTGCAGCAGGATTTTTGTATATAATTGCACGTCCAGGATACAAGGAACTCTCAACAGGGTAACCTAGACCTAAAAGTTGGTCAGGACTCAGGATATAATGACGCAGGAACACTGAAAGGTCACTGTCAGCAAGGTTCAACTTGGCATGCTGGCGCAGCACAGGGGTATGGGCAACATGGCGACGGTTACTGCTCCCATCTCCAGAACTGGTTGATCGTCTAGCTCTGGCTTTGCTTTTCTTAATGTTGACAGCTGAGAATCCACACTGACTTGACACTGGGGAACCATCATCTCGACGTACACGATTCTTCTTCTGCCGACGAGTGAGAACTCCCTTCCCATTTTCCTGTGGGCTGTTTTCTTTGTTGCCTTCACTCCCACTGCATTGCTCACTGCTACCCCCACCTCCTCCTGGGTCCAGTTCCTCAGAGTCTTCAGTGGTGCAAAAAAAACCATGAGAAAAGGGAACCAACAACAACCAAAAAGGTTTTAATCACTGATACTGCCACCCGTTGCACTACACCACTACATGCATATTCAAGCAAATATCTCCTGGCTCATAAGCCAGGAAAGTTTCATAACAACACAATTTTAAGAGTAAAATTGCCACTCCCTTTGTAGTTAGGTTAATACAACTCATTCATCTAAAGTTTAGTCACAAACTAATTTATCATTCATACTGGCAACTACCACAAACAGGAACTAAGGTTGCCTTGCATAAACCTGGGAACACAAACTGCTGAGTCACATGGGGCATTCAACTCTGACAACAGAGGGCAGACTTAGTCTAAAACATCTCTGAAGGTGCACCATATGTTTAGTAGGCAACCTTATGGAGAAAAGTCCTGTGCCTTCAATCAGACCTCATGTGGCAGTCCTGTAACCAATGTTTCAAAGTTTCACAATTTAAAATTAACCTTCACAAAATCAATAACACGTTCATATTCATAAATACTGCCATCAGTCATAAAAAACTTATGAGCACACATGTTACAAGCAATTATGGATGAAATAGCAAAGTGCATGTATTGTTTTTTATTGCTCGCAAATGCGGCTCTCTTGCCCCTTGTTTTTATGGCAGTAATGCAGCAGCCCAATCCAGATATGTTACTGGCACGACATGGAAATTCAGGAAGCGGGCTTGTTCTACGGCAGAAAAGTGGTTCCAAGTATGAAGTCAGCAGTTTGAATTTTCTGACATGGAACAGGAGGGCACATATAATGGTAAGATAAAGTGGAAATATAGATAAAGTTGTCCGTATACATGCTGTGAAACCTTGAGGGGGAGTGGCAGTATAGTTCCACCAAGTCTTAACCTTGGAAATAGATGAAAATGAGTGATCAGCTTTGTGCCCAGCTCTTTTACTTCCAAGGAAAGATTTCCCATTACCCATCGAATCAAATGATGTGTAGGTTCCTGAGCCAGTCTGGATGATTCAGAGAAGAGAACAATTTCATGCCTGACAGGAATTTAACCACCATTCCTCAGTCGAACAACCTGTAGTTTATTAACTACACTGACTACGCTATCCCAGCCCACAATGGTATGTAAGATAAGGCACAAGAAATAGCAAGCCCTGTCTGGGGATTACTGGTGTTGTTGAGCAAAGTAAATGGCTTCAACGGAGGTAACATTTATGATCACTCAACAAGAATGTGCATGCTACATGTAACAACTGTCACTTTAACAAACTATCTTCAGTTTTCCAGCAATATTAATGTACAAAAGTAAATCATTTTCATAAAATATGAAATCAGATGTACAGCATCCTTAGAACAAAATCTTTAATGGGTCTCACTCTCTAAAACACTTCTCTCAACGACCATAACAATTTCAGCGACACTTCAAACTGAAACTGTGCTAGAATACAGAATTTATCTATTCACAACAGAATGCAGTGTGCTGTAACTGGTAAGATATGTCAACTAAGAAATTAAACCATAGCAAAGGTGAGATTCAGTAACCATTTAGATAGGAAAATGAATGCTGTTAAGTGAAAGCAGGCATTTCAGGGCCACAATGCTGAAGAAGCAAGCTTCACTTACATTTCTCCAAAAAGTTTCATACTTTTCAAATCTGGTTTACTGAAATTCAACATTTTTTAAAAATTTCTGCACACAGTATATTAGATGAATGCATAATAGGTAGGTGATGTACATGTTCCATGTCCAAATTGCAGTAATGGATTTTGATTAAATTTTGTGCTACTAAAAAATTAATTTTGTTGCACAGTGGGCAATTGGAGCCACTACTTTACAAAACGCTGAAACTGGATGTTAGACTTTATATACAAAATGTTTGATATGATAATTAATATGAGAAACTGAAAAATACTTTCTGACAGTGCAAAGTGATGACACCTGCAATAAGATTAGTTCCAAAAAGCAGAACTTTTCATCTTCAATGAAGACAAATCAAAGCCAATGACATATACAAAGCTGATGGGGGTGGGAGATTTATCCAGTAAGTACTCCACTTATTAACTATCAGAAATCAAGGTGTGCTAGATTCAACATGAAATATAAGAGAAATATTTATTACAAATTAACTTTGACTTAAAACTTCTCAATATGCCTGTCCCAAGCAATCATCAAAAAATTAAAAGGCACAATTCCTTTTTCCACAGCGCAAATACAACAGCTGCCAGAAGCATGCCATTGGAGTTACAGGCTTCATCCAGAATACAGATGTATAGCAGATTATTTTCTAGCCTCAAATATTATACCTCAACTTGATAATGCTTCAGTATCTTGCACTTCCAATATACAGACATGTTATGTATCCTAATTTTTATCCGCAAATGAAACTTTTTACTAGGAAAAAAATGCATCGATGCACAAGGCTGACATTCCTTCACACACCACTGTTCTTGGTACAAAACTGTATCACTGTATCCCACCTGTTAATCAAACAACAAAATCTGGAATTTTACGGAGGAAAGTCTAAATGGACAAAAGTGTTTTTGCACCAGAACATGGCTACCTCATACCAGAGAATGGATATAAAAAACTAAAAATATACAGCACGTGATAATACATTACAGATAAGTGTGCTTTTTGGCAAGATCTTGTTCAAAGTTACAATTCAAGGGGAAACAGAGGGAGAAATGTGGAATGGTGGCTGAAAATTCATTAAGATTCATGCTGTGGTCTTCTGGATTATGACCCAGTGCAGTCTGGTATGTTCATACCAGCAAATTTGAAGAACATGTTGCTCCATCTACAATGAAGACAGTGTCTGAATATAATTCTAATTAAATTCCGATTGTCTGAATTTCTGGTTATCCATCTACAAGCCTACATGCTGTCATAATCCAGGAACACACTGTATTCATTTTGTCAATGGAAGTGAGATCTCAAATATGGAGACAGCAAGTTCCTCCAAACAATCTGAACCCACCTACGCATGTTACAAACAGAAGAGCACAATATAAACTCTGCAGGTTCTTTCCTTACAACACGCTATGAAAAACTTTACAGGTTCTTTCCTTGCATACTTCTATAACAGGGTCAAAGTCCCTAAAATTAACTATGCAGTCCAATGTCCTGCTGTCTCTCACTGTTACACGAAACATATCCACATAAAAAAATCAGACATCAACAATTGTGTTAATAACAATAAAGACACACCAAAACTAGGGAATTTACGGTTATGCAATTAAAAAAAAAAACCCCCATTTCTTTAAATTTGCACCAAATCCTTCCTTGCAGGAACTAAAGTGCAATGAGGTGAAAGTGGCAGATGGATACTGCTAGATGATATAAGTGGTGGAATGAAGCTGTCGCTAATCAGGTTCCGGCATGTTGGAGTTTGGATTTGAACTGGACTCCCTTGCTAAAGCACATGAATTTGACTATGCGTACACTCAATACTCAGTTCCAATATGCACAAAATCTGACTTGTGCTGCACTTTCCAGAACAGAAGTACTGTGTAAGCTGGAAGTTTCATAATACAAAGGTGGAAAAATTTCAAATGACAGGTTCAGCAATGGACAAAAAGATAACAGAAGAACTTGAAAAGAAACTGAGTGCCTTGGTGCTTGAATGGAATGAAGCAATAAAAAATCTTTCTGCATATTGGCTCTTCTACAGGGGTACTGGTAAGTCCTTAGCCCAACCTACTTCCTGAGGTATTTTGTTTGATGGTGAGAATATTTCGTTTGATGCTAGTCTCGTTACATATACAAATAATACTAATATTCCTCCAATTATGATTATAAAGAGGATATATGAAAATCAAAATCTTCTGTCACTGTAGCTTGTTTCCTTCCTGGTCAGGCTAAGGACTTATCAGCACCCTTGTATGTG
>Ga0209737_10003364_pt1 | contig 11172 bp, 11 predicted proteins | sample TergutCu122P3_FD_187284 | JGI IMG/M metagenome (GOLD analysis project Ga0209737, IMG submission 187284) | Cubitermes ugandensis P3 segment gut microbial communities from Kakamega Forest, Kenya - Cu122 P3 (SPAdes) (version 2) | ecosystem: Host-associated > Arthropoda: Insects > Digestive system...
CCGGAGAGACAATGAAAGAGGCAATGGCCAGGGCATATTCTCATGTTCAGAGGGTGGATCAGCATATGCCGTTCTCGATCGACGGGTGCAGGGCAATTGTCGAAGAGCTCTCGCCGGATTTCGTCACACACGAGATGCTGGGGACCGATCCGAAAGAAGTGATCAGAAAGTTCCGTCAGCAAAGAGCGTTCTTCCCCATGTGATGTCAAATGATCCGTCGCCCATGAGCTTACAAGGGCCACGTCGATCCGCAACCAAGCCTCATGGGTCTTATCTGGATGAAATTACTATTGCTTGCGGGTATTTATGTCTTTTTTAGGTCATGTTTCTTTACGGATCCGAGAAGGGCCGTGGCGAACCCTATAAATAATAGTTCCATAATGGACTGCCAGAGGAATTAAAAATGGCACGTTTCAAAGAGGCTGAGCAGAGACTCCTTGAGAAATCCGTCTGCATGAGCTGCTATGCTACAAACCCTAAAAAGGCAGACAAATGCCGCAAGTGCGGATACAGCAATCTTAGGCCCAAGGCCAAAGAGAGCAGAAAGCAGTGATCGTTATTTTTGCGATCCCCGCTGCGTATGAAGGCCCGGCGGCCCTCTTTCTGTTTGTTTAATATAGTCTAGGATGATTTAGGTAAACACTTTACCGGGGGGCAGAGAAATAAGCATGTCAGCGGACCGCATTATTGCTCGCGTCCCAACTGAGGGGAAGGCATGAAGATCGAAAAGGTATGGGCAAGAGAAGTTCTGGACTCCAGGGGGAACCCGACCGTCGAAGCGGAACTTACGGTCGGCGGGAAGAAGATATCTGCGATAGCCCCTTCGGGAGCATCCACAGGAACGTGGGAGGCCCACGAACTGAGGGACGGAGGAAAAAGATACGGAGGAAAAGGCGTCCTGAAGGCCGTGGATAACATAAGGAACGAGATATCAAAGGCGCTTGTGGGCATGGATCCTTCGGATCAGAGGATGATCGATTATGCCCTTATCGATCTGGACGGCACCGAGAACAAGACGAACCTGGGGGGCAATGCGACCGTCGCCGTCTCTCTGGCCGCGGTCAAAGCGGGAGCATATTCCCTGGGTAAAGAGGTGTACGAGCATGTCGGGAACGATCACGTAAAGCTTCCGGTGCCGATGTTCAACATCATCAACGGCGGAAAACATGCGGGCGGAGGCCTCAAGATACAGGAATGCATGATCATCCCCGCCGGCGCAAGATCATTCTCCGATTGTCTGAGAATGAGTTCCGAGATATACATGGAGCTGAAATCCATTCTGAAGAAAAAATACGGCACGGGTTCGATCAACATCGGCGACGAGGGAGGGTTCGCACCGCCTCTGCAAACGGTGGAAGAAGCGATGGAACTCATCATGGAATCAATATCAAAAGCGGGCTATACGCCGGGAGGGGATGTTCTCCTTGCGATAGACGCAGCGTCCTCGGAGTTCTATGTGGACGGGATATACGAGGTGGACGGCATGAGGCTGGCGCCCGGAGAACTGGCGGACCACTATGCCGGCCTGGCGGAGAAGTTCCCCCTGGTCAGCATCGAAGATCCTTTCTTCGAGGATGATTTCGATACCACCGCAGAATTAACGAGCATGATAGGCAGCAGGGTGCAGATCGTAGGCGACGACCTGTTCGTAACGAACACCCACCGCCTGTGCAAAGGGATCGAGATGGGAGCCACCAACGCGCTTCTCCTGAAAGTGAATCAGATAGGCACCATCACCGAGTCGGCGGATGCTGCGCAGATGAGCTTCGACAACGGATACGGAGTGGTGGTGTCGCACAGGTCCGGAGAGACCGAGGACACAACGATCGCGGACCTTTCGGTGGGCTGGGGCACCGGACAGATAAAGACCGGGGCGCCGGCAAGAGGAGAACGCACCGCAAAGTACAACAGACTTCTGAGAATAGAAGAGGAGCTGGGATCGAAAGCGGTCTTCCTGGGAAAGAAGACGTTCAGGTCGTGGTAATCTGGAGAAGCTGTTCATCGCAGATGAGAAGGACGTGCGGTCCGGCTACACAATGGACATTTATTTCGAAAGAACGAAAAAGATACTTGAAGCGTCCGGCCTTGCGGGAACAAAAGTATGCGCGGAGATATCCGGAGGTTCGCTTCCGAGAGGATGGGAGTGGGCGGTGTTCTGCGGGCTTGAAGAAGTGATAAGACTGACGGAAGGCCTTCCAATATCGATCTCGGCGATCCCGGAGGGAACGGTGTTCAAAACAAGGACGGCGGGCAGCGTAAGGGTCCCGCTGGTCAACATATTCGGCGCTTATTCCGATTTCGGAGTGATGGAGACCGCCATCCTCGGAATGCTCTGCCAGCCGTCCGGTATAGCCACCGCGGCGGCCCGCACAAAGATAGCCGCCAAGTACAAGACGATCCTGGCATTCGGCAACAGAAGGATGCATCCCGCCATATCCGGAATGCTTGACCGATCGTCATACATCGGAGGATGCGACAGTGTGTCCTCTCAGATAGGCGGGGACATCATCGGGAAAGAACCGATAGGTACGGTCCCCCATACTCTGATGCTGCTGATGGGAAGCAACGACGCCGCTTTCAAGGCCTTTGACCGGGTGATAGAAAAGGACGTCCCCAGGATAATGCTGATAGATACCTTCTCGGACGAGAGAGCGGCCGCTCTGGAAGCATGCGTCAGCGTAAAAGAACTGAAAGGCGTAAGACTGGACACTCCCGGCTCCAGAAGGGGGAACTTCAAAGAATTGATCAACGAGGTCCGCTGGGAGCTGGACATGAACGGGCATAAGGACGTTGACATAATAGTATCCGGCGGACTGGACGAAACTTCCATAGCAAAGATCGTCGACACTTCCGTTTCGGGATTCGGAGTGGGGACATCGATAAGCAACTCGCCCACATTGGACCTTTCGCTGGATGTGGTGGAGAAGGACGGACAGCCCATTTCGAAGAGAGGCAAATTCGGCGGAAGGAAGTATGCGTACAGATGCCCCCGTTGTTTCGAGATGGGCGTCTCTCTCAAACCGGACGACAAGCCGGTATGCGGCTGCGGCAGCGAAATGGAAATGATAGAGAAGGAAGTGCTCCGCAACGGCAAGAGAGTAGGCAGGGAGAGGACCCCGTCGGAGATCCGGGAAAGCGTGCTCAAACAGCTGCGCAAGATCAGCGGATAACGGCAAATAACGGAATTTCCGCCGGAAAAACGGCTTATAGGTTATATTTAAACCTTTCTGTATATATAAACGGCGGAAACACCGCATTTTTTGAAGTTTATATATCCTCGGAAACCAACTATCAGAAAGCTTATATCCTTGGAAACATAGTCGCCTCCCACAGTTGTCTGTTGCGCAAAATGGTGGGATCCGCGACGCAGAGAGTGAACGAAAGAAGGTGCAAGGAAAGATGAGTCGCGGCTTAAGTTTCATTATATCGGATGCCAAAAATAATGCTGGCATCTGTACGCTGGACAATGCTGGCCCGCGGTCTTTTATGAAGATATGCTGCGCCTGCGGAAAGATCGTCGACCTCGACAGAAAAGAGATGAAGATCAAGAAATCACTGAAGAAAGATCTCGAATGCACCGCCTGCAGGAACGTCCGCATCTCGAGGGAGATCGATTTTTTGAACAGCCATTTTGACGGCACTCTTGAGTCGGAAGAAGGCCTGCTCTACTGAAGCTTATAAAGCCTTTGCTGCTACAACCAATTACATCAAAATATTAAAAAGTTTATTGTTCGTATGCGCTATATTAAGGTCTCTTTACCGGGTTCTGCCCTGGCTCATTGTTTGATTTCGGCAGCCTTTTTCTTGGGCTTTGCCGCAGCTTTTTTCTTTGCCGCGGGAGGCTTGCTCCGGCTCTTTTCGGCCGGTGCGCGGGTCGGTCTCCAGCCCGGCGTCTCGCAGTCGGGGTTGATGCACTCCTTGGAATTGTTGAACATGACAAGAGGGGATCCGCATTTCTCACACTCTTCCCATGACGGCGTCAGCGTCCCTCTCGGCCTGAGCGGATATGTCTGTGTGCACTTGGGCCATTCGGAGCATCCCGCAAAGCGTTTTCCCGCTTTGGAGAATGTCACTCTGATGGTCCCTTCTTTGCATTTGGGACATGTTCCGAGGTTGTTCTGGTCGGTATTGCTCTTGCACTTGGGGTCTATGCACTGCGTGGCGGGCGGAACGCCCTTTCTGATGATCTTAAGCTGCGCCAGGCCGCATTCTTTGCATATCGCATCCGTGGTCTGTATCATCGCGCCTCTCGGAAGCGGATAAGCGCGGGCGCAGTCCGGATATCCGTCGCATCCGATGAAGTTCCCGTTCTTTGATTTCTTGATAAGCATGTTGCTTCCGCAGGTCGGACATTTTCCGATGAACTGCTGAGTTTTGAGCGCCGATCTTATCTCGTCTCCGAACTGCTCTTTTTCGGAGGATATCTTGCTGGCCACCTCGAACAGCATATTCTGCGATTCTTTCACAACTTCTTCGAGGGTGTTGTTCCCTTCGCTGATATCCAGCATATCGGATTCCAGCTTGGAGGTCATCTCCGGCTCCGTGATGCCGCCGCCGTGCTTTTCCAGCGACTTTGTAAGGGCGGTGCCGCTTGCCGTAGGCGCCATGTTGTTCCCCTGCACGTAGTTCCTGGAGAACAGCTTGCTTATGATGTCGTGCCTTGTGCTCTTTGTGCCCAACTGCAGACGGTCCATTTCCTGAATGAGCGATCCCTGGTTGAATCTGTACGGAGGCTTCGTCTCGGAGTCCTCAAGATTCATGGAGCGGATGTTGATCTCGTCGCCGACGTTCAGCTTCTGGATGTGGGATTCCGTTGTTTTGAGATATTTCTTATAATACTTCTTCCAGCCCAATTCTTTTTGAACATAGCCGTGAGCTTTGAACCTCTCGCCGTTCACATCTATGATGCAGTCGGTCTCTTCCGCGACCGCGTTGGGGCCCACCGTTGCAAGGAATCTTCTTACGATCAGTTCGTACAGTTTCCATTTGTCCCCTCTCATCTTGTCTGACGTTGCGCCAGCCGTGGGGTAAATGGGAGGGTGGTCTGTGGTCCTCTTCTTCCCTCTGGACGGCACTATCTTATCCTGGCTGAGGATCTCTTCCGCCTCTGCTTTAAAGTCGGAGTCCTTCAGTTTTTCAAGCACTCCTTTCATGCTGAGGCTTTTGGGGTATTCGGTGTTCTCGGTACGGGGGTAAGAGATGTATCCTCCCGTGTAGAGGTCTTCCGCCAGCTTCATGGCTGTTGTCGGAGGTATCCCGATCTTGTTGGCTTCGACCTGCATCAGTGTTGTGTCGAAAGGCGACGGACGGTACTCTTCTTTGCTCGAAACCTCGTATGAGATCACTTTTCCTTTCTTTGCATCGGATATTATCGAGATAACCTTCTCGGCGTCCTTTTTCTCCCAGAAGGGGTTCTTTTCATGCTCTCCCTTGAAAGCGAGCATCCCGAACTTCCCTATCACGTTCCAGAACGGCACGGGAACGAAGTTCTCGATCTCTTCGTGCCTATCGACCAATAACTTAAGGGTTGGGCTCTGCACTCTGCCCACGGACATGAAGTTCTTTCCCACCTGGCCGGCGGATAACGAGATCAGTCTTGTAAGGACCGCTCCCCATGAGAGATCGATCAGCTGTCTCGCTTCGGCGGCATCCGCAAGCCTGCGGTCCGGTAATGTCAGTTCGGAGAAGGCCTTTTCCACCTCTCCTTTGGTCAGTGCACTGAATTTCGCTCTTTTGACCTTGGACATATCGACGTCGATAGCGGTCACGGTCTCCATTCCGATCAATTCGCCTTCGCGGTCGAAGTCAGTTGCAATGATTATCTCGTCGGCGGTCTTTGCGTATTCCTCGATCTTGCCCAAGATCGATTTGACCTTGACCTTCTTTATCGGTTCCGCATAGACCATGTCCACAGGCGAGATGCCGCCCCAGTCGTTGTACTCGTCGGGATAATCCATCTCGATGATGTGGCCCCTGAGGCTCACTACGGTGTAATCATCGCCCCCCGCACTGAATTTGATGACGGTGACGCCTCCTCCGGAATCGTAATCCGATTTCCCGTCGGACAGAATGGTGGAGATCCTCCTGGCGGCGTTCGCTTTCTCCGTGATTATCAGTTTTCTCATTCGCCCAAGCGACATCATCACTGTTATATAATCATTGGGAACTCAAAACCATTGTATTTTTACTACTAAGCCGCTGCATATTTACTTCTGTTAACGAAACGAAAACCGCCGCCGGCGTCTGTCCGTGCGATGCAGAATACATACGAAAAAGCGCATCTTTTCTTCGAAACGGACCGAATTCCGCTTCATCCGACAGCGGGAACGGGCCGCTTCGGTATGCCCGAACAAACGTTTTTTTGTTATTATCAATCAATTTTTTCGATGCTGAATAATATCGATAATATATCTTATTTATACTTTCTCTTTTCGTATAAAGGAAAAAATTCTTTATCTTCTTACTCCTGATGCCAATTAATAATGCACTATAAAGGACTCGGCAACGGCTATAGGCTGATATTGGAATTATATGCAGCAGGAGGCAGTCTGCAAGGCGGTCAGCTGAGGGCAGCGATAAAGAACTACGACACCGCTAAGAATGTTGCATGTGAGCTCGAATCCATCGGACTTTTAGAGGTAAGAAGGATCGAGAGACCGAAACTTGTTCATTTATACACTTTAACAGAAAAGGGGACGGAGGTCGCTGCGAAGTTGGCCGAAGCGGAAGAGATAATTCTGAGAAGCGCTGCTCAGCGCCCGGGCGGACACACGCTGTGACTCCGCCGTCGAGGACGGGTCCCGCCCTGCCCGGCCTCCAGCACAAGGGATTCATAAAGCTTAGGGAATACACCCTGTCAGCCGCGGTGATATGAAATGGATGCAGCTGTTCTCGACAAGCTGAAGATATCGAAGCAAAAGAAAGTACTGATACTGAACGCACCGAAAGAGTTCATTGATGTAATTGGAAGCTATAAAGGGACCGTCGAATCCGAGATCGGCGGACGGTACGGGTTCGTCATGATCTTCATTACGGCGAGGTCGGAACTGCTTGAGAAAGAGAAGATATTGACGGATGCCGTGGAAGGCGACGGGCAGTTATGGGTGTGCTTTCCGAAGGGTTCGTCAAAAAAGCGCAGGGACCCCGAGTGCGGCAGGGACACCCTGAGAAAAGCGGTCATCGGTTTCGAAGGGATCGCCAATATCTCATTGGATGACGATTGGTCCGCCCTGAGGCTGAGAAGGAATGAGTATATCGGCAAGTGAATCGCACACGGGGGCAATCGTTAAAGCGACGTTGCGAGTACCTCGAACGATGAGGTATGTTGTTTTTTTCAGGGGCATAAATGTCGGAAAGGCGAACCGTATCAAGATAAGCGACATCGCATCAATGATGGGAAGGCATTTCGGCAGCGTGATATCACATGGCCAAAGCGGGAATTTTTTGTTCGATTCGGACATGAAGAAAGAAGAGATCGTTCCGCTGATCGGATCCTCCTTTTCAAAAGAGTTCGGTTTTGAAGCGGCATGCATCATCAGGTCAACGGAAGAACTGCGGAAGGCCGCGGACGGCAACCCCTTTCCCGAAGCCGCGGGAGATAGGATGTTCTTTACTTTCATGAGCGGAGAGAGCTCTTCTCAAAAGACCGGCGAATGGGAGCGCGGCGGCGACATTGCGAAGCTTGCTTTCGACGTCGTTTATCTGAGATGCGAAGGAGAGTACCATAAGACCAAGCTGTCGAATAACTTCTTTGAAAAAGAATTGGGCGTGGTATGCACTACCCGTAACAGGAATGTCGTAGAGGCCGTTCTGAAAAAGTGACCTGCTTCCGCTGTCCGAACGCCTCATGCCGCCCGATAAGCACGTGATGCTTCGCCCGTCAACTTCTTACGCCTATGTGGTGCATATGACCGGTGGAATGGGCCGCCATTGTAAGCTTGCATCTCAGAATGCCCTTGATCGCGGATATCTCGTTGGCAAGGACCTTCAGCTGTCCAAGTTCCCCTTCTACAATAAGGACCTCCATACATCTTTCGTGGTCTAAGTGCACGTGCACGGATGTGTTGATGTTCTGCATCCTGCTGTGCTGCAGTTCGGTCAGTTTTTCAGCTATGCCGGTGGTATGATGGTCGTAGATCATCACAATGATACCGCTCATGAACTCCTTGTCGTTCTTCCACTCGCTTTCGGCAAGAGAGTCGCGCACAAGGTCGCGTATCGCTTCCGATCGGCTCACATAACCCTTCTTCGAAATGGCTTTGTCAAATTCTTTTAGAAGTTCGGGCTCTAGTGAGACGCCGATACGTGTTACTCCTTCCATACCCGATAATGGGTTGTACACGTAAATAATACTAACTCTATTTTTTACGAAAAGAAATAAGAAAAAGCTGTAGTAATGAATTTTTTTTCCTTTGGCTATGCGGTTTCGTAATGCTATTGATGTTTCGGGCAGGCAAGTGCATTTATCTCTTCTCACCGATTATGCGGAATGATGACCAACGATCCCGGAAGGCTGAAAAAGGCCCTTGAGGACGCAGTTCGTAACACGGTGTCCGGCAAAGAGGTCGCGGTAGCATTCTCCGGAGGGCTGGATTCGGGGATCATCGCTTTTCTCGCAAAAGAGTATGCAAAGAAAGCGACCCTGTACACTGCGGGCTCTGAAGGATCCCATGATGTGAAAGAGGCATCGGCGGCAGCGGATGAGCTGGGCATACCGCTTACGATCATAACGATAGAAGAAAAAGACATCATGGAATGTCTGAGGGAAATGATCGATATCACGGGAACAAAGGACCCTGTCACATTGTCTTTTGAGATACCTTTATTCTTCGTCTGCAGGCACTGCACCGAGAAAGACGTCATAGGAGGCCAGGGTGCGGACGAATTGTTCGCCGGTTATTCGAAATACATCGGCCTCAGCGCCGCCGATCTGATAGAAATGAATGCGAAAGACAAAAATAAACTGTTTGAATGCACTATCCCTCATGAAAGGAAGGTGGCTGCGTTCTTCGGTAAAAATTTACACTATCCGTTCCTGGACGAGACGGTGGAGAGAGAGGCCGGCCGCCCCGACATCATCCCGGGAGGTGACCCTCTGATGAGGAAGAAGGCCCTCAGAGAGACCGCCGGCATGATGGGCCTCGGTTCTTTATCAATAAAGGAAAAGAAGGCCGCCCAATACGGCTCCGGTGCGATGGCGATCATCAAAAAGGTGTGCAGGGACAGGAACATGACATATGCGGAATTGATAGAAGATCTGAGCGGAGAGGCAAGGTAAATGCATCAAGAAACTTTATCCTGGCTCTATAAGTTCGTGCTGCACGGGATCAAGCTCGATCTGGAGAATACGACCATCCTGTTAAAAAAACTCGGAGACCCTCAGAACAAGATGAAGCACATTCATGTCGGAGGCTCGGACGGAAAAGGGTCCATATCATCATGCATCGCATCTGTGCTGATATCATCCGGCATTAAGACGGGGTTGTATACTTCTCCGCACATAGAACAATTCAACGAACGCATCACCGTGAACGGTGTGATGATAACAGATGAGGAGATCGAAGAGCTGTACGTTCAAATGAAAGAATGCGTCGCGGAGATGGAAGCGGAAGGCCGTTCTCCCACATTCTTCGAAGTGACCACCGCAATGGCATTCCTTTACTTTATGAAAAAAGGCGTTGAGTACGCAGTGATAGAAGTGGGAATGGGGGGAAGGCTGGATTCCACCAATGTCATCCTTCCCGAAGTATGCGTCATAGGGAACATCAGCATGGAGCACCAGGAGTACCTGGGAGACACGATAGAGAAGATAGCATTCGAGAAAGCGGGCATCATCAAACCGGGCGTGCCCTGCGTCACATTGAACGAGGACCCTGCTTTCGGTGTATTGAAAAAAGCCGCGGAGGAAAGAGGTGCACCTCTGATACGCATAGATCCGAAGGACATCTCCGTCGATTTGATAAGCGAGGACGGAGCGGAATTCCTCTACAAAGAGGAAAGGTACAAAGTATCCATACCCGGGATACGCCAGGCGGACAATGCCTCTATGGCGATCGAAGCGGTATCAAAACTGAAGATATACGGTCAGTGCGTAAGATGCAATTTGAAAAAAGGCCTCAAAGATGTCCGATGGCCGTGCAGGATGGAGAAGATAGGCCCGCTGCCTTTGATATTCGATGTATCGCATACCGCGGCGGGATCGAAAGCACTTGCGAGCGACATCTCTTTTCTATACGGAAAAGTTGATGTTGTGATAGGCATGCTTAAAGATAAGGACATACAAGGCATGGCGGAAAGTCTGTCCAAAGTATCGGACTGGGTATATGTTGCCGGTCTTGAAACAGAGAGGACGGCGGATCCGGAGGATCTGAAAAAAGCATTTGCCCGCTGTTCCAAAGAGGTGCTGGTATGCGGAAGCATGCATGAGGCAATGGACCAGGCAATGAGTTCGAGAAGAGAGGGAAGGAACATATTGGTCACAGGTTCCTTCTATACGGCGGAGGAGGCGATATCGTGGTTGAGAAGGACATATCCCGGATATTGGACGTACTCTCAGAGGAGTACGGCAAAGGAGCATATCCCGGACGGTCGTCCGAAGGCCTGAGCCCCGAATGGGAGCCGGACCCGTTTCATGTGCTGATTGCAACGATCCTTTCTCAAAGGACAAGGGACGACAACACAAGAAAAGCGTCCGATGCGCTTTTCAGAAAATATGATTCGATCGAAGAATTGGCGGAGGCCGACCCGGATGATGTCGCCGTGCTCATTAATCCGGCGGGATTTCCGAAACAGAAAGCAAAGGCGATAGTCGACTGCTGCAGGATCCTGAGAGAGGAACACGGATGCTGCGTCCCCGAAGAGACCGAATCGCTCCTCAGCCTGCCGATGGTCGGGAGAAAGACCGCGGCCTGCGTCAGGGCATATGCGATGGGGATACCTTCCGTCTGCGTCGATACGCACGTCCACAGGATATCGAATCTGATGGGGATCGTAAGAACGAAAGACCCATGTGCCACAGAAGAAGAACTAATGAGGATCGCGCCTGTTGAAAGGTGGATAGACATCAACAAATTCCTGGTGAGGCACGGGCAGGAAGTATGCCTTCCCAACCGCCCCCGTTGTGAAAAGTGTTCGGTACGTGATATGTGCGATAAATATGGGCCGTAAGCTGGT
>Ga0209737_10003366_pt1 | contig 11171 bp, 7 predicted proteins | sample TergutCu122P3_FD_187284 | JGI IMG/M metagenome (GOLD analysis project Ga0209737, IMG submission 187284) | Cubitermes ugandensis P3 segment gut microbial communities from Kakamega Forest, Kenya - Cu122 P3 (SPAdes) (version 2) | ecosystem: Host-associated > Arthropoda: Insects > Digestive system >...
CGAGTAGTCTTTCGCGTTTTCGAGGATGAACGCTGTCAAATCGCGCCTCATCGGTAGCTACACCAACAGAATATCCTCCCATATCAGAAATCAATTCAATCTCAACGAAACCATCTCCAAAAGAAAGTATCTCGCTGCCGTCAATATTGTTGTCCGCAATAATTCTCTTTATTACCTCACTCTTAGTGCAAACGGTAATAATATCATCTTTTGCGCCATATATATGCTGACCAAAGTGGGCATCAAGTCCAAGCAATTTAGCTTCTTCCAATACATCGACCTCATCGGTTCCGCTCGCGAGGTACAGACTACAACCCATTTCACTTAGGAATGTGAGTAACGCAATACTTCCGGGCACTAAATAATTTTGCGGTTCACAACCATCACGCAAGGCTTTTTTCCGATTCTGTATATGGATGTTCAAACGCCGCAAATATTCCGTCTTATACACAATCGGATCGACCGCATCACCACCGCGTCGAACGACCTCATCATTTAATCGCATACACTGGAATATCGTTTGCTTACCGGTAAGAATATCGACAAAATATGTGACCTCCTCCTCAATGGATTCTCTGTCTTCCGCTTTTGGTGTTTTAGCAAGAACCTCAACAAAATACGGAATCATAATCTCCTGCCAACCTGTACGGATGAGGCTGAGTGTACCGTCGAAATCAAACAAGGCACAGCGAAAATGTGTTCCCGGGCGCTTAACTATTTCCATGCCCCATTGCGCTTCCAATATACTGCGAATGACACAAACCATATTATGCTCATACATCATGTGCAAATCTTCAATTTGCTCCATAACATCAGATGGAGCAATAATATATAAGTCGCTGATATTCTTTAATTCCCCACCGTCACGCCCCAGAAAACCAATTGTTACCATACCTATCTCCGAGGCGAAGCGCGCTGCTTTGACTAAATTTGGAGAGTTGCCGCTACCACTGAAATAAACAAACACATCTCCCGGACGTCCCTTTGTTTCCAGTTGTGTTAAATAAATATCATCATAGGAGAAGTCATTTGCAAGACATGTAAGAACTGAATTGCTGTCGCCGAGACACTCAATATCAAATCCTACGCGATTATATGCGCGACATCCCTTAATAAAATCATTCGCCATATGAGAAGCCGTAGCATGACTGCCTCCGTTACCTGCGGTAAAAATGCGGTTTTTTCGTTTTTTTGCGTCCATAAGTGCTATGGCAATGTTTGCCAATGCTTTCCAATCAGTGCTGCTAATGCTACCCTTAACTTCTTCTGCATACTCGCTAAGTTTCTGCTCAATTTGTGATATATTCAAAATAATTCTCCTTATCCTCAGGTCAATATTCTGTCAAAATCACTGCCATATTTTAAGGAATCAGAATAATCTTTGATAAACCTTGATCTCCGTCGTGTACGGCGTGTATCCACTTGTTTCCCTCTGCCATTGGTGCGACTTTTGAAATCATACAATCAACATTGACCTTACCGGTTGCTATCAAGTCAAGACATTGCGGATACTCTCCGGCGGATGCGCAACTACCAAATAGGCTGATTTCTCTTGTAACAACCCATTGTAACGGAAAATCAATAGTAGCTGACACATTCCCGATAAGCACCATATCGCCGCCTTTTTTTAATATATCTAAACCAAGAGCAACCGTAGCCTCCAGTCCTGTCGCATCATAGCAAACATCTACTCCTTCGCCTTTCGTTGTCAGTGTTCTAATCTTGTCGGCTGCATCGGTATCCTTACTATTTACTGCATAGTCAGCGCCATGTTTTAACGCAAGTTCGAGTTTATCGGGGTCTATATCAACCGCGATTATGTTCGAAGCACCAAAAGCTCGCAATGTCTGGACAGTCAACAACCCTATAGTACCTACGCCAATAACAGCTACAGAGGCAGGAGGGATTGCTGTCCTGGTAATCGCATGGTATGCAACTGACAATGGTTCAATCATTGCCGCCTGTACGAAACTAACATTGTCAGGGAGTTTGTAAAGAATATGAGCCGGAACAGCGACATACTCCGCAAATGCACCATGCATCCTATAATCACCGCAGGATACGCCCAGAACCTTCCGATCATCACACAAATTGATCATGCCGGATTTGCAATTATCACATTTATTACAGTATACTGTAGAATCAAATGTAACACGATCACCCACTTTATAGTTGTGTACATTGATTCCACATGCCGCAATAGTTCCTGCCCCCTCATGCCCCATTATTATCGGCGGGATTCTTCTACCGGTGCTACCTGTCATCCCATGAACATCGCTTCCGCACACAGCGCACGCCTCAACCTTTATGAGCACATCGTTATCTCCACAAACAGGCAAATCAACGTCTTCCCATACAAATGAATTATACTCTTTCAATACCAAAGCTTTCATATTCCGTCTCCAAAATTCATTAAAACTATTTTAGGTTGTTTTGGATTTTCATCTACCTATACAGCAATAATCTTTATTGCCAGATCCAGTTTGTATGCGGGACAGTTAATATCGATATCCGAACCGTCACATTATCATTCAACAGCGATTTTAAATACATATGCAGTCTTGCATGGTCGATTATTTTCGTTTTGTAATTGCTCCGGAACGTGTATTATTAGATTTCCGTCATTATTGTAGTCCCATTTCAAATCCTTATCAAACCCTAACAAGCTTATTGGCGTACTCACCTTTGGGCGAACAGTTGTGAGACATAGTGAACTGCCCGGCCATTTCATACTGATTGCGTACACAAACGCGCCATCTTTAGAACAAGTGTAATATATATCATCGCCTTCTTTGAATAACATACCCGGACGCGGTCTTGTGGCATATATCGCTTCACTGTTTACATCAAGCCACTTGCCCGCATCGAGCAATTGTTCAACTGCTTTCGGATGCCAACACCCGTCACCGTCAGGTCCGATTCCCACCATGAAGTTGCCACCTTTGGCAACCGCATCAATTAAGTTGCTAATAACCCATTCACTGCCTTTGTAATTCTCGTCAATTGGGTCATATGAAAAGGTATCTGCCAGAGGATATATGACCATCCACGGCATATCGGTATTTTCTTTACATTCCGGGACAAAACCTTCCGGACAATAATAGTCTCCGTAATTTCCTATTCCGCGCGCTCTGAGCATAACATCGGGCTGAATATCACGGAGCTTCTTGATTGTGTCTCTTAATTCGGGCCATACATCAACTCCGAGCCACATATCAAGGCAGATCATGTCAATCTTTCCATACTTCGTAAGGAGTTCGGTGAGCTGTTGCCTATGTCTTGCGACCATTCTCTCCTTTTCGTCTTTTGTAACACTATGCACAAGAATGGGGGTTCTTTTGTCGAACCTGACGTCCATTTCATCAAGCTCTCTTTTTGTGATCACTTTGTCTAAATCAGGTACAGATAACGGATGAAAAGTGTAGGGTCTGAAATCAGCGTCAAACCAATCGGGATGAGAGAAATAGAGGTCAATCTTGATGTCATATTTTCGTGCCGCATCGCATAACTCGCCGACAATATCTCTCTTAAAAGGAGAATCGGCGACACTGTACGAGAAATCACACTCTTCGATTTGCGGACCACCGGGTGAAAGCCAATTGATGCGTCGCTTTACCTTTGTATCGGTATTAAACAAAGAAAATCCATCATGGTGTTTTGAGGTAAACGCAAAGCATTTAAATCCTGCGCTCTTAAAAAAACTGAGCCACTGATCGGCATCAAAACCTTTTGGGTCAAAAGTTTTGTATAAATCTTGATATTTCTGCCTGTCTTCATCAGACATTTTCAAGAATTGCCATGATTCTTGCTGCAAATTCCATTTTGAGTAAAGCCCCCAATGTATTCTCACGCCGAATTTTATATCATTAAAAGCTTCCCGTGCGCTTTCCGGAGCGCGAGGATAATCTTTCTCCGGCTCCCTATCAATATATGGTTTTACATCATTCCAATGCACATCTGTTTCCGGTAGATAAAGATTTTGTTCCTTACTCATGTCATCACCCCTCTATATTTAATCGCAATGAATCCATATGCTTTTTACTGCGGCGTTTGTAGTCGCGCAACTTTTCAATCCCGTATTGTGAACATAGCTCGCGGACGTTGACGTCCGGTGAGATGGAACGTATAACACACCACTCCTCGCGATCGTAATCATGTTGGAGTTCTATTTTGCCCGGATGTTCTCGGAGCATCTTGAATATTTTTTCCCTATTGAAATTATGATGGCATATTATTTTATCCAAGTCGATATGTGCTCGTGATACCAATATTTGGCTATGCTTATGTCGATTATATGTTATCTCTTTGCCGTCTATGTCATACACGGCAAAATCCGGTTTCTGTGTGGCAGTCACTATGGTATAATGATGATTTTTTGCATGTGCCGATAACTGACTGCCTGCCGAATAAGCGCTTGAAAAAAGAACCAAATCTACGTCTAAATCTGCAATATCTTGCCATAGATCAGGAAAATTAGCATCAAAACAAATTGTTGCAGAAACTCTTCCGAAGTCGGTGTCGGCAAACACTGCCTGCTTGCCCGGTATTATCGTTGAATCTTTTCGGTCAAACTCACTCCAATAGGGATACATTTTGTCGTAACAAAAGGCTATTTCACCATCGCGGTCAAATAAAATAGCTGAATTCACATGTGTTATATCCGTAATTTGTTTATACAGCCCTATCAGAATGTACATTTTGTTTTTGCGAGACAATTCGACCAGACCGGACAGAAATTTATCGCCCGGATGATTTATCTTCTCTCCAAGACATGTTTCGGGTAATATCACGATATCTTCCGTACCATCAACATTTTCTTGTATTAAATCGAGTATGCCGTCTTCACACAATCCCGGTCCGCCAACTTCCGCGGAAAACGCCAAACTAAGAATTGATACATTTTTCACTACTAATCTGCTCTCCTACATTGAATATTCAATTATAACTCTCTCAAATTTTATCTTATTGATTTTTCCTGTGAGGCTTAACTTTCTATTGGGGTCTCAATATGTGGAAATTTAATAGTACTAAGACGTGCGTCAGGCGCTGCCCATAAAGCCGCATTTTGCAGGATGAGACGAATTGTTGGATTGTAATAAATTGGGTATTCTTCATGTCCGGGTTGAAAATAGAAAATTTTCCCGTAACCGCGGCGATATGTTAAACCTGAACGAAACACCTCGCCACCGGCAAACCAACCTATGAACACAGTATCTTCAGGTGACGGGATGTCAAATGGCTCGCCGTACATTTCTTCATGTTCAAGCTCAAAATATGTTGGGAGTCCTTGCGCGATGGGATGATAAGGAGCTGTTACCCATACTCGCTCACGGTCACCATGCCGCCAACTAAGACTGCCTGTCGAACCCAGCAAACGTACAAAAGGTTTTGATGCGTGCGCGGAATGCAAGCCTACAAACCCCATGCCTTTTTGTACTTCCTTGACGATCATTTCGACGATATCATCGGGAACATCTTGGTGACGCATATGACCCCACCAGAATAAAACGTCGGTATCGGCAAGTATCTGCGGAGTTATTGTTTCACGAATGTTGTCTATCCCAGCTTCACGCACCTCAAACCTTTGATCGAAAGCGCCCGCAATCGCTTCGAATAGACCGTTGGGATAGGCTGCCTGTACATTCTCTACCATGACATTCTCCAGTGCTGCTTTTGCCATGGTCTTTGCATTTGCAATAACATCTTCAGTGTATACCAGAATTTTGATTTTTTTGTTCATACACATACTATAGTACCGCCTTACAATTTATTTTTTTACTCTTTGTGTTGTTAAAAAGTTACACAATATTTAAATCGTTTCCCATGCTTTAGTGTGCATTGATATTTGCACTTTCTCCAAAATGTGTTGAATTTTTTGCCCGTCGGTTATAGTTGCTGCCAAACCATCACCGCAACCATTAAGAATATCCGCAAATGATTGCATCTGATCTGATTTGTATTGCTTTGGTATTGGCAATTTAGAGAAAATCCGACCATTAGCATAATCTTCGCCAATACATATTTCCAACTCATCCTCACTTATGTCCCTAACGTTATTTTGAAAAACCAAAGAACCCTCACTTCCATACACTTCCAATCGCTGATAATCACTTCTACCATATGCTGAATTTGATACATGAATTACTGCAGACCCGCCACCGGAAAGCCCTGCGTGGAAAATGCAATAATCGTCAACATCAACGGCACCCATACTTCCATCAGGGTATGGTCGGGATTTTACAAAGGTATCTGCACGTCCGGAAACACATAAGAATTCCTCACCTGTAACAAAGCGAACATAATCGGCACAGTGACTACCGAGGTCGAACAAAGCCCCGGCTCCCGCTTTGCTCTTATCAAAACGCCATACCAAACCGACTTTTCTCGACGGCAGAGCCCAAGAATGAAAATACTGTACATTAACATGGAAAATCTGCCCGAGTTTGCCGGCGTGCACCAAATCTCTGGCATATCTGGCGGCGCCCAGAAATCGCTTAGAAAAGCAGACCATGTTTTTAATATCATTTTTTAATGTTGCTTCTGCTAATTCGTCCGCTTCCTTAGCATTCATTGTGATAGGCTTTTCCAATAAATAAGGCTTACCCGCCTTTACTGCTGCCATTGCCACAGGAAAATGTGTAAAATTCGGGGTAGCAATACTGACGGCATCAACTTCGCTGCAATTTATCAAGTCATTATAATCTGTAAAACATAGCGATTTATCTATTGAATATTCATTTGCAACAATTTCCATCGCATCTTTGTTTGTGTCACACAAAGCTGTAAATTCCAAATCCGGACTTTTGATTATACCCGGAATTTGCAATCCTTTCACAATGCCTCCAACACCTACGAACCCAATTCTAAATTTTGCCATTTCACTTCTCCTCTATGTAGTATTATCGTTGTGATAACAGTTCACATGATTCTGCGAACTGCATAAGACAAAGTGCCGGGATAACTGAAAAATGCCTATATTTTCATAATTGTGCCATTATCACAAATTGAAACATTGATTTGAATGGCGGCGCAGCTTAACGGAATCGACCCATCAAGACAACTTGAAATGACCCAGCATGCATATTCTACCATTGCATCCAAATTGGCGTCCACGGTAGTCAGCGACGGGAAAATAGAATCGTAACGATCAGATTTATCAAAGCCGACAATACTAATATCCTCCGGCACCCTGATTCCGGCTTGCGTCAAAGCACTATAACAGCCAAATGCCATATCATCATTAAATGCAAAGACAGAAGTTGGTCTTTCAGCCTGCGGCATCCCAAGGATAAACTTGCCTGCACTCACACCGGAAGCAAATAGCCAATCTCCGTCAAGTATAAGTATTTCATCAGATGATTTTCCCTCTTTCAGGTAAAATTTTTGTATACCGCTCATCCGTTCGATGCTGGTTTGATAATTCCTTATCCCTGTGATGACAGCGATTCGCGTATGTCCGAATTCCGTCAGCATTTTTGTCACCCTATATGCGCCATCAATGTTGTTGGCAATTACACTGGTCATCAATGACGTATTGTGATTGACCGATACGCACGGAATGCCCGCCTTAAGGCCTTCATGATACATTTCATTACTCATATAGCTATCAAAGATTATTGCAACCGGTGATGTATGCGCAATAACTTCTGCTAAACCCTTGCTTGTTCCAACCGGCTTGAATAACAAATTATAACCCATTCCGGAGATGCTTTTTTCAAAGCTGTTTATGAGATTAAAATGAAAATACTCACCGTTATCTTGCAGATAATCCTTATGTGCAACCAACAGAATATTTCTTCGTCCCACTTGAGATATAGATTTGCCATTGTTTTTTTGCACCTTGCGTGCGGATTTACTACCCGTAAGCATGGTGCCGCAACCGGGTTTTTTTACAACAAGCCCGTCATCTACCAATATCTGCAACGCTTTGCGTACAGTATTACGCTCAACGCCAAAGCGTTCACATAAGTCCTTTTCACTAGGGAGCATCAAGGTTTTGTTATAGATTCCGTTATGTATTTCATTCTCAAGTGTTTCGTAAATTTGTTTGTAAATTGTTCGTGCCATAAATTCCTTCACTTCCATTTGTTATAGCTAATCAAGTTGATAATGAAAAATAATGTGACAAGCCGGAAGCCTGTTATCAGCACAGGTCTGCGAGAAAAGCAATGGGGTATCCGGCATAAGGTCACATCATTAAAAGAGGCAAGCTAGATCTTCAAGGTAGTCACAGCAATAAAAGCTATGAGAAAAAGACGAATTGTGCGTAACACTTGTATGCATACAAGTGAACATGACAATGCGAACATGTTTACACTTATGCTACCATGTTAAAATGCCAAAGTCAAGTGTTTTTGTATAAAAAAACAAATTTCTGCTCCCAAAAAATAGATTGAAGAGTCACGCATAACACACATGCATTCAGTCCAAAAATGTTAAGGACTCAGCTTTAAATTAAACACTCACCTCAAAACCACTTGCACAACATTACGCATAAATGTATAATATCTGTAAAATACAAAACTGCAAGAAGAACAGGAAGACGAATTACACGACAAAATCGAAAAGGTGAAACATAATGGGAAAATCACTGGTATTGGCTGAAAAGCCATCAGTTGCACGGGAACTTGCGAAAATATTAGGCTGTAGGCAAAACGGCGAGGGTTGTATCATCGGGGACAGATACATCGTGACATGGGCGTTGGGGCATCTGGTCACGCTGGCAGATCCTGAGCAGTATAATAAGGACTACGCCACATGGGATTTGCAGCATTTGCCGATGCTGCCGCAAAAGATGCAGCTTGTTGTTATCAAGGAAACATCAAAACAGTTTAATATTGTCCGCAGCCTGCTCAAGCGCGGGGATGTGAGTGAAGTCATCATTGCTACTGATTCGGGGCGTGAAGGCGAGCTTGTCGCGCGTTGGATACTCATCAAAGCCGACTGCAAAAAACCGCTCAAGCGGCTTTGGATATCCTCTCAGACGGAAAAGGCGATTCGTGACGGGTTTAAAAATTTAAAACCCGGCGCGGATTATTATAATTTGTTTTTGTCGGCGCAATCACGCTCCGAGGCGGATTGGCTTGTCGGACTGAATGTTACGCGTGCGCTGACATGCAAGCATAATGCTCAACTTTCGGCGGGAAGAGTGCAAACTCCGACTTTGGCAATGATTGTAGCAAGAGAGCAGGAAATCAAGAATTTTATTCCGAAAGAATATTTTACCGTAAGAGCGAGATTTGACGGATTCAACGCAATACGAGCGGGGAAAGACGGGCAATCACGCATTTTTAATCGTGAGGACGCAGAGCTGATTTTGAAAAAATGCATGGGCAATACGGCTATTGTGACTGAGGTATCCAAGCAGTATAAACATAAAGCGCCTCCGGCGGCTTACGACCTCACAGAACTTCAGAGAGACGCAAACCGTAAATATGCATATTCTGCAAAGGAAACGCTTTCGTTAATGCAATCTCTTTACGAATACCACAAATTGCTCACCTATCCGCGCACAGATTCAAGATATATAACAGACGATATAGTACCGACTTTGCCGGATCGTCTGCGCGGTATCGCTGTCGGGGAGTATAAGGAATTTGCGGGTGAACTGCTTAAACAGCGCCCTTTATCGGCAAAATATCTTGTAGATAACCGCAAAGTCAGCGACCATCATGCCATAATCCCTACGGAAGAACCTGCCTATATCCCTGCGCTTACTCCGCAGGAGCGTAACATATATGATTTGGTGGTACGCAGATTTTTGGCGGTGCTTTCCCCTGCGTATGAATACGAAGAAGTCAAGCTGACAATTAAAATCGGCAATGAACTTTTTCGCGCGAAAGGAAAGACTACGATAAATCCCGGGTGGAAGCGAATTTACGGGCAGGAACTCCCCGAAGATGAGGATGAAGACACAGATTTAAGAGAACAATTTCTTCCGCAGATTCGTCAAGGTGAAAAGCTGAATTTTAAATCATGCGATTTGGAAATCGGGAAAACCAAACCTCCCGCAAGATATAATGAAGCTACATTACTCACGGCGATGGAAAATCCTGCGGATAATCAGGTTAATGCTGAAATGCGCGCTGTTTTGCAGACGGCGGGTGGCCTGGGAACACCTGCCACACGCGCCGACATTATAGAAAAACTGTTTTCGTCCTTTTATATCGAGAGGCGAGGCAAAGAGATAATTCCGACCTCAAAAGGAATCCAGCTTATCTCTATTGTGCCGCCGGATTTGCGTTCCGCCGCTCTCACGGCGAAATGGGAACAGGAATTAAACCTCATAAGCAAAGGGCAGGCGAAAAGTGATAAATTTATTTCACAAATGCGGGATTATGCTTCAAAACTTGTTTCGCATGTCAAGGCGAGCGAAGCAAAATATACGCATGATAATATGTCGCGTGAAAAATGCCCGAATTGTGAAAAATTCCTGCTTGATGTTGCCGGTAAAAAAGGAAAAATGCTCGTTTGCTCCGATAGGGAGTGCGGATATCGCAAGAGCGTAACCGTGCAGACCAACGCTCGGTGTCCGAATTGCCATAAAAAACTTGATATGCGAGGCGAGGGCGAGAAACGCATGTTTTTCTGCGTATGCGGACACAGGGAAAGGCTCTCCGATTTTGAAAAACGACGCGCAACAACCGGTGCAACGAAAAATGATGTTAAAAATTACATGGCATCGCAGAATAATAAAAACGAAGACAATAAAAGCTCCGCGCTTGCGGAAGGTTTGGCGAAATGGTTGGAAATGAATAAATAACTCCGCTAAGATTTCCCCCGACTAAGCGAAGCGTAGGCGATAGGTATAAATTTTCGCAACAAACGGGAGTAAAATCTCCCGCTTCGTTGAAACGCTGACATAATGCCCGCGCAAGGCGCGGGGAAAATGGATCTCTTGTTTTAAAAATAAAAGCAAAAAGAGCGATGTGAGTTGATTTCTCCGGGATATTGCTGTATACTATACAATAGCGAGTTGTGTTTACTTGCAAACCTAAGAAGCTGTTCTCATAGGCTGAAATGACATAACTGCGAGAACAACTTCTAAATGAGGAGTATCAATGAAATCATCGAATAATTCTAGGAATTATGGCAATGAGAGTATAAGCGCGCTGAAAGGTGCGGAGCGTGTTAGGAAACGTCCTGGTGTAATATTCGGGTCGGATGGCATC
>Ga0209737_10003367_pt1 | contig 11169 bp, 8 predicted proteins | sample TergutCu122P3_FD_187284 | JGI IMG/M metagenome (GOLD analysis project Ga0209737, IMG submission 187284) | Cubitermes ugandensis P3 segment gut microbial communities from Kakamega Forest, Kenya - Cu122 P3 (SPAdes) (version 2) | ecosystem: Host-associated > Arthropoda: Insects > Digestive system >...
GTTTCTGGATTCTGCGGAGCAGACGATTTTTGAAGTTGCCGGCAATAAAGGAAGCCGCAGCTTTGTTCCTCTGAAAGACGCTTTGGAGGAGACTTTTGAGAAGCTGGATCAGCTCAAGCACAGAAAGGGCGGGGTAACCGGGTTAGCCACGGGTTTTTTTGAGTTGGATAATCTTACGTCAGGATTGCAGAGCTCGGATCTAATTATCGTAGCTGCCCGGCCGAGTATGGGCAAGACGACGCTGGCGCTGAATATGGCTCAGGAGATCGCAGTGGTAAAGGGCGAGCCGGTCGCTTTTTTCAGCTTGGAGATGTCCCGGGAGCAACTGGCTCAGAGGATGCTCTGCGCCTATGGGGAGATCGACGCCCAGCGGCTGCGCAGAGGGTTCCTTTCTCAGGATGAATGGCCGAAGATATCCAACGCGGTAGGTCCTCTGTCAGAGGCGCCGCTGTTTATCGACGATTCGGCCTCTATCTCTGTGATGGAGATGCGGGCGCGGGCGCGCCGCCTCAAGATGGAGAAGGGTCTGGCTGCGGTTTTCGTGGACTATCTGCAATTGATGAAAGGCCAGGAGAAGGCGGAGAACAGACAGCAGGAGATCTCAGCCATCTCCCGCTCTCTAAAAGCTCTGGCTAAAGAGCTTGGTTGTCCTGTGGTAGCCCTTTCTCAATTAAGCCGGGCTGTTGAACAGAGAGTGGATAAACGCCCTATTTTAAGCGATCTTCTGGAATCCGGAGGCATTGAAGCCAATGCTGACGTAGTGCTCTTTATTTACAGGGATGATTACTACCATCCCGAAACAGAGAAGAAGCACATCGCTGAGATTATTCTATCCAAGCAAAGAAATGGCCCGACAGGTAAATTTGAACTTTATTTTATGGATCATTTCAATAAATTTTTAAACCTCTCCATGCGGAAAGAACAGTAAATAGTGCACTTTTGCTTGCCCCCTTATATGCCTCTTAATATCCAAAATTATTAAAAGACTTAATATTTTTTTTAAAAGCAAGCAGGAGTTTTTCTTCTTTAGTAGAACTATTTATCTTACGTTAATATATCTTAACAAACTTAACATTTGTTCTTTATTTTTCTTAAGATATTATTATTGTATGGGTTTTGTTAAGGAGGAAAAGCTTTATGAAAATAACTGAGACGCTGTCGAAGAAATTGTCCTTGGTGAAAAACACCAGACTCGCCAAAGGAGTTCAGACAGCTATTTTTTTGGGCTTAAGCGCCATTCTTATATGCGGGTTGCTCCAGACGCATCTTCTGCAAAAGGGTAATCTGTTGCTGGTAGAGGTGGATGGTCTGCAAATCGGTTTAATATCCAGTGAAGAAGCATTGAATGAAATCCTGGACGCCTTAAATGAAGAGGCGGCTGATTATTATGGTATGCCTGTCAGAGCGGAGGAGAAGGTCACATATTCTGAGGTTTTTCTTCCTATGGAAAAAGGGGAGCCGGATAAGATTTCCGCCCAGCTCCGCAATATGCTCAGCTATAAGGTGGCGGCGCGCATGGTGTCTGTTAATGGGATAGACGTCCTCCCCCTCGCTACGGAAGATGAGGTAGCGCTGCTCTATGAACAGATGGCCAGCGCATTTACGCCGAACAGTTCAAATGTTCTTTTGGAGGATGTGCAGGTAGACGAGAGGATCACAACTCGGGATTATTATTGCTATCCGGAGGAGATAAGCAATGCGGAAACTCTTGCCGCCATCTTGCTTAGAGGAACCGATCGGCGGGAGGTATATCTTGTCTCCCGGGGTGATTCTCTATGGAAAATTGCCAGGGATTACAGCCTCTCAGTAGATGAATTGAAAGAGGCCAACCCCCAGATCAAGGGCGATAGACTGCAAATCGGCGATGAGCTGAGCCTTATCGTTCCGGAGCCCATGGTAAATGTTTATACAGTGGAGCGACTGACCATAGAAGAAAAAATTCCATTTAGTGTAAAGCATGTTAACGATGATTCTCTGTGGAAGATGCAAACACAAATCATTGAAGCCGGTGAATACGGGATCAAGGAGATCGTTTACCAGGTCACCAGGGAGAATGGGGTGGAAACTACCCGGACCTTCATGTCTGAAGAAGTGGTAAAAGAGCCCAAGACGCAGCTTGTAGCCCAAGGGACCGCCACAATCCCCTCCAGAGGAACAGGCGACTTTCTCTGGCCTGTAGCCGGGGGAGGCCGCATTACTTCCGGGTATGGCTGGCGCAGCGGCGGATTCCATAGTGGTTTGGACGTCGGAGCAAGGAAAGGGACTTCCGTGCTGGCTGCTGACAGCGGAGTTGTAGTTTTTTCCGGCTGGGACGGAGGTTATGGTAACTCTGTAGTGATTTTCCATGGGAATTACTACACCCGTTACGGCCATAATACGGAAAATAAGGTCAGTGCCGGTCAGGCGGTAAATAAGGGCGATGTTATAGGTACCGTGGGGATTACCGGGCAGGCAACAGGTTATCATTTACATTTTGAAGTGCGCACCGGCGGTGTATATGGTAAGGCGTACGATCCCCTTGATTTCTTTAGTCCGAATTAAAAAAAGCGAATGTCATGTTAAAATAACAATATTGTAATACTCTCGTAATAATATGGGGTCATAATGTTAATATGAGTTGACCCCCTCTTTAAATATTTTTTTTAGCGTGGCTCGGATTGGGTCACGTTTTTTTGTTATTATATAAGTTGAATAAGGCATAGAAGGGGTTTGACTTTTGTATGAAAGAGAAGATTCTTGTTGTCGATGACGAAAAGCCCATTGCTGAGATTATCAAATACAATCTTGAGGAAGAGGGTTATGAGGTTCTTGTTGCTTTTGACGGGGCAGAGGCGCTGCGTCTGGCTTTTGAAGAGAAGCCCGCCCTCATTGTTTTGGATATTATGCTGCCTAGGATAGACGGGTTCAACGTCTGTAAACAGATCCGCCAAAAGCTTGATATTCCAATTATTATGCTCACAGCAAGAGAAGGTGAGATCGACAAGGTCATGGGACTGGAGTTCGGGGCGGATGATTATGTCACTAAGCCTTTTAGCGGCCGGGAACTGATGGCCAGGATCAAAGCCCTTCTGCGCCGTGTCAAGATGCAGGAGAACCCTTCCCGGAAGCTGGTTTGCGGAGCATTGGTTCTGGATCCGGATAGAATGGAAGTCAGGAAGGCTGAAAATAGGATCGAGCTTACTTATCGTGAGTTTACGCTGCTTGAGTTTCTGTTGCGCAATGTGGGTTTTGTCTTTACGAGAGAGAAGCTGCTGGAAAAAGTATGGGGCTTTGATTATACCGGAGATCTTCGGACAGTTGATGTAACTATCAGGCGTCTGAGAGAAAAGATAGAAGACGACGCCGGTAATCCTCGCTACCTTTGCACCAAGCGCGGCGCCGGGTATTATCTCAGGGAGACTTCATGATGCGTATCAGTATGCGTATCGGGATGCAGGGGAAGATCGTTTTTGTGTATTCCTTGTTGATTCTTTTTGCCGTGCAATTCAGCGGAGTCTATTTGTTTAAGTCTCTGGAACAGTATTATTTGCGTAATTTTGCTGATGGCCAGGTGTTGCAGGGCGAGCTGTTGGGCAATTTTCTCAAGAGGTATCTCACGGAGGATGAGTGGTCAAGTGAATTGATCTCTTCCCTCATTGTGGAGTTTGGGGGCAGGGCGTCAGGGACGGAGACCATGGTGCTGGATCGTTACGGACGCCTTTTAGGGGCGGACCAGATGACGGCCCACCAGCCCGGGGATCGGGTTATCCAGAGTGATATTTTGCTGGCCTTAACCGGGAATAGAGTAGAAGATGTAATGATCGATCATGAGACAAATATTCGTTATCATACCCTCGCTCTCCCTGTTAAAGACGGGGCTACAGTGGTCGGGGTTGTTTATTTAAAGGGTTCTTTGGAGGCTATTTACCTGACCCTGCAGGAGATCAAGCTCATGTTTATCAGCGGATGGGCTATTGTCATGGCTATCGCTGTTGCGATTAGCTTTATGCTGGCCAAGACAATCACCACGCCTATTCAAGAGGTAACGTCACGGGCAGCGGCTATGGCGAAAGGTGATTTTTCCCAGTTGATAAATGTTCATTCCCAGGATGAAATCGGCGATCTGGCGGGAATGTTTAATTTTTTAACAGGAAAACTGAATGAAACTTTACAGGAGATCTCTGCAGAAAAGAATAAAATTGAAACGATATTAAATTATATGAGTGAAGGGATTATCGCCTTGGATAAGGAGGGGAGAGTTATCCATCTCAACCCTTCTGCCGAGGAGTTTTTGAAACTCTTTGCTATCCTCGGAGGGCATGGACTTTGGGGGAGAACAATACTGGATAAGCTTTTCCCGCCCTCTGAAGTAGACGAGCTGTTGCGCAGCACTGTATCAACGACAAAGGAAGTCCAGCTAAAAGGGGATGAAGAGATGATCTGGCAGATGCACTTTGCCCCCATCATAGAAGATGATCTCTTGCAGGGGTATCTCCTTGTTTTTCATGATGTGACCAAAGAGAGGACATTGACGCGGCTGCAGCAAGAGTTTGTGGCGGATGTATCACATGAACTCAGGACCCCTCTTACAACAATAAAGAGCTATATTGAAACATTGCTCAGCGGCGCTCAGGAAAACGTCGCCATCAGGGGGCGTTTTTTGCAAGTTGTTGAGAATGAGACAGAGCGGATGGTGAAGCTGGTTCAGGATCTGCTGGTGCTTTCCCAGTTGGATTACCAGTTGTCAAATTGGCGCCTGGAGGAAACGGATTTAGGCGAGCTGGTGCAAAGAGCACTGGAGCAGATCGAAGCGGAGATCAGCAATAAAGGGATCGATCTGGTCATAAGCATGCCGGAAGAGAGGATACAGATGTTGCTGGCAAGGGATAAAATAAAGCAGGTTGTTTTAAATCTGCTTGATAATGCCATGAAGTTTACGCCCCCGGGGGGCCTGGTCAGGGTCGAAATCACAAAGGACGATTATTATGCCTTTGTCTCTGTCAGCGATACGGGGATCGGGATTCCGCCGGGAGATCTATCTCGTGTCTTTGACAGGTTTTACAGGGTTGATAAAGCCCGTGCGAGGGAGTCCGGAGGGACCGGGTTGGGTCTTCCTATTGCACGAAAAATCGTTCATGCCTGCGGAGGGAAAATTTTTCTGGAGAGCAGCGAAGACAAAGGAACGAAAATCACGTTTTCACTGCCCCTATCCTGAGAAAGGCGGGTTGATAATGCTGGAAAAGGCGAAATCAGGGATACTGGCTTCATTAATTATACTGAGCATGATCTTGACTTATCGTGTTTGGTTTGGCGTCCCGCCTACAGGTACTGTGAGGATGACAGGTTATGAGTATCTTTCTTTTGCCGAGCCTTATTCCGCGGAAGATATTGTTGTGCCCTCAGAGGTTGTTGTAATATTGGGAACAGAAGGGGAGGAGCAGCCGGAAGAAGGCTATGTATTCCGGCTCGGTGAGGAAGAGCACAGGCTTCTGTGGGCTGAAGGGGCGGCTATTCTTAAGAGCCTGGAAGCGCAGGAGATGACCTGGGCCAGCCCCTGGGAGAAAGACGCTTTGAGGGCGGAAAAAGGTGGTTCCTTGCTGATAAGTTTTCGTTTTTCTGCCGCACTGCCCATTGCTTTTCTTGTGCCTGAACTTGCCTCGTTGGCTCTGGAGGTTCTTCGAGTTGATTTTGTTTTAAGAGAAGACCACTGCCTTATTCTCCTGGAAGGGAGCGATATGTTTAGCGGGATTGTGGCGGCAGAGGACGTGTTTTCGGGTCTGGGGGACGGAACATGGGACGGAGTTTTTCGTGAGGGTCTTAATTTGCATGTCCGCCTTCCTGATGTGATGATGCTCAATCTTGACAGATATAGCCTTTATGTTCATGAGGACGGCGGCTTAGCGGCAGATGAAAAGGATTTACAGGAATACGAGGGATCAGATGGCAGGTATTTTGCATTGACTTTGAAGGATAAAGCTGATCTTTGGGTTCCGGCAGGAGATCTTTCGGCTACAGAAATTTTAGTTGTTATGGAGGATGTAGACAGGGACCGGTTGGTAAAGGCGCTCTTCTTTGATCCGTCTATTGCCAGGCGAATCGAAGAAAGGGATGGCGCCGTTTTTTTTACTGACGGTGAAAAAGGATTGCGTGTTTATCCCGACGGAATCATCGAGTATACGGCGCCCAAGCTGGAGCAATCCTCATTAACCATTTCTTATAGCTCGGCTTTGCAGAAAGGGGCGGAAAACCTGGACTTTTTTGGGGGCTGGTTCCCGGAGACTTATCTGATCCGTGTTGAAGCTCTGCAACAGGGTTATCAGCTTTATTGGGAGAATTGTTTCCTGGGCTTCCTTCTGCAGGGGGAAAATGTGGGCAGCGAGATGATGATCAATGAAAATGGCGTCTTTTTTTATCAGCGAAATTTTTACAGTTTTTTGGAGGAGACAGGGGACAGGAAATCTTTCCGGTCTTTTGAAGAGGCGCTCTACCGGGCTGCGTCGATATATAATGAGTTTACCCGGCGGGATGAGGGTGTTTTGCTTGGGGTCGAGCCTGTTTACTATCTTTCCCCTGTAGGGGAGAAGAGCGCCGCGGCTATCCCGGCATGGTCCGTCTCTCTAGAAGGCATGGAAAAGATATATCTTCATTGGCAGACGTTGGAACCGCTCCCGCGTTAAGCCCGTCTTTATTATAGAGAAGCATTATAGAGAAGCAGGTGAGTTAGTTGAATCTTTCCAGGGCGAAAACAGTCCTTATTTTGTCGTTTCTCATCCTGAATATTTTTCTTGCCTACCAGCTTTGGCAGGACCGGGGGCATGGTGGGTTTGCTTCTTTCGGGCAGCAGGAGGAAAGTATGCGATTGGAACTTGCTATGCAGAATGCAGGCCTGTCTATGCCCATAAATCTTCCAAAGGGCGCACGATCTTTGGCTTACATGCTCGTTGAACCAAGGGTCTCTAATCCTATGGAGCTTATTGGCGAGCTCTGGGAGGTTTTAGAGGGGGCTAAGACGCCGTTGCCTTCTGTTGTCAGCACAGAGGATGAGGGTAGTGGCGGTGAAACTGAAACGGAGGAACTCTTCGCAGACTATTTTTTTGGAAAGCACCGGCTCAATTTCAGGCAAAACGGGATTTTTTCGCTGTATTTAGATTATAGTATCCGGGCAAAGGAAGGCAGAGACGGGGTGGACAACACAGAGGAGGAGATACAGGAGATCATGGCGTTAATAAGCAGGCTTTCTTTTTTGGATGGTTCTGTAATGGATTATTCATTGAGTGAAGGAAAGGGAACTTCTGTTTTTCTCAGGCAAGAGTATCAGAATTATCCCCTTTATACCAGGCATGCTTATGCCTTTGCTCCCGCTGTCGGCGAGACCCTCATGATTCGTTTTTTCCGTCTGGATATTTTAGGTTTCGCTGAGCAAGAAAGGGAGATTATCTCGCCTACTACAGCGCTCTTGCGCTTCTTGGAGAGATATGAAGGGTATGACGGGCCTATGAGCATCTTGGAATTTTCTTTGGGTTATTATACCCAGGAGTATGATGCGCAGCGCTGGGAAATTCCGCCTGTATGGAGGATTCGTTTGAATAATGGCGAATTATACTATATTAATGCCTTTACCGGGAACCCGGAACTGTGATTGGATAGATACATCTCCGATAAGGGGGCTTTTTCTTTGCAGCAATGTCTTAGAATTATAGGACGGCAGAAGACCAGCGGTTCTATTAAAATCAATGGGGCAAAAAATTCTGCGGTAGCGATTCTCCCAGCTTCATTACTTACGGGTAGTGTCGTGAAAGTGGAGAACCTGCCCGGTATTACTGACATACACAGTCTTGTTAGAATCCTTTCCGCTTTGGGAGCAAAGATTTCCTATACGACAGAGACCTCCTTGGAGTTGGATCTGTCCGGGGTCGATTCGTTTTACCCTCCCCCTGAATTGGTTAACCAGTTGAGAGCTTCGTATTATCTCATGGGGAGTCTCCTCGGTCGTTTTGGACAAGTGGATATTCCTATGCCCGGGGGCTGTGATCTGGGGCCTCGTCCCATAGATCAGCATATAAAAGGTTTTTCCGCCTTGGGGGCGTCTGTTGATTTAGAGAAGGGTTTTATTAAAATCAGGGCGAAAAAGTTGAAAGGCGCTCATATATATTTGGATGTAGTTAGCGTCGGCGCCACAGTGAATATCATGTTGGCAGCCGTGCTGGCAGAGGGTAAAACAGTATTGGAAAACGCGGCGAAAGAACCGGAGATAGTCGACGTCGCCAATTTCTTGAACGCTATGGGCGCCAATGTAAAAGGCGCAGGGACAGATGTTATTAAGATTCAAGGCGTAAAGGAACTGGGAGGCGCGGATCATATCGTTATCCCGGATCGGATCGAAGCCGGGACATTCCTCATCGCCGCGGCTGCTACAGGGGGAGAAGTTTTAGTTAAGGATGTGATCCCCAAGCATCTGGATTCTATAATTGCAAAATTAAAAGAAGTAGGGGTTGAGATGGATATCGGCCTTGATTCGGTTTTGGTCAAAGCTTCGAATCATCTGATTCCATCCGATGTGAAGACATTTCCCTATCCGGGGTTTCCTACGGATTTGCAGCCTCATATGATGGTTCTGTTAACCTGCGCCAAAGGGACCAGCCTCCTTACGGAAAATGTTTTTGAGAGGCGTTTCCGGCATGTTGAAGAGCTGATTAAGTTGGGGGCTCATATAAAGCTCGAAGGCCGCAGCGCCATCATTGAAGGCGGCCATGAGTTAACTGGCGCACAGCTTCAGAGCATGGATTTAAGAGGCGGAGCTTCATTCATTATCGCGGCCCTTATCTCCGAAGGTGAGACCATAATCAGGGGCATTGAGCATATTGATCGGGGTTATGAAAAAATCGAAGATCGTTTCGCTGCTTTAGGGATCAAAATAGATCGTATTGTCCAGGAGTAATCTAATAATATCCTTCAAAAATGGAGGTAAATCATTTACTATTATGGACCTCTGGTTTGTTCGTCATGGCACTACCGGTTATAATCTGCAAGGAAGATTGCAGGGGACGCTGGATATCCCCTTGGGTGATCAGGGGAAAAAAGAGGCGCGTCTTTTAGCGGAGCGTCTGGGGAAGCAAAAGTTTTCGTTTTTTTTCAGCAGCCCGCTGCAACGCACCAGAGAGACGTCTTCTATCATCAGCGAGCAGGGCACATGCCCTAAACCTATTTATACATCCTTAATTGAGGAGTACTCCTGGGGGATTATACAGGGGCTGACAAGAGAAGAAATCAGTAATCGTTACCCTGATTTATGGCGGCAGCTGCAACAAAGTTTTCACCTTACTGATATTCCCCAAGCTGAAGGGATGAAAAGGCTGTTTCAGCGGATTAGATTCTTTCATGCCCTGCTTGCCAGAATCAGTTTGGACAACGGCGGGGAGGATCCCATCCTCATTGTGAGTCATGGACGTTTTATACAGGCATTTATTGTTTATTTTATTAAATATAATTATAATAATTCTTGGCCTTTTCCTGTCTCTCCCGCATCGATAACTGTTTTACAGGAAGATTCCCAGGGGACCAGAAGAATGAAACTATTTAACGATACCTGCCATCTAAACGCAGAAGGGTGATTAGTATGGATAATTATCACAACGGTTTTCCTGATAACAACAATAAAAAGGGATCTCATTATGGAAGAGGAATTTTAATAGGTCTGCTCATAGGCGCCATGCTTGCGGCGGCAATTCTGCTCTTCTTTGGCTACAATTCTTATCGTCAGGATATTGGCGCGCCTCCTGCAGAAGATGCAGAGGGACTTCCCGCGGTAAATGAAGGAAGACAACCTGAGCTTGACGATCCCGCAGGTCCAGACGATCCCGCTGAGAGTTCAGCGCCTCTGGAGATTTCTTCCGGAGCGATGGAGTATTATATGGCCGTCGTCAATGCTGCGGAAAAAGCGACGCCGCCTGTGGTGGGCGTAAGCAGTTTTGGAGAGGTTTTTGACTTTTTTGGCCGCAACAGCCGCCAACAGCAGCTGGGTTCCGGTTCAGGGGTCATTATCCGCAGCGATGGCTATATAGTGACAAATTATCATGTTATTGAAGGATCAGAAGAATTGATAGTTAACCTGGGCTCAGGCGAGGAGTACTATGCAGAGGTGATAGGAGTAGATCCCCCCACGGATCTGGCGGTTATAAAGATCGATAAGCAAGGGCTCCCTGTGGCGGAGATAGCAGATTCGAGTAAGTTGCGGGTCGGCGAGCCTGCCATCGCTATCGGCAACCCTCTGGGGCTGGATTTTCAGCAGTCGGTGACTTTTGGCGTGGTCAGCGCCCTGGAAAGGGTGATTACCATTCAGGGTCAGAGGTTTAGCTTTATCCAGACTGACGCCGCCATTAACGACGGCAACAGCGGAGGGGCTTTGGTAAATATTTATGGTCAGCTTATCGGTATCAATACAGCGAAAATTAAAATAACAGGCGTCGAAGGGATGGGGTTTGCCATCCCCAGCAACACAGTAAGACAAGTTACTAATGCGTTGATCGAAAGCGGTAAAGTAACCCGCCCTTGGATGGGCGTTTATATCAGCACCCTTACCCCCCTGGAAGCGGAGCGTCTTGAGCTTTATGTGGATTCAGGGGTATTGGTTCAGGATGTTGTGCAAGGCGGCCCTGCTTATAAAGCAGGAGTGCTGTCTATGGACGTAATAATAGAGTTTGAAGGCATAGAGATAGTTGATATTATGCAGCTTCAGCAGCTGCTGCAAAAGTATTCCGTCGGCCAATCTGTAGAGGTATTATTGGCTAGGGGACAGGAAAACGTTACTTTGCAGGTGGTGCTGGAAGTATTGCCGGATCAGATCAATTAAACACTAAGAGGCAGAGGGTGTTTTATAATTAACATACGTCTCATCGCTGTAGGGAAGATGAAGGAGCGCTTCTATCGTGAGGGGAGCGATTACTATCAAAAAATGCTCTCCCCCTATATCCGTCTGGAAATTATTGAGATACAGGAAGCGCCCCCGGGGCTTCAAGGCAGTCCCGGAGAGAAGAAAGCGCTTGAATTTGAAGAAAATTTTTTTTCCCGTCATCTGCGGGAAGACGCCTATATCATCGCTTTAGACGCCGGGGGGGAACGATTCAGCTCCCCGGCTTTTGCTTCACACTTGGAAAAACTGCAGTTGGAAGGTAAATTTAAAGTAGATATACT
>Ga0209737_10003369_pt1 | contig 11160 bp, 7 predicted proteins | sample TergutCu122P3_FD_187284 | JGI IMG/M metagenome (GOLD analysis project Ga0209737, IMG submission 187284) | Cubitermes ugandensis P3 segment gut microbial communities from Kakamega Forest, Kenya - Cu122 P3 (SPAdes) (version 2) | ecosystem: Host-associated > Arthropoda: Insects > Digestive system >...
CAAGAGTCCCGGCGGCAATGCCGGTTGCCAAAAAATCACGTCGATTGTACTTGAAATTGTTCATCATTTGGTTTTTGATTTTGATTAATAATGATTCGATTTTTTTAAAGCGCAAATATAATATTTAACCATTGATAATTGTACAAAGAACACTGGTTTATTTTTGTCAAGCATGTGTTTTTTGACAAATTCATGTTTTTTTTGCCATTTATAGTGATTTTTTGGGGCGTTTTGTCATACTTTTGCCGAAAAATAAAACCATGAATCCTGATTTTGAAAATTATTATGCCAACCTTGACGCCGAAACACGGCATGTATATCATGTTTTGGCAATATGTCCCAGCGTAATTGATGTATTTGATCTTTTGACTGTGGTCAGTATCCGGCAAACCATGACCAAAAAACAACTGCATGATGTTTTGATTTATGGACAGTGCATGAGTTGGATCAAAAAGGAGTATTACGAAAAATTTATGCTGGACGCATCCATACTGATATGGATATTTCCGTTGATAAAAGGGTACGACAAGGAAAAGAAACGATTGGAGGATTTCGAGAAAATCCGTAATCCTTTTCGTCGTTATTACAGTTCCAGCAACAAATATCTCATTGATTATCTTGATACGCTGTGGCATCATCCCATTCCGGCTCAATTAGCGGATCGCGAAAAAGTATTGCTGGGGCCGTATTTTCAGAAATCCTGCCTGTTGACAATGCTCATGCAGCCTCTATATGAGGAAGTGTATGAGCGCTTTACAGAAAAAGTTGTGGAAATCATATATCGGAAAAAATCGGATGAGATTGTTCATCAACTTGATCCTTTGGATGCTTTGCACAGTTTGGATGCAAAACTGACAGGTAATCTATCGTGCAGTTTAACCATTGAACAGGCGAAGTTGGCATTCATTGGCGGCGATTGGCAACGGGTGCAAAACATGATGCAAAATATTGACAGTCATGTTTTGTATTATGCGGAAGCATCGGAACGTTTTGCCAGCGGCGACCATGCCAAAGCATTGCAACTGTTTGAAAAAGGCTTGAAAAAACAACGGCGCGACCTCAAACAATCCTACATACCGGTAATTCCCGAAGCGGCGCTATTCTATTTTGTGACTTTAATTTCAGACAAAGAGGAAAATTACCTTCCGGTTTTTGAACGTATCAACGACTACAAAACCAAGCGCTATGCCCCTACTGACAACATTTTTCTGGATTTGTGCCGCTATATGACGTCGAACGATACCGAAAAGCATTCCAACAGATTTAAAAGTATAGATAATGAATCGCCAGAGATGGCGCTTTGGAAAGTGGTGGCTCTTGGGTTTATAGGCGAACATCCCTACGAAACGGAAAAATGGATGAAAAAAGCGTTGCAAACGCTGCAAAAGGCACTAACAAACGGTTATCTGCCGGCAGCCTACGAAGCGGCTTATGCTTTGAAAAACATGGAATCGGAAGAGGCTACGGTTATATACGCACAACTGTCTGAAAAACTGAAATATAAACCTGCCTTATCGCGCATCAAACGGGTGGAAGCGTGGGAAAAACAAATCAGTGCCTATCTTTCGCTCGATGCCGTGAAATTGCTTGTTCGTAAAGAAAGTGAAGCCGGAAAAACACGGGTGGCTTACCGGTTTTATCCCAAAACGAAACACGTTCAGCCGGTGCTGCAAACCCGTCAGGATAACGTCGGATGGACGGCAGGACGAAATATATCGCTCTCGAACTTCTGTAGCGGAAAAACGGATGGAATGACTGAACAGGACAAACGAATTGCAGCCGCTGCCAATTATTATTCCAACTATCTTGATAAGAGAGCGATTATTGAAATGGCGGGGCATCCGTATGTTTTTTTGGAAAACAGCGATATTCCCGTACAACTGATAGCGGCGCGACCCGTATTGAGCGTGGTGGAATCGTCAAAAGGCGGGTATAAATTAGAAAGCGATGTAACTGACTTGCATAGCGAGGTTTTTATTGAAAAGGAAACCAATACGCGCTATAAAATTTACCACATCGACAAGCAACAGCGCGAAATTATCGAAGCGGTGAAGAAGGGGCAAAAGATACCTGAAGCGGGTAAAGAAAAGTTGCTGAAGGTGTTGGAACATTTCAGCGCCTACATGACCGTACAAACCGATCTTGCGGTGAGCGGCGACCATGTTCAGGCGCGGCAGGTGGAAGCCGATTCGCGTATTCGTGTGCAGTTGTTGCCTTTGGGCGAAGGACTGAAAGCCGAAATGTTTGTCAAACCCTTTGGCGCGCATCCTCCTTACTGCAAGCCGGGCAAAGGAGGTAAAGCGCTGATGGCAAACCAAAACGGAGAGCGTCTTCAGGTAACGCGCAACATGGAACTGGAAATGCAGTTTGCTGACCGTATCCTGACGGACATCCAGACCATTGAAAGTTTCGACGTCAACGAAGGAGTCATGACCTTTGGCAATCCGCTCGATGCACTTGAATTGCTCGATATTTTACGCCGGCACGGCGATATTACCGTTGTGGAGTGGCCCGAAGGTGAGCGGCTGAAGGTGCGGTATTCGGCTAATTTTGAAAATCTTAACCTGCGCATGAAAAGCGGCGTGGATTGGTTTGAGTTGGAAGGCGAACTGAAATTGGACGAAGAAATGGTGGTTTCGATTGGGCAACTGCTTGAATTAGTGCAACAAGGGCATGGACGTTTTGTTGAGTTGGCTGGCGGAGAATTTATCGCTTTGAGCGAACAGTTCAAACGACGTTTAGCAGAATTGAGCGCCTTTTCGAACATCACGAAGAAGACGGCGACTATCAACCGCTTTGCATCGGCTTCAATCGCCGACTCGTTTGAAGATTTCACCAACCTGAAAGTGGACAGGGCCTGGCGCGACTTCCGCAAACGGTTGAAGGAAGCGCAGAACATCGAAATTACCATCCCTGCCGCGCTGCAAGCCGAGTTGCGTCCCTATCAGGAAGAAGGATACCGCTGGATGACCCGCCTCGCAGCATGGGGCGCTGGAGCCTGCCTTGCCGACGATATGGGACTTGGGAAAACGGTACAGGCAATCGCATCGTTGCTGCAACGCGCTTCGATGGGACCGGCATTAGTGGTGTCGCCCGTAACGGTGCGGGCAAACTGGATCAGCGAGGTGAACCGCTTTGCTCCGTCGTTATCCGTAAAAACGCTCAACAACGGCGACCGTACTGAAACGCTGGCGTCGCTCGGCGCAGGCGACCTGCTCATCACTTCCTACGGACTGCTACAATCGGAAGAAGAAGCGCTCGCCGCAGTGGAATGGGCTACAGTAGTGCTCGACGAAGCCCACGCCATCAAGAACTACCACACAAAAACATCGAAAGCAGCCATGTCGCTCAAGGCGGGATTTCGGATGATCCTGACCGGTACGCCGCTTCAAAACCATTTGGGCGAGATGTGGAACCTGTTTCAGTTCATCAACCCCGGCTTGCTCGGGACGTTGCCGCATTTCACCGACCATTTCATCAAACCCGCCGACAATAATGCCCGGCGACGCCTCAAAAAACTGATCAGTCCGTTCATCCTGCGACGCACCAAAACAGCCGTTTTAGACGAATTGCCGCCTAAAACGGAAATCATCCGAAAGATAGAGTTGAGCGCCGAAGAGATGGCATTTTATGAAGCGTTGCGGCGGCGCGCCATCGAAACCATACAAAACGACGACAGTCCGCAGGGCGCCCGTCACTTGAAAGCATTAGCCGAAATCACTCGTTTGCGGCAGGCGTGTTGCCATCCAAAATTAGTAGAACCCAAAATTGACATCGGCTCCACCAAACTGTCCACTTTCATGGAAATAGCCGCCGAATTGAAAGAAAATGGTCACCGCGCATTGGTGTTCAGCCAGTTTGTAACGCATTTGTCGCTTGTCCGCAAGGCTTTGGACAATCAAGGTTTCAGTTATCAGTATTTGGACGGATCGACGCCGCCGGCAAAACGCGAAACCGCTGTGAAACAGTTTCAGGCAGGTTCCGGCGACCTGTTCCTCATCAGCCTAAAAGCGGGCGGTCTGGGTCTGAACCTGACTGCCGCCGACTTTGTGATTCATCTCGATCCCTGGTGGAACCCCGCCATCGAAGATCAGGCATCCGACCGCGCACACCGCATCGGACAAAACCGTCCCGTGACGGTGTATCGGTTAGTAGCCGAACATACCATCGAAGAAAAGATCATCAAGTTACACAACACCAAACGCGATCTGGCAGATTCGCTTCTCGAAGGCAGCGACCAGTCGGCGAAATTGTCGATGGAAGAATTGTTGGCGTTGATCAGGGAAGGGTGATAAGAATTTTGGGATTTTTGGACGTATTAAAATAATTTGTTCCTAAATACAACAATACTACTTTACGTTACAACAATTCTTTTAATTTCTCTGCATCGGGCAGTACGTCTCTATATTCGGGCGGCAGTTCTGTTACCGTTTTGTAGGTGGCTACGCCCATTGGTTTTGTCATATCGCGAAACGCGTATTCCACGGTCTTTTGCTTTTGCGATTTACATAAAATAATTCCGATGGAATGATTTTCGTGCGGTAAACGTACCATATCATCCAGCGCCGACAAGTAAAAATTCATTTTTCCAAGATATTCGGGTTTGAAATTGCCACGTTTCAAATCAAATGCTACCAGACATTGCAATTTTCTGTTAAAGAAAAGCAAATTTGAACGATAGCAGGGCTTTTCGTTGTAAGTCTTTGTCCGAAATGGTGGTTTGGAAATTGTTGGGGAGTTTTCCCCTGCTTGCAAAAAGGTTGCTTTTGAGGTGGTATCGCAATGTTTCCTTGCTCCAAAATTCCGTAGCACAACATTCAATATAGAACAAACGCTCTTTAATATTTTTAACTTTTGTAAGAATTTCGCAATGATGAGTAAATCCTGTTTTAACCTGAATTATTCATATTAGAACACGGATGACACGGATAACACTGATTTACACAGATTTATTTACAAACATCTGCGATCTTGGCGAAAAAGATAAAATTCGTGAAAATCCGCGTCATCCGTGTCATCTGCGTTCTATATTCAGGCTTTATGAATAATGCAGGTTAAAGAAAAAAACAAGAAGTCGGTTAATTTCGTGCGTTGTCAATGTACGAAATTCATTGTCCCGTGATATTGGGAACTCTAATTCGCCAGCCGGTGGCTGGCGAATTGGCATAAGCGCCTCAATATCTATTTCATGTGGTTTCATTCTTATTTCGCCAGCCAGTGGCTGGCGAATTTCGTCCGCTACCAACGGACGATTTGTAAAAACACACTCCCATTCTTCATAGAACATCCTCATATTTTTCATATTGGATGCCGAAAACCCTCTCAACCCTGGCAATTCCTGCTGCAACCTTTCCGAAATTGTTTCGATGGCGCGAGTACCCCAAAACCCCTTTCGGCTATTTTCCGAAATATATTTCCCGATTCCGTAATAAAGCGACAACAATTCTCTGTTTGCCAGTGCTGCCGCGCGATAACGGCTTTTGAGAATAGCGCTCTTTATTTCCTGAATAGCATCTGTATAGATATTTATTTCCATATTATTTTATTGTTAATGCCTTTTTCGTCAAGTATTTCTTTGATTCGATTCATTGGAGTGCTGATTACAAATAATATTTTGCAAATATAGTGTCTATTGTAATATAATTGAGCATCATTCATAATAATTATTTACCCGTCGGTGGGATTGACTTCGTCGAGCCTTTCGGGGTTATGGGTCAAGCCCGCAATGACGCTGGCGGCATTACAAATTCCGAACACAAAATTCAATAACAGAAGGCTGATACATACCAATTGTTTGCATTGTAGAGACGGGGCGTGCCCCGTCTGTGTATTGTGCGCATATAAAGACGGGGCACGCCCCGTCTCTACAAATAACGAACACTTTACCATTGACATGACACTACATTCTTACAACGCCCCCAGCACCTTTACATCCTCCGGACGAAGTTGCCCGTCGGTATCGGGTCCGCAATTGAGCAACAGGTTGGCTTCCATTTTGGCTGCGGTGTTTCGCCATTGATTCACCTGTTCTTTGGTGGCTATGCTCTTGTCCCATTCGTGCCAAAACCAGTTGCCCGACGGAAATTGCGCATTACCCTTCACCGACATGGTGGTTTCAATCTGTAGTGGGAAATATTTTGGTCTTCCCAACCATGTCCATACTTTCCGGTCGGCGACAGGATTGGTATATTTTTCGCCGCTACGGATGTCTACAGGATGAAGCGGTACGCCCGGATAGGAGGTCGTTGCGTTGTTCATCACAAGGCAATCGGGTTGAATGGATTTGATGAATTGATACACATGGTCTATTTGCCAGCGATATGCGCCCTCGTTGCGCCATGCCTGAATGAACTCTTCGTCGCGCAACATCTTTGCCGCTTCGATATTTTCACCGGCATCGTCGCCAATCGGCTGCTTCCATCCGTTTTGCTGTTTTTTCCAGAAACCGTCGAACCATACCTCCACAATGCTCCCGTAATTGGTGAGCAATTCGTGCAACTGGTTCTTCATAAATTCGATGTATACCCATTCATTCTCATCGTGACTTTTCTCATGACGGTCCCACGAAGAATAATAGATACCAACTTTTAACCCGTGTTTGTTGGCTGAATTGACTATTTCGGCAAGAATATCCTTTTTGTAAGGCGTATGCGAAATGGAATAGCGGGTATATTTGGTATTCCAGATACAAAAACCGTCGTGATGTTTGGTGACAGGAACGATATACTTCATTCCGGCGTTTTTTGCCACGCGGCACCAGTGGTCGGTGTCTAACCGGGATGGATTAATCACCGAAATGTCCAATGTGCCATCGCTCCATTCAGTGTCGTAATACGTATTCACGCCCCAATGGATGAACATGCCGAACCCAAGGTCCATCCACGCTTTTTGCGCTGCGCTGGGTTGCGCCTGCTGATGTTCCGATTGGGGAATCGTCGTGGCGATATTCGGCATACCCGCCATACAGTTGATTGCCGGTAGAGCCGCCAGCGCGCCGGCTGTTTTGATAAAATTTCTTCTGTTTTGCATAGTGATGATTTTTTTATTTGAGTGAAAAGGTCTGGTCATGACAGGTGTCGGTTTATAATTAATAATAATTTGGCTATCGCTCGAAGAATCGTTTTAATCTGGTAACTTCCTCGTTGAATTTTTCAGGATTTATTTCTTTGAGTTTTCGGATATTCAACTGCTTCCACAGTATAGACGGATAATCTTTGAATGATGAATAGGTCGGGTTTTCCCAATCGGGTTCCCCGCTCTCAAAACCAACTAAAAACTGCTTGTCCGAATCTGTCAAAATACTGTTTACTTCCTTGATCAGGCTGGAACGGGTAGCCTCAAATTCAGGGTAACTGAAATCAATTTCGGTCATTCCTGCAAACTGATTGATCATTGCATCCCGCTGCTCAATAAGATTGGGGGCAAACGATTCGTATATGGGACGGCCGCTTCCCAGCAAACAAAAGATAAATCCGTCTTTGATGCTTTCAACGGAAACATCCATATATCTGATGTCGAATAAATCTCTGGGATGCTGCCGGGAAAGCGCTGCCGCTACCTTTCCGCCATACAGCAACGGTAAAGGAACAACATTGGCTTCGCAATAGAGCCTGAATAACTGCTGCGCCTTATGACACAGCGGCATTCTTACCACCTTGCCGCAAACCAATCCCCGTTTCGTTTGATTTACCTCAATCTTGATCTGCTTGTTCTGATATTCGCAAAGCAATTTGCATGTATCGGGACGATGCGTCACCCGAATACCTTTCTGAACTTTTCTGATTTTATCGGATATGACGATCAATCGCTTGTTGATATTATTGATGCTTGTCGCGCGGTCTTCAAGAGGAATATAAGTCAAGTCAATATCTACGGAATAACGGGGCAAATCCTTTACAAACAGGTTTATTGCTGTTCCTCCGTGAATGGCAAAACAATCTTCTTGAGAAATTACAGGTAAAATTCTCAAAAGCAATTCTACTTTTTGAGTATATAACTTATTCATATTCGACAAGTTCTTTAGGTATGGTTATCAGATAGTCTGAATTGTACACGCCATTTTTTGAAAATGAGCGTTTTCCGCTACCTACATCAATCCGTGAACGATCAAGCGCGTGAAACCACTGATGTTGCGATTTATCTGCCATATACATAAACAATCGTTTGACTTTCAGAGAAGTGCATTGCTCCAATAATTGCTGTACCAATTGATGACGAAGCGTGGTCAACATTTCCATGACGTAGTACAAATCCATTGCCGAATAGTATTTCGGCGCAAGATGCAGACACTCCATAAAAGCCCGTTCGGGCGAAGAAACGGGTAAAACGAATCCGTCAACATTTGTTTTATCGACACCCAACATATTGTCGCCAAATATTTTAGTGGTCGAATACCGGATATTCATGTCCCATTCATGCGACAACATCCAATTGGGAAGTCTTTCGGTTTTCGATGTAAACAGACAGGCCGTCGGTTTGCCCATCGCTACAAAATGCGAATATCCTTGAATGTCAAGGGCTGTAGATGCACCGACAAAACAATTTTTACCTAATTGTTCGTTGTAGGAAGCAACGGCAGCATACAGAGTTGGCGTATTGCCGGCTCGGAAATACACGCCTTGTGTTAATCGTTCTAACCAGCCCGATGCAAGATATGAGGTCTGCTCCTTGGGCGATATGCTATTTTGGATCATCCACGAGGAATGCAGCAAACTGTTGCCGGGAAGTTTTTGAAGTATCTGGTTTATTTTGGTCGCCATTTATATACAAATTTGCCGCAAATATAAACCAAAATAAACTATAAACCGAAATATTTTCAACAATCAGTTCTGAAGATGCCTATATCGATACTTTTTGCTCACCTATTTTTTCAATCATCATTTTTCGCACCTCAACCACCTTCCGCTGTTCGCTTCGATGCTTATTTGTTTTTGATTGACGCTTTCACCTGTGATGGCGTCGCTCACGCTTTTGTAGGTATGAGCAAAATCGAGACGAACGGCGGTGGCATCGCCATCTTTGATCAGAAAATAATGGTCAGCCGCAGGCGACGCCAAACGATAAACGAGAGCGCCCTTGCAGATATAGGGAACGGGATGATGATTCGCCACATATTGTACAAGAATTTTCTCTGCCGCAGTATTGTTGGGTTTAAAGCATGAAATCGACGCTTCATAACCCAAAAGCATGGCTGTTCCTTTTCCCAAATTGTTTTCTGTGATGGCGGGCAAGCCGTTGTTGAATGTTGCCACAACTTTTGCTGTAGTAGGCGCCTGATCGATGATAAAACCACGCAGTTCAACATTATTGAGCGTTCGCGTAATGTTTTTCCCTGAATATTGAAAGTCAGTGATCACTGTACCGAACAATTGTTCAAATCGGGTGCCTTTCCCATTGTTCATCAGGGCGGCAAATTGATTGTAGTAAGCCGACGGCATGTCCATCACCAAACGTCCACCCTGTTGGACATAATCATACAACATGTTGACCAACTGATCGCTCATGAACAGTTGCGCCGGTAAATAAATGACCGGATATCTGGGCGCTAATCCTTTTTCAAGATCAGGAACGGTAACATACTCAAACGGAATGTTGCTATTGATCAATGCCCTGCTGACTCCAACGCGCGCCCACATCGGATAGTGCTTCAAGGTGTCGCGACCTGAAACGGTCATTGCCGCCCACAGCGCTTCATTGTCCCAATCGGTCAGTATACCTACGACAGGTTCTTTACGGGCTGACCACAGTTCGCCGCTGTATCGCTCCATTGCCTGCGCAATCTGTCCCACTTTGACAGCGCGTGGCGTCACCTGATTTTGACGGTCTAACAGCGCATATTCGCCGGCTTCCCATCCGGCAGTTCGCGGAGTCCAGCACCACAGCCCAAAACCTTTGAATCCGGCTGCAATCTGGCTTAAAATAAATTGGGTCATCACGCCTTCATCCACCGTAAATCCATATCCTCCTCGTCCGCCGCTGAACTGTTGCGGTCCGCCGGTGGTTTCCCAGGTGGCAGCCCATCCGCCTTTGAAATAGTCGGTAGCCTGCGACGATTGCATGTAAAATGGGCGAACTAATTCGTAATTGACTTCGCCAAAATGCCACGAAAAATGGATAGACGGATAAAATGAGCCATAATGAGTCATCAGGTTGGCTATTCGCTCCAAATCGACGCCATACCACGCTTGCGGATGGAAAAGCCCTAATTCGCCGCCGCCCCGGAACACTGCATTGGAATCAAAATCCTTGAAGGTTTGCGCTCTGTGTTCAATGCTTCCTAAAGCATGATCTACTTTAAACCGCAAAATATCGCGCAAATGACGATATTCATTTCCTCCCATTCGCGTCCAGCGACGTTCAAAATCTTCCCATGACACAAAATTTTGGTTTAAACCGGCATGATTCTGGTTGTAAACAAAGTTCAGACTTTCTATGGTCTTGTATTGTTCTTTTACCCACGCCACAAAAAGTTGTTTTCCCTTTTCGGATAATTCGAAACCTCGACCTCCTATTTCAGGTTCGAAGGCAACGCTTCTTCCCGAAAGAAAATGCTGATTGCCGTGTTGCGCTTTAAAGGCAATTGTTTTTTCAATACGTTGGCGCATTACCTCCTTTTGATAAGCCAACATAGCGGGATTTTGCCTGATCTGTTCGATGGTGGCGTTCTCATGGATGTTCAAATTACGCAGTAATTCGGGCGTAATGGTTTCCCAGCCTGCCAGTCCGTACCACCAGGGTATGATACCTTCTTCGAGAGCAATCAGTTCTACCTGTTCTTCCGTCCAGTCATCAGTCGTCATGATCTGTTTAAGGCAGTTGAAACCGAGTTCTTTCATGGTACGAAAATGCCAACGCATCTCTGCTTCGCCTTCACCCGGCCGTTGGACGTACACAACTCCGGTTGGCATGGGCTGCAAGCGTTTAAACTTGTTCTGCAAAGGTGAATCGTGTAGCCGATCATACAATTCAACCAAATAATCGTGTTGCGACAGTTCGGGTTTCTTTTGTTGCTCATCAAAAGGCTGACATGTGTTGGTGAGCGCTACTGCTGCGACGAGCGCTATCAGTTTGAAATTTATTCTTGAAAAGTGCATGAGATAATATTAACAGATTGAAAAGTGAATAAAACAATAATTATGTAAACTATGATAAATGTGAAAT
>Ga0209737_10003370_pt1 | contig 11159 bp, 7 predicted proteins | sample TergutCu122P3_FD_187284 | JGI IMG/M metagenome (GOLD analysis project Ga0209737, IMG submission 187284) | Cubitermes ugandensis P3 segment gut microbial communities from Kakamega Forest, Kenya - Cu122 P3 (SPAdes) (version 2) | ecosystem: Host-associated > Arthropoda: Insects > Digestive system >...
AGCGGGGCGTTGCGGGGCGGCGATTGAGCCCCGCAGAGGGGGTAGCCGCGTATTGCCGCATGCGGCAATAGCGGCGCAGGGGGCAGCTGCCCCCTACAAAAGGCCAAACGTGCGTAGGGGCGACCGTTCCTTAAAATTTGTCCCAGAGCGATACATGCATCCCCCCGAAAAAGTTCTGGTTGATTGGCCGTGTTGTGTGTTTAGTATGGCGCGGTTTGTGCCGGGGGTGGGGTTTGCCCATGCTTGCGGTGTGGCAACGGATTGTGAGGAATGACGATGGCCTGGCAGTATAGCGATAAAACGAAGCTTCTTTTTATGAACGCCGTGAATGGTTCGCAGGAGAGCCATTTTGGCGAGATAGAGGATGCGGATGGGGTGGGGGAGCATGGGTCGATAGCGTGTGGCGATGCGATGCGTTTCTTTTTTAAGGTGGAGCGTGGGGAGACGCCGCTTGAGGATGTCATCGTGAGTGCGAAGTATTCGACGTTTGGGTGTACGAGTGCGATTGCGTCGAGCGAGGCGCTTTGTGAACTGATAGAGCAGGGGCGGTATACGCCGATTGAGGCGCTGAAGATTCGCAACGAGGACATTGTGAAGTTTTTGGGTGGTTTGCCGTCGCAGAAGATTCACTGTTCGGTGATGGGGGCGGAGGCTCTGGAGGCGGCGGTGGCGAATTGGGCGGAGCGCCGCGGGGTGGATCTTGAGGGGATGGGGATTCACCTGAGTGTGAAGGAGGACATGGAGAGCCGCGTGGTTTGCGAGTGCTTTGGCGTGACGGAGGCTGAGGTTCGCCGTAAGATTGTGGAGCTGAACCTTCGTTCGATAGAGGACATCACGCATGCATTGAAGGCGGGCGGCGCGTGTGGGGCGTGTCAGTATGCACCTGGCGGCTTGCAGGATTTGCTTGATGAGCGCTGGGGGCAGCAGGAGGAAGAGGTTTCGGCGGAGCGTCAGGTTCCGAAGCTGTCGCCGTATCAGCTTTCGAAGCGGATCGAGGCGGTGCTCCGTGAGGATATTTCGCCGATGCTGGAGGCGGATGGCGGTGAGATTGAACTCATCGATATTAAGGAACACCTTGTCTATGTGGCTTTGGGCGGAGCGTGCGCGACGTGTCCCGGAGCAGGCGGCACGATTCAGCATGTGGTGGAAAAACTCTTGCGCGAGAAAGTGGACGACAGCCTGCGAGTGATTCAGATTTAGCGAGTTTTTATGTGGGGGGCCTGCCCCCCTGCGCCGCTATCGACCTGCGGGGCACTGCGTGCCCGGGCGGTTCACGAACCGCCCCTACGGCCGATACGCGTCTACCCCCATGAGCGGGGACACCCCGCAACGCCCCGTGAGATAGGTTGCTAAAAGCAATAGTCTTTCGCCCTTCACCCACAAGCAATGCGCAGCATTGCAGGGGGTGTGGGGGAGCAATGCTCCCCCACGAAAAAAAGAGGTTATGGTGATGAAGCAGATATATTTGGATAACAATGCGACGACGCGCGTCTGGCCGGAGGTGGTGGAAGCGATGTTGCCGTATTTTGGCGAGATTTATTTTAATCCCAGCTCAATGTACGAGTGTGCCAAGGAGGCGGCGTCTGCGCTTGAGGGATCGCGTGAGAGGGTGGCGCGCTATTTGGGGGCAGCGCATGCGAGCGAGATTCTTTTTACGTCCTGTGCGACGGAGTCGAATTCGACGGCGATTCGGGGGGCAGCTTGGGCGAATCCGCGCAGGCGGCATATTGTGACCTCGGCGGTGGAGCATCCGGCGGTGTTGTCATTGTGTGAGGAACTCGAACGCGAGGGGTATGAGGTCGATCGCATTGGCGTGAATGCGCTGGGTGAGATCGACGTGAAAGGTTTTGTGCGTGCGCTGCGTCCGGGTGAGACGCTGGTGGTATCGCTCATGCATGCGAACAACGAGACGGGGGTATTGTTTCCGATTGAGCGTTTGTCGTCGGTGGTGAAGGCGACGGATGCAGGGATTTTATTTCATACGGACGCGACGCAGACGGTTGGGAAGCTGCCGATTGATCTGACGCACCAGCTTAAGGGTGTGGATTTTCTGTCTTTTTCCGGGCACAAGTTTCATGGACCAAAGGGGGTGGGAGGGCTGTACATTCGCAAGGGGACGGCGTGCCGGCCGTTTTTGTATGGCGGTCATCAGGAGAATGGCCGTCGCGGGGGAACGGAGAATATTCCGTACATTGTGGGTTTGGCGCGGGCCTGCGAGATCGCGCAGGCCAATGCGGCGGATGTGTCTCGTCTGGCTGCACTTCGGGCGCGTCTTGAGGAGGGGCTGAAGCGCATTCCGTATGTGGTGATCAACGGGGAGGGGGCGGAGCGTCTGCCAACGACGACGAATGCGGCATTTCATTGCATTGAGGGAGAGGGGATCCTTTACCAGCTGGATGTGGCGGGGATTTGTGCGTCGAGCGGTTCGGCCTGTACATCGGGCTCACTGGAGCCGTCGCATGTTTTGCGTGCGATGGGGGTGCCGTTTACGGCGGTGCATGGTTCGATACGGTTTAGCATGAGTCATGAAACGACCGCATCGGACATCGATCGTGTGCTTGAAGTGATGCCGGGGATTGTCGCCAGTCTTCGAAAGCTGTCGCCGTACTGGGATCGTGAAAAGAACTGTCCTCGCCGGGAGGCGCTGATTGTTGAGCGATAGTGTTTTTTTTATGTGGGGGAACTCGTTCCCCCACACCCCCTGCGATACTTCGTATCGCTCGTGGGTGAAGTGGCAAAGTGCCTTGTTGGTGGCCACATACCCTTGCATTGCAGGCGGAGGTGTTCGCAGTTTTGATGTCATTTTCAAGTCAAAGCAGGAATTATGTGTGTGACCATGAACTGTTGAGGAAGCGAATGTCCAAATTCCCCTCCTTTGGAGGGGTGGCGCAAAGCGCCGGGGTGGTTCAGCAAGCGTCAACATTTGATTAGAAATGGTATGAGCCCAAAATCGAAGTGATTTTTGGCTTTCATTGTTTGAAACTCGACGCTAGCTTAGGGAACAGTTGTGTGACGGTTTCGCGTGCACTTTGAGGAGGTCAGAATGCGACGTTCAGGTTTTAGAACAAACCCCTGGTTGGTTGGGTGTAGCTTAATGGTGGTGGCGCTTGGCGTATGGGGTTGTCCGGATGATTCGATAAGAGAGAAGGAGCCTGACGGCGAGCTGTCTAAAAAGGGGGAGTCATGCGGGAAGACGCAGGATTGCCAGGAAGGGCTGGTGTGCCATGAGGGGCGGTGCCATTCGGTGGCGGTGATGGGCGGGGATTGCCGGGGTGAGTATGTCTTGTGCAAGGAGGGGGTGTGCCGTGAGGGGCAGTGCAGGGAGCCTCTGCGCGGTTGCGCGTCGAAGGGGGATTGCGAGGAAAACGAAACTTGCATTGAGGGAAGCTGTTATCGGGAGGTTGTGCTTGGGGGAGCCTGTGATGCGGATTCGATTTGCCTTGAGGGCGAGTGCTCTGAGAGCGGGCAATGCCGCAAGACGGCCGAGGTGGGGGGCGCTTGCGGGCCTTATGTGGACTGCGTTGAGGGCCAGGTATGCAGCAAGTCGGGGACGTGCATTTATCTTCCATCGCTGGGTGATGACTGCACCGATGAGGATGGGTGCGGCGATGACTCGCTGTGCATGGATGGGCTTTGCACACGCACGGACATTCCCGTGGGAGGTGCATGCGATAATGTGAGCACATTCTGTGAGTGGAGTCTGGGGTTGACCTGTGTGGATGGGATTTGCCGTGGTTCGTCGTCGGTGGGCGATGCCTGTGATGCGAATCATTTATGCTCTGGACAGAGCGTCTGTATCGGTGGAAAATGTGTCGAAAACCGCGGGGAGTGCGAATCGGATGATGATTGCAGGGGGGATTCCTATTGCTGCATAATGGCTGGTTGTGATGTGACAGAGGTGTGCATTCCCTATGGCGAGGGGCCGCGCGGGGATGTCGATGAAACATGCCAGTACAAGACGGTGCCGGGGCTCTTTGAGGCGGCGATACAGTGTGAGTGGAAGCAGCCCGCGCCGGGTGATCTGTACCCTAACCACGCCAACGTGCTGTCGACGACATTTGTGGTCAACACGCCGCATGATTCCGGGACATCGAATGAGATCGTGTTTGTCACGTACAACAACTCAGATGGTGGTACGGACTCTGGGGAAGGCACAAGCATTAACTTTTATGGCGTCATTCGAATCATCCACGGTGACACTTGTGAGTTGCATGAGAGCATTTTCGACGATAACAATCGCATCGTAGGTGGCTCGAATCTGGCGATTGCGGATGTCGATGGGGATGGATGGCCAGAAATATTTGCCAGCCGGGGCAGAGCTCAGCGTGCTGGGATAGGCATTAACGGCATTGTGGCATTCCGCTGGGATGATGCGCAGAAAAAGTACGTGACCTGGTGGAGCACGCCTTCTGAGGCACAGCTTCAGTGGGGTGGGCCAGCGGTACATGATCTGGACAATAATGGCCGTCCGTCGGTCATCGGTGCCAATGGCGCAGTATTCGATGCCTTAGATGGGAGACGCCGCAACCCTGGTCAAACCTTTGCTGCACCAAAGTTCCCGATTTTGGCGGATCTTGATGGGGATGGCAAGATTGAGCTCATTGCCGGGCCCACGATATATCGCTGGAACAGCGACACTGAACGCTGGGATGAAGCATACACCGGACTTCCCCTCGGGGCGGGCAATCACTATGCGATAGCGGATTTTGGGACAGAAAATGAGGATGGTACGTTCGATTTTGAAAAGTTAGACGGACGGGCAGAGATTGTCATGTCCGGTGGTAACGTCGTCAGGATTGTGACGCTTTCCGGAAAAACGCTTATGAATGTCGCGGGGTTGTCAGGCGGTGGGCCGCCCACGGTGGGCGACTTTGATGGCGACGGATTGCCCGAAGTCGCAACGGCTTTTGGCGATTTCTTCCGCATTTTTAAACCAGGCTGCAAAGCTGGCGTGGGGGGGTGTTTAAGAGACAGCATACTTTGGGAGCAGGCCTCGCAGGATCTATCGAGTGCGTCGACGGGCTCATCGCTGTTTGATTTTGACGGGGATGGCAAGATGGAGGCGGTGTATGCGGACGAGTGCTATACCCGCGTCTATGACGGTGCAACGGGCGATGTGTTGTTTTCGGCCTATCGTTCGAGCGCTACATGGCACGAAATGCCGGTGATCGCCGATGTCAGCAATGATCAGTCTGCCAAGATCATTATCGGTTCGAATAACAGCATGAATTGTGCGTCGCCCGATCCGATTCATCGAGGGCTTCGATGTGTCGAGGATGAAGATTGCTTCTCAGGGGTGTGCAAGGGCGGCCTGTGCCGTTGTACGAGCAGCGCGCAATGCAACTGGCGCCGCGATATGGCAGGTAACGTTCTGGACGAGTATGGATGCGTGCAGGGGCTGACGGCCGCGGACAGGGTCGATGGCAATGTGTGCAGAGCCATTCGGCGCAATGCCGAGCGCGTGACAGGAGTACGCGTCATGCGTGACAGCCTGAACCGATGGGTAAGCTCGCGCAACATCTGGAATCAGCACGCCTATTCCATCACAAATATCAATGACGATATGACGATTCCCAGGACGTCTGATTGGATACAGAATTTCCTCGTAGCTGGCCTGAACAATTATCGCCAGAACAGCCAGGGGCTGTCCGGCATGAATGCGGCGCCCGATATCACGGGCAGGTTTGTCGGGGATGCCTGCGGACGCAAAGGCGATGCCGTCATTCTGGGCGCGGAGATCTGCAATCGGGGTACAAAAATGCTCTCCTCGCTGATGCCGGCAACATTTTATCGCATCGAAGACGATGGCTCGCGAACGAAACTCTGTACCTCCTACACCAGCGCGATTGTGCCAGTGGGCGGATGCCTGCGCGTGACATGCGAGATCGACAACGTCATTCTCGGTGACGTTGTCCTGGTCGCAAACGATGACGGCTACGGCGGGCGCACCACGGTGGAGTGCAATACCAATAACAACGAGGATTACACCACCATCACGACCTGCCCGATCAATTAGCGGGTGGGGAACATCACGCTGAAGGGGGCAGCGCCCCCTGCGCCGCTATCGGCCGGGCGGATTGCCATCCACCCGGCCGATACGCGTCTACCCCCTGTGCGGGGACACCCCGCAACGCCCCGTGGGTGCGACTGCGTCGCACTCCCATGCGCACTGCGCGTCCCTACGGATTTTTGCCTTTTTTCAGCGTTTTAAACGACAGGATATGCCAGGTGACGCCTATGGCGATGGCGCCAAGCAGGATTTGGACGGGCAGGGGCATGCCCGCGAAGAAGATGCTAAAGCCAATGGTTGCCCACAGCAGAGAGATCGAAGCGATTTTGGCTTTGAGCGGGATGGCCTTGTATTCTCTGAAATTTCGAATGTAGGGACCCAGGTATTTGTGGTTGATCAGCCATTGATAGAGCCGCGTTGAACCTCGGCTGTAGGCTGCAGCGGCCAGGAGCAGGAATGGGGTCGTCGGGAGCAGTGGGACGAAAATGCCGATGATTCCGAGCGCGAGACTAAGGCTTCCGGCTATGATGTAGGGCAGGCGCAGTCCAGCCCGTTTGGCTGCATCCTGCGTGCTGGTGGAGGCAACAACAGGCTTATCGTTTGCGTCACAGGGTTCGGGGCTGGCATTTGAGTTTGGATCGGAAATGGGTGGGGCAGGGATCATTTGGGGGTTAGCCTGAAGCGCTTTATACCCTCAATGTCGTTAAGACGAATTAAGACGAAGTATTTAAGCGCGATGACGTTTTGGGTTCCCTTTTGCGTTTTGATGGTAATGGTCTCGTCGTGAGGGAGGCTCTCGACGCGGCACAAACCGATGGTGGGGTGCTCAAGCCAGTCGCCGATGGCAAGTTCATCAATGACCGCAAACGCCTGCCGCGTGATGGATTTGGTGCGGACGCGGCGTTTTTCCTGGGGAGGGTCCTGATTTGGCGGGGATGGCTGCTGGGCAGTCGAGGGCGAGGGCGGGGGTACGGCATTGGCCTGTGGGACAGGGGCACCCTGGTAAGAGTTTTGGGTTGTTCTGGTGCGTTTTCGAATGATTTCCTTGGGAGGCGGGGGGAGAGAGGAGTCCATGAGTTCCGGTGCAATGGAGATGCCGCGCAGGGAGGAGTCGCTGGACATGCCAAGGTATGAGTCCAGATTAGGGTTATTGCTGATGAAGGCAACATCCGTCATTGAGGTGTTTTCTTCAAAACTGCTTCGAATTTTGTTGATGGGCACGAGTCCGGTGATGGGATCGAAGGCGCGAACCACGAGCAGATCGTCGAACATGACGAGGTGCAGTTCGAGCGAGTAGACCCTGGCATCCTGAATGATGCCGGCGATGACGTGATTTTGTCCGAACATGCGGTAGCTGGCAGTGCAGGCACAGTTGACGACGACTTCCGAACCCATGGTCGAAATATTGCCGGACAGCGCTGAAACGGTGAGAGGTGAGTCGGTGGTGAAGATGGTTTCCAGGGCATGCTTTTCGATGTTGAGCGATTGAAGGGAGCATTTGGAAAAGTAGCCAAACCCAGAGAATACGCAGGATTTGGCGCGTTCGCGCTGAAAGAATTTTTTTAGCGTCTCAATGAAATCTTCACCCTGATCGAGTCTGGCTACAATGTGCCGGTTCCTTACGCTGGCTCCAAAAATCACGTGATACCTCCAAAATAAGTCAAGTCGTCTCACTCATCGTGATGTGGGTTATTATGATCGCAGAAAATCTTGAAGGGTGAGGTGGTCATCAGTCTTCATGTTGGGATGGATTTGACGAGGGGGGCAGCAACGGGGCTTCGATGATGCTGATGACTGAACCGCGTCCCAGGATGAGCCTTCCTTTGGCGCCTCGTTTGCCTCCTGGAAATCGCCTTGAGGAAACGGTTATTTCGCGCTGATCGGAAAGCAGAACCCTGACGCCATCCTCTGGCGTCTGGACGATTTTGCATCCTGCCAAACTCGTGCCAGGATCGAGTTCCATCCCGCGGTATCCTTTTGCGGCTGCTTTGAGCAGGGGCAAATCGTCAGCGCTGAAGACATTGGCGCGCGTATTGGAAGCAACGAGGCTGACATAGGCATGGCCGGGGGGCAGTGTGACGTAAAAGACGGCATCGCCCTCGTTGAGCCGCATAAACAGGCGTCCGGCAGCAGAAGAGACTGTGGTGAAAGTGCTGAACGGGAGCTTGACGAGCTGAGCCTTGAGGCTGACTGCAACGATGCATGGCTCGGAAGCATCGGCCGCTGCTTCGCTGTTTATGTCGAAGAGCGTTTTGGACTGGGCGGGTGGCGGATTTTGTTTTTTGGGGCCGGCAATGATGGCGGAGATGATGCGTTCGCCGTCTTCGAAGTTGAAGGAGGCAGCGACAGGGGAGCCATGCCCGGTGGTGGCGGGGACAGTATCGACGAGCAGCGTGTAGGCCTTGCCTTTTGATGAAAAAAGAACGAGAGCATCCTTAGTCGAAGCCTGCAGCGCAAAGGCCACGGCATCGCCCTCTCGAACGCGGACACTGGCAAGATCGGAGATTGTCTTTTGCCGCTTGAAAAGTCCTGCCTGTGTCACGATGACGTAACAGTCTTCCTGGATAATGTAGTTTTCCGGGACATAGGATTCACTCAGATCGTAGCCGCCAAGTTTTGTCCTTCGGGCATCACTGTGTGACTTTTTGATGTGTTGGAGTTCTTTGGAGACGAGACTCCAGCGCGCCTCTTCGTCCTCAAGCAGATGTACAATGTGGGCTGCTTCTTTGGATTTTGCTGCAAGCTCGGCGTTAATTTTGTCTATCTCCAGGCGTGCCAGGCGATAGAGCCTGAGCTGCAGGATGGCTTCGGCCTGTATGTCATCCAGGCCAAAGGCTGTGCAGAGTTTGCGCGCAGCATCGGGTTTATCTTCGGCACTGCGGATGATGTCGATGGCTTTTTGCAGGTCTGCAAAGAGCTTGGCAAAACCTTCAAGGATATGGATCCGTGCCCTGAGCAGCTGAAGCTGGTAGGCCAGTCTTCTGGTGATGACGTTTAAGCGGAAATCAATGAAGTATCGGATCATTTGGCACAATCCGATCCGCTCCGGGCGATAGGAACCCTCTTCGCTGCCCGGTACGAGGCAGGTCATGTTGACACTAAAGCGCGACTGAAGGGGAGAGTGTTTAAAGAGGAAGGCCATGACGGAGGCCGGATCTGCATTGGCGCGCAGATCCAGGACGATTCGTATGTCGCTTGTCGATTCGTCTCTGACATCGTGAAGCAGGGGCAATTTGTTTGCCAGCACAAAGCCTGCGATGGTTTCGACAAGTTTAGACTTGTTGACGCCATAGGGGATGCTTGTGATGATGATACGCCTGCGTTTGCCTTCTTCCTCAAGGTGGTACTCGCCCTGGATGTCGACGGCGCCTGAACCTGAACGATAGATATCGGAAATCTCCTGTGAGGCATTGAGTATGCGTCCGCCTGTTGGGAAATCAGGTCCGGCAATATGGCGCATGAGCGCTTCGAGCGTGAGAGCCGGATCATTTATCATGGCAATGCAGCCGTCGATGATTTCGCCCAGATGATGCGGCGGAATGTTTGTCGACATGCCCACCGCGATGCCGGTGGAACCATTGACGAGCAACATGGGAATGGCGGCGGGCAGAACCGTGGGTTCGCGCAGTGTTCCCGAATAATTGGGCTGGTAATCGACAATGTGCTCGTTCAAATCCTCAAGCATGAGGCTTGTCAGCGGCTGCATGCGCGCTTCGGTGTAGCGCATGGCGGCTGCGGTATCGCCGTCAATGGACCCGAAATTCCCCTGTCCGTCGATGAGGGGATACCGCATGGCAAAAGGCTGTGCCAGACGCACCATGGCATCATAGATGGCGCTGTCGCCGTGCGGGTGGTAGCGACCCATGACCTGGCCGACGACCTGAGCGCTTTTTTGGTGCTTGGCCTCGTGCGAGAGATGCATTTCGTCCATGCCGTAAAGGATACGGCGCTGGACAGGTTTAAGGCCATCTCGAACGTCAGGCAGGGCCCGGCTGGTGATGACGCTCAACGCATAATTAAGGTAACGCTGCTGTGCAGTTTGGTAAAGGGATACGGATTCTACGGCAACCTCTGTTGCCGGGCGTGAGTCTTTTCTTTGCATGCTCTGACTGGGATTCAAAAAAACCGAAATCACACGCGGATTTGTTCAGAGTGCCGCTGTGTGGCAACGCTTAGGCTGTGAGCTGGTTTCCTGTGGCAGTCTGCTGCGTGGTTTCAAGGTCCGCGTTTCTGCCGCTTCGGCCGGGTAATCTGCGATTTAACTCAGTCTTCCTATGGCCTTCAGGGATATCCCGAAGTATTCGGGTCATATAGTTTACTAGAATATGATACGATTTGCAAAGGCCGTGTTGCCAGTTGTCAGATTAAACCCGGCCTGGATGCCGAATACTTTACTTGCCTGACTTCACGTTTGGCATGCAATTGTTTGACGCAGAGTGTGTTTGGTGATAGGCTTCTGCGTCATAGACATGGTGTTTGAGAGTGAACTACCTTGCGTCTTTGGTGTTTTTGATACATTTATGAGGTAAAGCGATGAAAAAAGCAGCGATGGTGTTGTGTGTTTTGTTTGCGGTCGGTTCTGTCAGCATGGGTTGTGCTAAGAGCAAAGAAGACCAGGTTAAGGCTTTTTGCGCCGATATGCTGAAGGCATCTGCGAAGACAGATTGTAAAGCCATGGCAAAGGATCTGGCGAAGCTTAAGAAAGACGGCGAAAAACTGGAGAAGCTCATGGGCGACGATTCGGCAAAAGAGGATCCGAAGGTGATGGAAGCAGCAGCCCAGTGCATCGCGGCTGCCATGGCGATCGCGATGGGCCCCTGCTCAGGAGACGAAGACGTTCAGAAGGCGATGGATTAATTCCGTTTGCAACAAATTCCTGATGATATCAGATTTGGAAGAGAGGCGGGTAGCCTCTCTTTTTTTGTGCGTCCTGCAGGGGCGCCGCGAAGAATATGCCTTCCGAGCGGGGCGTTGCGGGGCGGTGATTGTAGGGGCGAATAATTATTCGCCCCTACAGGGGTAGCCACATATCGGCCGATAGCGGCGCAGGGGGGTCGGCACGGACGTCGAGTTCTAAAAATCACCCGTCATCTCAAGCGAGAAATCGTTCCAAAAGACGAGGATTTTAGCCAAAAACGAATCACTTCGC
>Ga0209737_10003371_pt1 | contig 11158 bp, 12 predicted proteins | sample TergutCu122P3_FD_187284 | JGI IMG/M metagenome (GOLD analysis project Ga0209737, IMG submission 187284) | Cubitermes ugandensis P3 segment gut microbial communities from Kakamega Forest, Kenya - Cu122 P3 (SPAdes) (version 2) | ecosystem: Host-associated > Arthropoda: Insects > Digestive system...
GTTTGATATTTTGCTTAAAAAATCGTCTGGGCGGTGTTTGTGCTGCGTGAAATCTTTTAAATTTAAAGTGCAGTTTTGGCAATTAAAAATATATGGGTCTTTGTCAAAATCCTGTATACTCACAGGGTAAACGCTTAAAGCGTCGGCAATCATAGTATCACGCGCCGTTTTCTTCAAACGCTTTGATATAAAATCAATCCATTTTTCACGGGTTTCATCATTGTCAATCAAATGTCTGCAATCCAATAAATAATCCATTAAATCCCTTGCTTGCTGTGCTGCAACAGAACTGTTTAAATCTGCTTTCCATACGCGCCCGTCGTAAACATACCATGCTTTAGCCTCTAAAACATATCTGCTTATATTTTTATAAGCGTCGGCGAATAAGTAACCCATGCCTATATCATTCCATCCATAGCGGTTTCGCACTTCCGGCGTTTCAAAAGGATTTATTTTAATAAAATTGTATTTATATGCCTTTCCTTGCGGTTTACTTGATATATTATCCATTTGATTTTCTCCCGTTCGCTTCTGCCGGGCATTTTTAACCTTTTTATACGCTTCTTTTTGCTTTTGCCGGTCTTGTTTCATAATATCATATATAAAATATTCCCGTGCCGCTTTCAAGTCAATTTTTCGTGTTTCCATAAGATAATTTATAATATTGCCGCCTTTGTTGTTTGCCGCGCTGAAACATTTATAAACATTCTTTTCTATATTTACCCGGAAATCATCTTTGTGTCCGCATATCGGGCATATCTCGAAGTGAATTTCTTTGCCTTTTTGCGTTCCCTGCTGCCCGGTGGTGTACTGCACATAAGATAATAAATCAAATAAATCTTTTTCCCGCTTATAATCAAAATCCGTTCCCTCGTCCTGCTCATTTTTGGGCGGGGTATATTCCTTGTCCGCGCCGGTGCGTTCGTTGCTCGGCTGCTCCGGCTCTGATTTTCCCCACTCGTCGGAGATTATTATTTTTGTTGACCTGTCGTAAATTTCCCCTGCAAGCCCTTTGTCCGTTCCATAATAAAAGCGGTCAAGATTAAAACAACTCTGGTCTGCTTGTGGGAATAAAGATATAAGGTATTGATTTAACCGTCTGGCTTCGTCGGGGTCTGTGATAATCTTGTCTAACACACACACTATACGGAATTTCGGGAGCCAGGTAGAATGACTGAATGAATAATAAATAAAGCTGTAAGTTATATTATTCGCTTCCAATATGCTTATAGCTTCGGGAACATTCATTATTGGCGTTTTTTCTATGCCGCGTGCTTCAAGTATTTTGTAGGCTTCGTCAAGTGTTTTTTCTGTTTTTTTTCGTTTTTTAAATTCTTCGCTTAAATTTTCCGCTTTTATTATATCTGCTTCATTGTCAATATCTGTAATTGCAAGCATTTGGCTTACAAAGTTTTTTTCTGCTGTTCCATTTAACGCCGCTGTTGTGAAAGAATAACCCTGCGTAATGGCTTTACTCAAAGTGTCGGCGGTCATTTGCATAATGCGTTCTTTGCATTTCGTTCGGTTTACTATGTTTCCTGTTTCTTTTTGAGCTTGAGCTTTATTTTTATAGGCTTTTGTATCTATATTGCACAAAAATGTTATCATTGATTTTCCTTTTCTCCTTGAATTTATTTATTTTTTCGTTTATAATATTATCAAAATTATTTGGGGGTTAATATGAAAACTGTTAAGGAATTAACTGTTAGTTTACAGTTAAGTAAGGTTACAATTTACAAGGCTTTAAAACGCGACGATTTACAAGAACACATTATAAAAAAGGACAATATTACTTATGTTGCCGAAAAAGGCGAACAAATTTTAATAAAAATATTCAGTAAAACAAGTAGTAAAACTAACAGTAAGTTAAATGAACAGAGTATCAAAGATGATGTAACAATTCAAGCATTAATTAACCAGTTAGAAGTTAAAGATAAGCAGATTGCCGACTTAACCGAAACTATAAAAAATTTATCTGAAAGTATCAAGACTGAACGTCATAACGAGCTTGCTGAAACTATAATTGACAGTCAATCAAGTTTGTCGCCGCCGAAAAAAAGTTTGTGGAATAAGCTATTTGAGCGTAAAGATTAATCATCTTGTGGTTTGTAGATTTCAGATTGAAGCGTCGCCAACGGTAGCATGCTGTTTCAATTTTTATGTATTCTCTTTCACAACATTCAACAAATTTAATATTTGTAGGTGCGTTGTATAATTCCTCTTTCGATTTTGAATTTAATTACATAAAAAATTGTTCCTTTTATTCTTGACACGGAACGATTTTTGTGCTATAATAAACACAGAAACATAACAAAATAGACGGTGACGTAAAAAGCGTTCCGTTGGCGTGTGGTTAATACAACACTTTGGTCGGTGAGGGTATTAACCTTTTTTCTTTGTTTTTTTATAAGTTTCGTCAATCCATTGTCTAATTATTGCCGGTCTACTAAGATTATAAAACTCACAACAGTAATCAAATTGCTCAAGTTCTTTGTCGGATAACATGATTTTTATTTGGTTTATTTTAGCGTCGGCTTTCGGTTTTTTATTTGACATTAGTCAATTCCTTTCTTTGGTGTTAAATTTGGTACATTTATTTTACCACATACAAATATTTTTGTCAAGTAAAAAAATGAAGTAAACTTTTAATACGACAAATTCCTTCAAAAATATTTTTATTTATTTTCAAAGAACACAGCAGCCGAAAAGTTTATTTTATATGTCCGGTGTGCGGACATATTTGTGTCGTGGATGACCTCGCGCATTTCTTGCAGGATTGCAGGATTGAAAATGCAAGTATTATGCCCAGCTTGCCACAACTATTATAAATCTAATAGCTTCATTTATTATCGGGCAAAATAATAATCGTACCATTGTAATCGGGATATTTTTCGCGAAATGTTTTATATGCTTTTTCTTCTGCTGGGGCGTTGTTCGCGTCATAAATAATAACTGGTTTATATTTTTTTCGGCGCGGTTCTGTTGCTCCAACTTTTTCAGTCGGTATTTTGTGGTTTTCATATTCAAATTTCCTGAAATATGCAGAAACATAAAAAAATCTGCATATAAAATATAAATCGGTCTTGCGGGCGGTTCTCTGCGTTTCGCATAATATCAACAATAACCTCAATAGTTTTATTCATTCGCTCCCGAAGGTGGTTGACACCCCGCGAATACGCTCTATCAGCTAATATTAACGCCCATTACAGCCTGTGCATATTAGGTTTCCACTCTTTTTTCTGTATTTCTCTTTGATCGCTTCTAAATCTCTTTTTGTTTCTGTAGCTTTTCTTTTAACGCTTTACGCTCCCAATATTTCGCGTTATATTCGCGGACACGTTCTTTATTTTTCTTACGCCAATCTTGATGATATTCGCGTCTAACTTTAGTTGCTTCATTGCTTATTTGTAAATTCATCATAGTTCCCTCGCTTTTATCTTTTTATTAATTTTTTGTTATTATTTTACTTGACATATATATTTTATCATGTTATAATGAATTTGTCAACAGATTTGCTATTAAGAAAAAATAACATATCAAATACGCTATTAAACAAGGAGAAATTAATGAATAATAATAAAGTAATAGGGCAAAGAATAAACTCCGCGCTTGCTAAAAATCATATAAAACAAAAAGAATTAGCAACAGAATTAGGCATACCAGACAATACTATATCTTATTTTGTAAGCGGCAAAAGAACACCGAACACCGACCAAATTATAAAAATTTCACGCAAATTAAATGTTTCGGCTGATTATTTACTTGGCTTATCGAAAATTGAAACCCCACAGATTGAAGTGCAAGAGGTAAATAATCGTTATGGATTAAGTGAATCTGCTTTACAAAATCTTGAAAAAATTACAGTATTAGCACATTTGCACGAAAAGCACCAACAACTTACAGATGGCATAATGAAATTTGAACGTACTCTTAAAAATACGAGAAATGATAATCCGACAAAAGAATACATTGTGGAAATTTTAAGAGAGCAAGACAAATTAAAAATTGAGCGCGACACCCTTGAAACTGAAATGTTGGAATTGACAGACCCGGGAGAGGGATATTTAAAACCACCAAAATGGTTAGCTCCTATTAGATGTCAACAAGCCTGGCAAAAACTTCATTCAATCGTTGCATTGCTTACGCTTAAACATGGCGAAAAAACTCTTGATGAAGTAGGACAGTATCTTTACATGGGGAAAATAAAAAAAGGTATAGGCGATATAATTGGAACATCAAATGAAACTCTGCTTATTACCGAAGAAGATATTGCTAAAATCAAAATATTCAATGTACAAGAAACCCTTGTAAAAATGCGTGAGGAATTAAACAAAGAAGAATCCGTAAGCGACAAAGAGGTTCTTTCCAAAGTTAGGTGAAAAGGTGCAAAGTATGGTATAATAAAGGCGGGAAAGGTGGAACCGCCAATGAGAGAATTAATAGAAGAGCTTGATAAAAACCTAAAATATGAGAAGTATGAAATAATAGAAAATACGATAATCATATATGCAAAGTCAGCAGAAAACAGTGGAAAATGTCCAAAATGCGGGGAAGAATCGACAAAAGTACATTCGAGAAACATACGAAAGATACAGGATTTGCCGATGGCGGGAAAGAAAGTAATGATGGCGTTAGAGAGGCGGAAGTTTTTCTGCGTAAATCCGGAGTGTTCACAAAAAATATATGCGGAGCAATTCGAATTTATCGGGGCAAAGTTATGGAAAACGAAACGGTTACAAGATGAAATAATGCGAGTATCGCTGACACAGAGCGCGTTATCGGCATCGAAATATTTGAGGCACAGCGTAGCAAACGTCGGGAAAAGCACAATCTGTAATATGTTAAAAAAAAGATATGCCTATGAGTGAGCCGAATAAAAAAGTAAAAGCAATCTGTATAGACGATTTTGCGCTGAAAAAATGTCAGCGGTATGGGACATTGATGGTTGACGCCGACAGCGGTCGGGTTATTGACATGATAGAAAGCAGAGAAACTGACGAAGTAGCCAAGTGGCTGTCAGCATATTCAAACGTTGAAATCGTGTCGCGAGATGGTTCTCTATCATATGCGTCGGCGATAACAAAAGGGTTACCCGAAGCAGTGCAAATCACTGATAGGTTTCATTTATTGCAGAATCTATGCGACAGAGCGAGGAAATGTTTTCAAAGTATTTTTCAAGGTCGTGTAGCGATACCTATAACATCTGAAAGAGTGCGAATGAGACAGATTCTAAGTTTAGGGACCAGAGAAGAGAAAGTGCGGCTCGTAAAAGAATTATTGCGACAGGGACGGAGTAAAGATGAAATCGAAGCAGTTACCGGAATGGCGGAAAAGACAATTAACAAATATCTTAGTATGAATGAATCGAACATATCTAACAAAAAACAGCAAACAGTCCGCGGTAAGGAACACGAAGCCGCAGTTGCTAAAGTGCAGGAGAGAGCAGACCTGGCGAGACAAATGCACAATGAAGGGATAAGTATGATTGAGATATCCAAGCGGACAGGTTTTGCACGCAATAGTGTAAAAGATTATCTTTCAAGCAGTTTTAGTCCGGTAAATGGTCACTACGGCAGGCGGCGCGAGGGAAAACAGCAACGTTATCGAGATGATGTACTTCAGATGAGAGCGCAGGGGAAAACCTACCAGCAGATATATGATATAATCAAGGCGCAAGGTTATACCGGGACAGTTGACGCAATACGCGGCTGGGTTACGAAAGAGCAGCGGGTTGTAAATGATTTACAAGATAGATTCGGCGGAACTGAACTCATAGAGAAAAAGTATATTGTCAGGCTTCTGTACAAGCCTGTAAAACAGATACGCGCAATCAATCGGGAGCAGTTTGCCGCCGTTTTGAAAACGTACCCGCTGGCTAAGGAGATATTCAAATTCGTCAATCGTTTTAGGGGCGTTATAAAAGCACGGGATACTGACCGCCTAAAAAAATGGATAAATGATGCTGCCGCTTCTGACATCGAAGAGATAAAGGCTTTTGCGAATGGTCTGAAAGGTGACTTGTCTGCTGTATTAAATGCTTTTCTATACGATTATAGTAATGGTATAGCCGAAGGCAGTGTGAACAAGGTCAAGGTCTTCAAGCGGATTATGTATGGACGATGCAGTTTTGCTCTCCTAAAAGGTAAGGTTTTACTATCGGAATTTCTCCGCTTCACCTAACTTTGGAAAGAACCTTTTTGACGCTTACAAGAATCCTATAATTCGACAAAAGTTCAGTTTTTGTGTAGTACCGATATCACGCACAAAAAACAATCTGTTCCATTTGCTTAAATTGCAAAATGTTTATAAAAAACCTTGACAGTATTGCTCTTATATGGTACAATATATGTATCAGATTTTATATAATGAAAGGACTGAGCAATATCGAAAGAAAACCTAAATCCGACGCTAAAATAAATCAGCTTCGTATAGCGTTATCTAATGAAGAACTTGAAAAACTTAATCATTGTTGTGAGTTTTATAATCTTAGCAGAGCCGCAATATTCAGACAATTCATTTACGAAACTTACAAAAAAACAAAGAAAAAAGGTTAATACTCAGTATCTTGCCGGACACAGTATTAACCACACAACAACGGAACGATTTTTAACGCGCCGTCTTTTCTGTTCGTGTGCTTATTATAGCATACAAATCGTTTCGTGTCAAGATATGCTTTCATTTTTTAAAAGACAAATTTTTTGAATAACCAATAAGTTAGGGGGATACAATGAGCAATAAAAATGTATCGGTATTAAAACACAGTTTAGAAATTAAAGAATATCGAGGGCAAAGAGTTCTAACTTTTGAAGAAATCGACACCGTGCATGAACGCCCAAAGGGAACTGCAAAACGAAATTTTAATAAACATCAAAAACGTTTTATTAGAGGCATTGATTATTTTTCCTTAAAAGGAGATGTATTGCAAAATTATAAACAATTTGATGGTACGAATTTCGTACCATCAAAATCCAATCGTGAAATGATATTAATAACCATTACAGGTTATCTCATGCTTGTTAAATCTTTCACTGATGATTTGGCTTGGGAAGTACAAAGAATTTTGGTGAACACTTATTTTTATAAATACAAGAGAGCAGAATTATTATGCAAATTGGCAAAAACCGCTCCCAAAGAAAGCAAAGAATCAATTATTAACCATGCGTATTTTTTATTAACAGGTTCGGAATTATCAAAAGAAGAATAATTCAACATACTCATCAGCGGCAGTCACTCTCGGTTATCCTTTTTTCGAAATATTTTGTTCCACAAATTGAATTTAGACGGCGGCAGGCTTTCAATTTTTTGTTGAGCAAGTAAAATCTGGCTATTTTCAGTCAACCGTGATAAATTTTCGGCATGTGTAGTCAATTTATCTATTTGTTCTAATAGTTTGGTTTTATCGGCGTTCAACTCCCGTACTTGTTCACGTAAAAACAAGATTTCACTACTTTCCGCTTGTTTAACCGCGTTTAACTGTTGTTCAGCATTTGTTAAACTATCTCTTATAACCTGTTCTCCGTTTTCCGTGAAATACGTGACACCATCTATTTTTATAGTCAAATCTCCATTTTCCGCTTGTTTAACTTTGTTTAACCTCCGATAAACAGTCTGAACATTTACGCCAAATTCATCAGCTATATTTTTTATAGTTTTCATACTTATCCCCTCACAACTTTCTCACAACTTTGTCAATATTATAAACGAAAAGATAAATAATTTCAAGATAATAAGGAGAGTTAATGCAAGATTTATTTGAGCAAATAAAAAATTTACTTGACATTAAACATGTTTTAGATGTATACGGAGTACAGATTAATACAAAAAATTCCGCGCTTTGCCCGTTTCATAATGAAAAAACGCCCTCTTTTAAAATTAATAATAAAAACAATACTTTTAAATGTTTTGGCTGCGATTCTGGCGGTTCTGTTATAGATTTCGTCATGAAATATTTCAATCTGTCCGCAATAGAAGCGGCACGGAAATTAGACACAGATTTTAATTTAAACCTTTTAAATAAACCGCTAAAACCGATTTCCCATAAGACAATCGCAAAAGTTAAAGAAGACAAGGATATAGTCAAAAACTTTGAACTTTGGGAAAAACAGGCTTTTATAACTGTTTCAAGTTATTTTAGAGCTTTAAAGTTTTGGGGAGAACAGATATTTGTAAATCATATTGAATATTTTGACAGGTATCTTGAAGATGTTGAAAATATAGTTCTTGTTGAAGATATGCTTGATTTAATGATAGCAAATACGAATAATTTAGACGAACAAATTGAATTTTATGAAAATCACAGGAAGTTGGTGAATATAATTGAGCGCAAATTCAACGCGTGAGCAAATAGCTGACAGACTAAGAAATACGACTTTTACTTTCGAACAAATAAATAAGTCTGATAAAACAGACAAATCGGATAATTTATATGAGCAGCCGTACATATTTTTTGACGCAGATGGTAAATCAAAATTTAATCACCCTGTTTTTGTAGATTATTTCGAAAAAAACATTAAATATTTTATTATAAAAAATAGAGCATATGAAAAAGCAAACTTTTTTCTTTTTAATAACGGCGTTTACAAGTTATGTGATAATGACTATTTAAAATCATTTATAAAGAAAATGTTGCCGCTTGAATTTAGAAAACCACGAATTATAAACCCTCTTGTCGAAGATTTGTATTATACTGACGATTTTAAAAGCTATGAGGATTGTAACCCGGAGAATTATATAAACTTTAAAAACGGATTATATAATTTGGAAACCGGAGAATTAGAGCCGCATACTTCGGATATTTTAACTACGCGGCAAATTAATTCTAACTACGAACCAAAGGCAGACTATTCAAAATATGAAGGTAAAAAATTCAACACTTTTATAAATCACTTTGTAGGCGGTGATAAGTCACAAATCCAACTTTTACTGGAATTTATTGGGCTTATTATATCTAATATTCCGGCATATAAATACAAAAAAGCTTTGTTTACTGTCGGAGAAGGGGACACAGGAAAATCTCAGCTGCCAAAAGTTATACAAGGACTGATCGGCACTGATAATTATTACAGCTGTAAGCTAAATAAGTTAGAAACCAGCCGATTCAGTTCCGCTAACCTATATAACAAACGGCTTGCTACTGACCCTGATATGTCATTTATGCACGTTAAAGAATTGGAATTATTCAAAGTATTAACAGGCGGCGACCCGATAGATGCAGAATTTAAAGGACAGAATGGCTTTAATTTTATATTTGACGGTGTTTTGTGGTTCTGTACAAATAAACTGCCTCAGTTCGGCGGCGATAAAGGCGACCATGTATATAAACGGTTTTGTATTGTTCGGGCAATCGGCAAAACTTATGAAAAAGGTATGCTACCGATTGATGGGGCTGTTGAAGCTGACCCTAATCTGCTTAGTAAAATACTTAAAGAAAAGCCGTATATAATTCACCGGGCATTAGCGGCTTTAAAGATTTTAGTCGAAAATCAACATTTCAGCGAAACAGATAAACAAAAAGAAGCCCTTGAAGAATATAAAAAGATTAATTCAAGCATAATGCAGTTTTTTGAAGAATGTATTATTGAACGTCCCACGAAAGACGATAAAGGTGATTATAAAATCGAAGATACTACAACAAGAGCAGATATTTATAATGTTTATAGTAAATGGTGCGTAGAAAATTCGGAGTATAAAGAACGAAAAACAGATTTATTTGATTATATTGAAAAGCAAGATGGTAATGTGATTAAACTTCACGGTATATACTATTTTAAAAAATACACTTTATCACTTGAAGTAAAAAAAAGATTTCATTTCAAAGATGGCACAGAGAACCTATAAAACGAGATTACCCGCATTTTTGCGGGTTTTTTTGCGCTTCATTTGTTCGAATAAAAAAAGATAAAAGATATAGAATTTTTTTGCCCCCTGCCCCAAAAAATTTGGGGGCATTTTTTTACGTTTGGGGGCATTTTTGGGGGCATTTTTTTTTTAATTTTGCCCCCAAATTTATGCCCATTTTACCAGCTTTTTTATATATTGGGGGCATTGGGGGCATTTTTTTTATTAAAGTTTAGTATTATTAAATTTCGAAAATTTTGTGGAATTGAAAAAAATACGCTTTATCGCTTGAAGTAACAATCACCCGCCGCAATCGGAGGGGCATTGAACCCGAAAATGAGTAAAAAATGATTTCATTTCAAAGACGGCACAGAAAACTTATAAAACGAGATTACCCGCATTTTTGCGGGGTTTTTTGCGGTTCATTTGTTCGTATAAAAAAAATATAAAAGATATAGAATTTTTTTGCCCCCTTTGCCCCCAAACCCCATTTTATTCCCATTTTACCATGCTTTTTTTGGGGGCATTTTACTTTTTTGCATTTGCCCCCTTTGCCCCCAAATTTGAAAATTTTGCCCCCAAATTTTTTGGGGCATTTTTTTACGTTTTGGGGCATTTTTTTTAATTTTAATATTATTAAATTTTAAAAATTTTGTGGAATTAAAAAAAATCGGTTTTTGAGTTTTTGTAAAAGTTGTACAATTATCTTAAGATTAATTATGGTTATGCTTGAAAAGCATTATTGTATCGGTGAACAGTATGGGCTTGACAAAGAAATGCAGAAAATATCAAGAAACATCTTGAAAAAAAGAAATTGGAAAACGGAGAAAAGTGGGCGAAAAAAGAAGTCCTCACTGAGGACTTTAAACTAATTAAATAAAATGGATAAAAGGGGAAAGGGAAAGAGAAAATCAAGGAGAAGCGGAAATAAACTTTTCAAGGGGGTCGTCGCCGCACTCGCGCGCGACACAGGCGAAATCACCCGATAACCTTGCGAAAACCTCAACAAGCGCCGGGTCGAAATGAGTGCCCGCTCCCTCCATTATAATCCGCGACGACTCCTCCGATGTATACGGCTTCTTGTACGCCCGCACCGACGTCAGCGCGTCGTATACGTCCGCTATCGCCATTATTCGCCCCTCCAATGGAATCTCCTGCCTCGTCAGCCCACGCGGGTAACCGCTCCCGTCCCACATTTCGTGGTGCGTCTCCGCTATTGTCTCCGCGTACCTCAGGAACGCGAGCCTGTCTTTTTTCCTCTCCATCCTCATGATCGCTTCCGTCCCCTTCCTCGCATGCGTTTTCATGATTTCAAACTCCT
>Ga0209737_10003373_pt1 | contig 11157 bp, 9 predicted proteins | sample TergutCu122P3_FD_187284 | JGI IMG/M metagenome (GOLD analysis project Ga0209737, IMG submission 187284) | Cubitermes ugandensis P3 segment gut microbial communities from Kakamega Forest, Kenya - Cu122 P3 (SPAdes) (version 2) | ecosystem: Host-associated > Arthropoda: Insects > Digestive system >...
GTGTTGTCAGGTAGAGGTCTCTGCGACGGACTGATCACTCGTCCAGAGAATTCCTACTGACTGTGGCGCGTCGTTGTGTGTGACCAAGAAACTTCGTACGCGAGGAGGCTATAGCCCCGCTAGAGGGCTGCAAAATACAAACCCACAATGGGCTGTAGCGCCAGTAGGAAAAAAAATACCACGAAATAGAACACGGCCGTCTCCTTCCTCGTCCTCGCCAAATTACAACTCACGCCAACTCACATCTACAGATGTAGCAACACAGTAAAATCTCTTACGGTTTAATCAGTCGATGCTTCCAAAACTAAACTAAGGTAAACTTGTATACATATATCAATTCACGTTCGACTATGGTTTGCGATCAGAAAAAAAAATTCTTCACAAATAAGGTGATGCTAAATAGGCCAAAACGAATATTTACAACTGCACTATGTACAAAAACTGAACACGTCTAAATTCGAACTTAGTTCTTAAATTACTTAGTGATCAGCCCCGAGACCGGTTTAACTCCGAAAGGTTTCGATCGGTACCCTTCGATCCTATAAGTAAACTCTTAAAACATTAAAACCTTCCACATCCTTCTGTCATTCAACTCATGCCATATTTCGATGCTACAGAACTCTTGCAGAAAACGCGTCGTCAAATGGGCCACGAAAAGACATGAAAACCGTACGTATCAGGTCAGCAATGGTATGTCTGGCTTGTACGTGGGAGACAACCTGGTTTGGTCAGTAGCGATCCAATTTAATTCCTACATCACATTAAACTGCAGTCGAACTTCACTTGTCAGTTACGACGTTTTTGTAAGAAATTCACATCTATGTACCTTCAAACCCTTTAATGTAGCAAGAATTATTGGCCTCGTTCAGTAATAATACAGCTCATAAGCCTACATCTGTCCATATTTCTACACATATCCATAAAAGTTTCGCACCACCATCATATTTGTAACGTTCAAAATCTGACTCGATGACACACACATGCGCAGTTGCAGCACACTTACAGCTACTATCAAATAGGTAATGAAAAACGAGGTTTGAGACGTAGGATGGTCTCAAAACTGTGTTTACACATTCTACAAACACAGTTGACCTTTAGCAAAAGTTATACCAACGTATACTCAAATATCTCAAGAATATCTAAATGTCACGGCACTGTTCTAAAAGTAGTCGCTCCAACCCCAGACGGTGGCACGTCTATCTTAGTAATAGGTCTAGTGATGAGACAGAATTAAAGAGTAAAAGGGCGGGGTGCCTCACTAGGCATGATGTTGGTACTATGCATCAAGCAATACAAAATTCGTCCCGTTAGCAATTTTGGATCTACTGCAGGATCCTTGACAATATGGCGACTACGCCATGCGCTGTCTCCCGTGTGTAGCGCGTTATTACGTCATGGTCGAAAGGACGCAAAAATATATCATGCCATAATCCCACATTCTCTTGTAATAATGAAATTTGTATTATCTACAGTGCCGATCAGATCTGCCAACAACTTTATCTGCATTAACTGAATATCAAGGAGGATGAGACATGAATAATAACGAAGAGTGCATCTTCCCCAAATTAGCCTATAGCTTCCCAACCTTATTACGTTAATGACACACTTCTCTTACGTTAATGGCATGTTTGCTACAGCCTTTAGGCGTGTATAATACGAAGCGGAATATCCTCGTTACTCAGTCACTAGTATGAATATTTGGAATCCCAGCCCCCGACTAATGGTTTCTCAAGATCTAACCACGCTCATATTTTCTTGTAAGCCTTCCGAAGTGGCAAGTCGATGTTATATTTAACACATGTTCGTTAAAAAATTGTTCAGCTTGCCGAGAGTGAGCCATTCCACATGCGACTTTGTTTCGTAAGTTTTGAAAACTACGGACAGGGGTCATCTGTCAGCTCCATCGAACATCAATTGAACTTGTTCGCTGAAAAAGAAAACATGTCCGCCTTTCCGCAATATGGTCATCACTATAACGAAAAAAGTGTCGAATTCACACATTCACGACGTTGTGTTCATAAACTGCACTGCAGGCGTCTTTAGCAAGTTGGCTAGTCACGTGGGTTGGGTTATTTGCAGCGTTTAGTGCGATGATCAACACATGGCGCTAAAAAGGATAAGACTATTTATGGTCAGAAAATTTGGGTGATATGAAGTAATAATACTATTACTACTGCACTCAATTCTTGCACTACAGCACAAATCACAGATGGCTTTATAAATGGTCTGTCCAATTTGGCGTCCTGACATCAACAATGTTGCCCGTAGTTAAGCACAATATTGTGAATCAAATAACATGTAACTGCGTTTAAGATCGTGTTACTTACAATGGTCTTGCTATCTTCTCTGTGCTAGAACTTATATGAGTTTAACTTAGCACACACACTCACCCAGTCGTGTTGTCCTCTACCGCTAACCGGCATACGACTGGCGCCCGTTTCACCGTTTACACACGAGAGAGCAGACTTTTTCTCAGAATAAACAGACAACTGCCACCCGAACTACCACAACAACAAAAAGAAAGAAAGAAAGAAAGAAAGAAAGAAAAAGGCCAATTGCCTATACTAATCATTTTAAACACATTCCATCGTAATGTAAGAAGTATAAATAAGTCATCAACCTACTTGGCAAATAAAATTTTCTGGAGCAGAAAGATATTAGGCCTGTATCCTGAATCCGAAAATAGAGAGGCATGATGAAGTTGCATCCCTTGTTCACACAGGCTTTGTATGCACGAACGTCAGGTCTTTTAAACTAGGTACCTGGAACTCAAAATTCGCAATAATTCAAGCATAGTGTCAAACTCCCAGGTCTGTCATAAATAAACACTAAAGCCCATGGTGTCCCTTATTGCAGAGACTGGCTTGTATGGAGTAAAACTTTTCAGGAAGTCATTATAACTGACGGAAAATAAAAACATTCCCCAAATAAACGTTTATTTTATATCTGTAGCTAAAAGTGATAATAAATGAATAAATACAACACATTTTTCTGTAGTCACAGATACAACCCTTATTACCATCAACTCCCGACATATCATTTAACTATAAATAGCCACCCTCAAACAGGCCACTTCAACACAAGCAACTTGTAACTAAGTTATGATGCTGATTCATACACTTCTCGAACCCCCATAACAATTTTACAATCCACAACTAAAACAGTAAAGATAGGCCTTAAATAATCTTTAAAAAAACTTATACTAAATTTTGGCAGCAAAGTAACAGTTTTTCAGTAAACTCTATCGAATTTACTTCTCATTTTTTAAATATCTTACTATTTTAATTATTCATTTTAATTACTGTATAAACTGAATATGGAATTCCAAGAAGGGATTTCGTTCCCTCAACTACAGATCTCCCATCTTGGATATCTTCATGGATTCTTGACCCTTGAAGATGGGAGCCATAGGTTGTCCCCAAAACATCTGTGGGAAATCATCACTACTCAGTGCTTAATAGCCCAGAAGAGAACATTTCCTATCTATATCTTGGCAGAAGTTTTAAATCATGAATTACAGCTGATAGCCTGTAAACAAAAAGTTTCACTGAGAAAGCATATATAAAATTTTGGTTGGAAAACACTGAGAGAAACCACTTTGAAGAAGTGTAGAAGGGAGAATGTAACAACAATTTCATTTAAAACACTTCATATTGGCCTAGGGTGTCAAAGGGCAGAATTTAGTGGACACACTGTTGTACCTCAGAGTTCCATTAAAAGAGGCAAATCTTTACCACTTTTATGACTACCAGCTGCTTAAGGAAGACTGTACTGAGTCATTACATCACACTGTATTATTTTCTGTCATCATATCCAGTGACTAAATAACAAACACTTATATACACACAACAGGTGACAGTACGAGAAGGACATATCCTAGAGCACACTCTGTTCACAACTGCCAACCCTACTTTTTTTCCGAGCTCTCTGCATTATAAGAATGCATTGCCAGATCTCTGTCCATACTTAGTCCAAACATAACCTTTCCTGTGTATTATTTTCATCATAAGCTGCCACATTCTAGACAAAATTCCCTCTGAAGGCGGAGGGGTCAATGGTGCAATTGTTTTCAAACTGCAAATGAGATGTTTGTCAGACAAGATTTGTTTTTTACTTCTATATATTTTTATGCCTCTTTACTAATGTAACAAACGGGCCAAAAATTTGCCTGGCAGTAGCCCAACTGGCACTATTGTCTGGTACAGACATACCACCATGACAGTATCTGTATATTAGCATCATTCAGCAGTTCCAATACTTGTTTAAAAATAGGTAATTTGCTAATTACTAGCACTTAATAAGTTAGATGTTATGCACAACTCAGTCATTAACTTTGGGATTTGGCTCAGTGGCCTGTTCTGTGTACCCATTCAACTCCAATTTTGTCAGTATACTGCCTATGTTATGGGCTAATGACTGAAGAGTTGTGTTCCAATTTGTGGTAGAGGGAAGGGGTTCTACTCTTCTTTGAAGTGTCCAGGTGGGCTCTGGGGTCCATCCCACATCCTATGCAACAGGTATCAGCACCCTGGGATTCATGTAGCCGGGACATGATGAAAATTCTAACTTCCAACTAGCACCTTCAGGGCAAGCACAGGGGCAAATTAACCTTACTGTGCCTTAAACATAACTCAACATCACTGTAAAATGATGGTCATTGTTCCTTTTGAGATATGTGAGACAAAATGCTGAAAACTGGAATATAAGGGTGATATTAGTAATGGATGATAATATACCAAAGAAAATACTCAGTGTGGACAATGTAATTATAGTGTTCAACCTAACAGAACTTGGCAATTAAGGGTGAAATGTGCTATAAATGAAATGTGAATATGGATAAGCTGACCATATCTTTGGCTATAGTGAATAAAAATGAAATGTTATGGCCACTTGCTACAGGAAATTTGTCAGAGACTAATATGCTTACTACAACAATGACATGCAAAAACACGAACATTCTGTTACAACTTAACTAACATGCGTCATGTAATTATGAAAGCAATGTCTTCTGGAATGTGCAGCTGTGCAGAAAGGCACAAGATTACTTACATTGTAGAAGAACCTGCTGCTTCCAACTTCTGGGTAGGCAGTAAAGATGGAGGCATCCTCCGAAACATCGGTAACTTTCTACCAGACTGCGAAACAATCTTCACTGTCACCCTGTGACAGCAAAAAATCTTACAAGTTTGTTTTTACTTACCATTGCCACAAGTTACATGGAACATTGACATACACTGCATGATTCACACCAAAAGTGCTTGGTCTGTTGACAATCACAAGAAATTAAAGCAATGATTCTCATAGTTGAAATTATAAAATGGATATTCATCAGTGCAAAAAAAAGTGTTGAATCGCCAACTCAATTATAGAAGTTCATAACAGTTCGGCCAAAGGGAATACTGTCATACAAAGACAGTCACAAAGGAAAGGAATGACCTAGATAAGACCAACAACGGTGATTGAAATTGCTTTACATGCAAGCCTAGGTGGATTTCAGTTTCAAGAACTACCTCAGTGTAAACCATCTTTAACTGTGCACACATGATGTTGAGAAACAGTATGGTCAAACTTTGTGAATAAGGAGAGGGAGGGGATTAGGAGAGGCAGTCAGTTCAATGACATCTGATGAAAGACACAGTGTCAATATCTAACTGCATAATAATACATATAGATTTGGATGACTGCTATGAATACTACAAACAAGTAGGATATTCTGTTGCCAAGATAGAAAACAACTGCTTTCAACAGAGATGAACTGACTCATATTTTCAAAACAATAACATAACACCATCAGTAATATTTAGTCATGAAGAAATTTAGATACATGTAAAAAAACTATATTTATTCCAGTCTCTCCAAATACACAGTATTTAGCATTTATTTCCAGTCCAGTATAACGCTGACACAATTGCAATAAACTCCAATACTCAAGAGATAAGGCGATGCTGAAAATCATACAAGTCAAACATATATAGTTCAAAAATTGTGCTTATCAGTCCCAATAACTCTGAATTAACAGATTCCTTTTGCACCAAAACCCTCAACTTCTCCTTCTGTAACTAAGCGATCATCATCGCAATCCTGCAGTGTCTAGAATTTTGTATTACTATTACACAAACTATTTAACACCCTGTTATGTTGCTATAGGGTGCAGTTCTTCTTCTACAACTGTGGTTGTGCTGACGGCAACTTGATTTGTACCCAGCAGTGATGCTGATGACAGGAGAACAGTGACCTGTTCAGGTGATGGGCAACCTGCCAGAAGCAGGTCATCTGATGTATATCCACCCCCTGCAAGGATTTGCTGAAGCTGCACAAAGCTCGCCACCACATTATTCTGCAATTCAGTAATTTCTGTAAGTCCTATTGGTCACATCTCACTGCACAGAATCATGGATGGGAGGACAACTCAACTATTCTGAGGTTCTAATGGTCTTCCTCAGTCTCTACATGTAACATCTGGAAAATCACTTTAAAACAAATATTGTTCACTTCCCCCATTATTCTCTTTAGTGGTATGGTATATAACATACTTAGCTGACAAACCAATGTTATGTAGGCAACAAAAAAAAAAACTGACAACACAAGATTATTATTATTTAGATACCTTCTATCTCATGTTCTTTTAAGCAGGCTCCCATCCAAGAGGTCCCAGGATATCAGGGCCCAAGAACATAATGGCCACAGTGTAAAGCTACCTATACCACAAATTCCCAGAGTTGTTGAAGGTTTACATCCAACTCCCCGCATACCCCTTTTCAGACTGCATTAAGGCACTGGACTACGAGGGGGTGCTGATAAGTCCTTAGCCCGACCAGGAAGGAAATGAGCTACAGAAACCAAACTCGCGATTTGTTCAACGTACTCCCCACGAAGCTCAATACACTTCTTAGCCCGTTGCTCTAACTTTTGAAAGCCACTCAAAAAAAAATTCAGAATGTTGTCTGTCCAACCAGGTCTCCATGGCAGCAATGACCTCCTTGTGGGATGAAAAATGGCAAGCTTTCAATTGTTTTTTCAGTCCAGAGAAGAGGTGGTAGTCCGATGGGGCCAGATCTGGGAAACAGGGTGGGTGATCAAGACACTGGAAGCCCAGGTAGGCTAGTTTCTTCTGGGTTGCAAGTGCCCAGTGAGCTGGGGCATTGTCGTGCAAGAACAAGACCCCCTTGGTGACCAACCCGCGGCATTTTTCCCTCAAAATGTCCTTCAATTGCACCAGCAGAGCTGAGTAATACTCCGTGTTGATAGTTTGGCCCTTTGGAAGATAATCATTGAGGAGGATGCCGTCTTGATCCCAAAAAATTGAGGCGAGAACTTTTCCACCGGATTTTTGCACTCGGAATATTTTGGGGCGTGGTGAGGTGCTATGCCACCACTCCATTGTTTGTTGTTTTGTCTACGGGTCATAGTGATATAACCAGGTTTTGTCCATGGTCACCAATTGTGACAGGAAATCATTTCGATCGCGCCGAAAAAATTCCAAAAGTTGCTCAGATGACTGGTACCGTTGACGTTTTTGATCCGCAATCAGGCATTTCAGGACCAAACCCGCTCACGTGAGATGCCCAGTTGCTCAGCTATTGATTTAGCTGAAATCTGGCGGTATTCCAAGATTAGCTCATGAATTTTATCAATAATCTCTGAGGTGGTCACTGTTTTGGGTTGTGCAGGACGAGGCACATCACAGGTGGAAAAATCACCACGTTTAAACTTGGCTACCCACTTTTTGACGGTGGCATACGATGGTGCATGATCCACTACTGTTTCTGTCAGAATGACGTGAATTTCCTTCAGCATCTTGCCTTGCAGGTGGGAAAAAAAACTTGATGACAGCTCGCGTCTCGATGTTGTTGAAATCGCACACGTCACCTGACATGCTTCCGTTCAGCCTCTTAACAAGAAAATACTTGCAATTCAGCACTTGAACAGACACCTCTTTCCAACAACACTATTGATTCTGTCCTACAACATCGGGAAGTAGGTCGGGCTAAGGACTTATCAGCCCCCCCCCGGTCCTTCACTTTCACAGTGATAGCATGTTTAGAATAAAAATTTTGTCAGTGTAAAAACCAACGGTTTTGATGTAACCACTAATCTGAGATTATGGATACACAGAGCAAATCATGAAACAAAACAAGAAAAACTTGGACTACTATTTAGAACACTGGCGACTAAACAAATCACACTTAATGGTCCAACTTTGTGATGAATATGACTAATACAATGAGACAGACCTTGATAGGACGGAAGAGTATAAATTCAGTTTCTCGATTTGCCAGATAAAGTTGCATGCTGCGCTGGATGATTGGCAGCTGGTTCTTTATGAGGCGTTGTGTCTCCTGCACAATCTTTCCTATCATGTCGGCACGAGCAAATGGCTGTTGCGACAGAGTCACGCTACCTGCCACTTCAGTCTGCATGCTGACAAACACTTGGGCCTGTAGAACAAAGTTCTGTAAAATACTACTGCAACACTCTCAACTGACTAACAAACTAAACAACTAACTCACTAAATCATATACAGCCTCTTTTGGGAGCTTAATGCGTCCTCTGCTGGTCAAGAATGTCACACTTACCAACTGTTGGTCAATGGCAGTGTTTAAAAACATCACTGGTAACCCTCCTGAGCTTACCCAATCCAATTCACATTTCTACAGCCTATTTAAGACAGGCTTTACATGTATGTCTCAGAAGTGGCCACTTCTTCTGAGATTATCCAATCAAAATTGCACATCTAGCTCCTCTTTATGTAAGGCACACCACACGTCCTGCTGTTCTCATTTTCCACTACTTAATTAGTCTAATAATATTAATTGCTGGATAAAATTATGGTTTCCTCATTATGTAAGCCCCTCCATTCTCTTGATTCTGAATATTCTCCCCAGCATTGGTCTCATATATCCTCAGAATGTGTTGTTCTCCCAGACAGACGAAAAGAATTCCATGCTCATATAAAACAAGCACAATTACAGTACCGTAGGTCAATCTTCAGATTTTCAAAGTGAAACTTCTAAATTAACTCTTACCTTATCAAGGAATACCAGGAGTGGTGCTGCTAGACTCTTTGTAGTGTGTTGTATGAATGCTTCACAAGATGCTTTTAACTGTTTGTCCACTTCTTTACGGGAATCTACCAACTGTTCTCGTACAGTAGGTGTTCCCTCAAGAAGAAATTCTAGCAGAGCATTGTTTGTGCCCAGAGAGAACAATCGTTTGCGTTTGTGCAGGAGGCTAAATGCTACAAAACACATTTAACCCACATAAGTGGTCCACAAGTGTAGAGTCCTTGTTGCTTCTTAACAAAAGTGTGTCAAATGCTTGTATCAAATAGCAGAATAATTCAATAGGTGTTATCATTATAATATGTTTTATGTAAAAAGCCTGAGAAAAATCACAAAGTCTCAGTCTGGATGGCTACAACAAAGCTCCAGAACCAAAAATTGGATCTTCTGAATACAAGAGTTAGTATTTGGTCAGTCAGTCAGGAACAGTGGCATATCACCACTTACCAGCTGTCTTCACTTTGCTGAAGTCCAGACTCATCTCCTTAATTGTAAAATCCACCTGAAAGGGGGCAATCTGCTCCCTTAGAATCAATAAGTGTTTAATCTGAAACAACTCTCCATCAAGTGGACTCTGTAACACAAACACAAACAGATTATTGCCTGGCTGAAATCAAATTCATGAAACAGCAGGCAGGCACACCCTCATGTGAGAAAAAAGAAATAAATACAGAATTACATATCTCATAGTAAAATACTTTGTGAAACATAACAGACAAAAATTAAAAAACAATACTAGAAAAACTATATAGAATACACAAATGTGTCAGGCCAAACACAACAATTTATTTCATATACATTAAAATAGTATATGGTCAGGGCAACATGTTTCAGCCTTCACTGGGTCATCCTCAGGCCCTCAAAGAAAACAGATCCAAGATTACATAGATTTTTTATAAAAATGCATTGTGGGATCCCAAATGCTCACAGAATGTTATAAAGGTACTGTATAAATTGTAGAACACATGTGTTTGTAAATATTTGTGCAAAAACTGTTACATTAAAATAGTAAAATAATGTATTGAACTGTATAAAAGTCTTATAAAAAGATTTTTGGTTTTTTTGGTGTTATTTTATTTTCCAAATCGTGAACGCCTTAGATGTGATCTTCTTTTTTCAGTGGTACGTGAGCTGGAAACTATTTTTCTCAGTGGTGAAGGGATGGGAAGATGTTCCACTCTCATGACGGTAGGTATATTTGGGGGTTGTCACACGTTTTTACAGACTAAGTAGTCTATGTCGATCTTATGTATGCAGGTATTGTTGTCTTGTCCTGGGTAAGTGGTTAATCTTTCCAATGTATGGTGGTACTGATTTTCTGCAGACCTCAATGGTAAGGGTGAATGGCCTGTTGTATATGGACTTGGAATGCCTCATATCAGTGTGAACTGGAAAGGGAATCTTGTTGGACTTGTGGTTCACACTGATACAAGGCATTCCAAGGCCATATACAACATTCTGACTCAGGTCTGCATAATGATAGTGACGAAATGTTAGCAGAAGGGAATTTCTTGACCAGATGAAGAAAGGCCCAACACCAACCTTCTTGGAGCTGATGGCTTGTGCAGCAGAAGCTACACTCTGGATACACATGCTCAGTGCCTCTTGTGAAAGCCCTTGGAAAATGGGCCTGTCCACACAGCGGTACAGGCGTGAAAGGCACACCAGTGTGCGCCGTACGGTGGGATACCACATTCCATGCAGGTCTGCTGGTGAATCTGCAAACATCAAGAAAACAATGTGCTGCTGTAGAATAAAACAGAATAGAAGTGGGGCAGGCACCACAGTGACCCAGGTACTTCAACCACAATTATTGTGCAGCCTTTATGTTCAGGATGTGCTACTTTACATAAGTAACTAATTATCTATACCAGGCATGTCAAACATGCGGCCAGTGGGCCGCATGCAGCCCTTTGCAAGCACACCTGCGGCCCGCACAAAGGGTACTGTAATTTGGTCATTTAACAGCCAAAATTGCAGTTTTTATAATTTAAACTGAATAAACGTGCGTCGTTCACAGAAAAACAGCACGCTTTTCTTTATTCAGAATAAAAATAAAAATATTCTGCAATAATTTTTATTAAATGACTTCAGT
>Ga0209737_10003374_pt1 | contig 11157 bp, 12 predicted proteins | sample TergutCu122P3_FD_187284 | JGI IMG/M metagenome (GOLD analysis project Ga0209737, IMG submission 187284) | Cubitermes ugandensis P3 segment gut microbial communities from Kakamega Forest, Kenya - Cu122 P3 (SPAdes) (version 2) | ecosystem: Host-associated > Arthropoda: Insects > Digestive system...
TCAATCGGATGACAAATGTCTTTGAAAACGCCGCTTTGCGTTTTTTTACTTGGCATTGCGATAAATAAACCGTTATCTCCCTCAATTATTCTTATATCATTAACGACAAACACATGTTCAAAAGTGACATTTGCAATCCCTTTTAATTTTCCATCTGTTTCTAATAATTTTACACGCACTTCTGTTATGTCCATATTTTCCTCCAAGAAATTAAATTCTATCTTTTAAAACGATTGCAATTTGGTCGGCACACGATGTTTCGTTTCGGCATAAATTATCTTCGCCCATCGTAATTATTTCGCTAAATTTTTTACCTATAAATATTTTTCTAAAAAAGTTTCCCTGTCCTTTGCAACCTCCGGTAATAATTAAATCATTTAAAATAGCATCTTTATCAAGCCTTGTATAATCAATTTCAATTGATTTTATACACACATTATTTAAGATGATTTTTTCTTTCATTTTAAAGGTGCTGAAGCAAGGTTAATGAAATCTTCAGCTATTAAACTAGCCCCTCCGATTAAAGCACCGTCAATGTCTGACTCACCTAACAATTCTTTAATATTTTTTAAATTCACTGACCCACCGTATAAAATACGTACTTTTGAAGAAACTAACCTTGAATAAAGTTTAGATAACATTCTCCTAATTGCTTTTATAGTTGCATTAGCTTGTTCACAAGATGCTGTTACACCGGTTCCGATAGCCCAAATAGGTTCATATGCGATAATTATTTTACTCATGTCATTTGCATCAATTCCCGTGAATGCTTTTGTTATTTGTTTCTTTAATAACCGGTTTGTATGTCCCTTTTCACGAACCGTAAGGGATTCACCAACACAAACCATTGGAGTGATATTATTTTCTAAAGCCGCTTTAATTTTTTGGTTTATTGATTCGTCATTCTCATTAAAGTACTGCCTTCTCTCGCTATGCCCAATTAAGACATATGAAACTCCTGCATCTACTAACATTTTAGGAGATATTTCGCCTGTATATGCACCTTGGTTAGCATAATGCATATTTTGAGCACCTATTCTTAAAGTATCACCTTGTCTTTTTACTAAGGCCGTTAAATGAATAGATGGTACAAAAACGATCGACTCTACTTTTTTTGTCTCTGGTAATTGATTATTGACTGCAAAAACAAAAGATAACGCTTCGTCTCTTGTTTTAAACATTTTCCAATTACCGGCAATTACTGGTTTTCTAGGCATTATTCTAACACCTGCGCTATTTCTTTAATGGCTTCGCTAGCATCTTTACCGCTTGCAACAATTTTAACATTCTCTCCTTGCGGAATTGCTAAACTCATCAAACCTAAAATTGATTTTACATCAACTACTTTATCATGGTAATACAGTTTAATATCTACATCATATCTAGAAGCTGTCTGTACAACTTTAGCAGCTAAACTAGCATGTAACCCGGTAGTATTTTTAATTGTTATTTCTTTTTCCATTTTTTTATCCTCTTGTGATTTTATTTTTGATCAATGATTTGTACGCCGGGTAAAATTTTGCCTTCTAAGTACTCTAGTGATGCTCCACCACCAGTAGAAATATGCGTTACTTCATTTTCGAGGCCAAATTTTGCAATCGCGGCAGCCGAGTCGCCGCCCCCAATAATACTTATTGCATTTTTATTCTTAGCAATTGCTGACGCGACCCCTTTTGTTCCAACCTCAAAATTAGTAAACTCAAAGACCCCCATTGGTCCGTTCCAAACTATTGTTTTAGCATTCTTAATTATACTTTCAAAGTGGGATAGTGTTTTAGGACCAATATCAAGTCCCATTTCATCGCACGGTATTGAGTTAAACAAATGAACTGTCCCTTTTACGTCAGCAAAAGTTGGGGCGGTTATACAATCAAATCCCAACTCAACTTTTCCTTCACCAAGTAATAATAATTCTTTTGCTAAATCAACCTTATCTGCCTCTAAAAGTGATTTACCCACATCATAACCCATAGCTTTTAAGAAAGTAAAAGCCATACCGCCGCCAATTAAAACTTTATCGGCAATTTTTAAAAGATTTTTAATGACTTCGATTTTATCGGATACTTTTGCCCCGCCAAGAATCGCTACAAATGGTCTTGCTGGTTTTTCAAGAGTTTCCCCAATAAACTTAATTTCTTTTTCTAGTAAAAATCCAGCTGCTGTTTCTTTAATATTTTTCGAAATACCTACGTTAGAAGCGTGTGCTCTATGTGCCGTACCGAACGCATCATTAACAAATAAATCACCTAAACTTGCCCAATATGCTCCTAATTCAGAGTTATTTTTTGACTCTTTTTTACCATCAATATCTTCGAATCTTGTATTTTCAAACATTAGCACTTCACCGCTTTTAAGGTTATTTATAGCTGCTTCAAGTTCAGGCCCTCTTGTATAAGGTACAAAAATGACTTCTTGGTTAATTAAATGCGATAATCTGATAGCAACTACTTTTAAAGAAGCTTTTGCTTTATCGGCTTCCGTTTCTACTCTGCCTAAATGAGAAAATAAAATTACTTTTGCACCGTGCTTAATTGCATACTCGATGGTTGGAAGTGCCGCTGTAATTCTAGTATCATCAGATATTTCACCAGTCGCCTTATTTAACGGTACATTAAAATCAACTCTTATAAGTAATTTTTTATTCTTTAAATCTAAATCTTTAATCGTTTTAATCGGCATATGTTAACTCCTCTATTTTTTATTTAAAATCAAAACATTTTCTCAATATTATTTTATCATTTTTTAAATTATTTACCTTCAAAAACGAGACTCAAATAATATATACGCGGTCATTTTTAATAATTTAACTACTGTATCCAAAATATTCATCTTTTATGCGTTGTAGTCCTTGAGCAAAATTAGGATGTTTAAATTCCCAGTATTTAACCGAAGCACATGAACAATATTTAATATTGTCTTCTTTATTTTTATCCCCAAGTAATTTTTTAATATAATAACTAATATCAGTAATTTTTGATATCCGGTTAATAACTTTTCCATATCTTAAACTCTCAATCAACTTAAAACATTGTATATCCCTTAATATAAGCTCCATCAATATAATTAGAATCACCCAAAAGAGAGTTTGCTCTTTCGTTTTTTCTTAAAGTTCCATAAACAAAAACTTTAATTAATTAATTATTTACAGACATTTTAAGACTGGCAAATAATTACAAAATTGGATTGGTATTGACACCGATATCACAATCGCAAGTAAATAAGAAACCATAATCACCACTGATAATAAACACATTATTTGTATCAATGATTTATATTGAAAGAATCTCATGAAAAATTTAATCTTAAAATTTCTTCAAGTAAATAAAAAGGAATGATTAGTAAATTTTGACTTTTACCAAAATTTTTACTCGATACTCTAATCCCTTTATTAATCATTTTTGCATTAAATAAAGTTGATAATGACTTTGATTTAGTATTGGTTCCAGATTTAACTTCAATCGCCGTTACAAAAGAATGGTAGTTAATTATGAAGTCGATTTCTAAAGTCAGTGTTTGATAATAACTTAATTTATATTTTAAATTGTAAAGCATTTGGGCAACTAAGTTCTCATAAATTGCTCCTTTAGCAATCCCCAATTCACCATTTAATATTTCGTTTTGAGAATCAATTTCATACATAGATGATAATAACCCAATGTCATTTAAATAAATCTTAAAATGTTCATTTGACATATACGCATTTAACGGTTTTTGTATGTTTGTTAATAAATAAGCTGGTAATACTAGCCCTGCCTCAATTAACCAAGATATTGATGATTCATGCGAACTTGAACGGGCATTTTTGGAAACATGCTTATATTGGAATTTCTTGTTATCTTTAGCCAGTTGTGATGGAATTGAATCAAAAATTTCTCTAGCTTTAATTTTAGTTGTGCTTTGGCTATATTTAGCAATATCATTTCGGTAATCGTTTATAATTCTGTTTTGAATCAAGTTGATGTCATATAAAACACTATTTTCGCAGTATTTATTAATTACTTCAGGCATTCCTCCAACAACTATGTATTCTCTTAATGTATAAGATAGAGTCTCATGAATAAGAGGGTTTATTGGTATATTATCTGAATATGCCAATAAAGCTTCTTTTAACAGATCTCCTTTATTCAACGCATAACAAAATTCCTTAAAACTGAGCGGATTAAGGGTTAATCTTTCTACATACCCAACTGGAAATGATTTTACTTTATTATAACTAATCCCAAGTAATGATCCGCTACATATAATCGAAAAACCACTATTTACTTGCAGAAATTTTAAAGCAGTGATTGCCTCTGGACATTCTTGAATTTCATCTAAAAATAGGTAAATTATTTCCCCTTCAAATGCATTTAAACCAAAAAAGTTAAGGAGATTTTTTTTAATAACATCTGAGCTTAAATCACCCTCAAAAATAAGTTTGGCTTTTTTTTGTAAAATAAAGTTTATTTTTATATACTTATTTTTACTATGATTATATATAAAATCTTCAATTATAAAGGTTTTGCCAACTTGCCTTGCACCTTCAATGATCAACGGCTTTCTTTCTTTGTTTTTTTCCCACTCTATTATTTGGATTGTGATATCTCTTTTCAACATAAACATTCACCTCAATTTATATTAATTTTATCACGGATATTATTTAAAAATTATTATTAGTACGTATAATGTGTTAAATTTACATTTTTTATGGGGGAATAAAATGTAAATTGCGCAATTTATACAGCTTACTCCATAAATGTTTGACACTTTATAGTTATTTTTAGCTTCACACAAGTCAGTTTTACCATAGTTTAACCAAAAAAAATATAAATATTCATATTAAGGTGATTTTATTCGCATTAGAGCAGAAAGTTCAAGAACGCTAGAGAAGCCGACATTTAATAATGCAATAGAAATCACCCGCCATTTACTTTTAGTAATCCGATTTTTTATCTAATTAACTTATATTCATAATCATCTTTAATTTAATTTATCTTGAATAATTTAAAATGTTTATTTAATATGTTTCGTTTAGTTTAAATTTCAAATCTTTTATTAATTCATTAGTTAATTCAATGATTAATTTTTCTCTTCTTTCTGTAGGATTAGTAAAAAAGTTATGCTTAATAATTTAGGTAAATAACTTAATTTAGTAATTTCATTATTGAAGGAACCAAAAACAAAATCAATAGTACAATTAATTCTTTTTTTCTACATTATTTGAAGCATATATCGATCTGGATAAATATCTATAATAATTTTGATATAAGAATAAAGAAAGCCCAAATTCATATTGTTCGCATAGTTGGTATTACTCTTTTTGGCGTTATTCCTTTTTTTGATACTATACCGATATATTCTTGAATTAATTTAGGATACTTTAATTCAGGAACTCTCATTTGTATAACTTTATAAAGAACAAAATTTCCATATCTATATCTAACACAATACAAAACAGCAAAAAAATAAAAAATATTTTGATTTATAGTAATTTTAAGTTTTCTTCATGCATAATTACTAAGACTCAAAAATAATAATTAATTAAAAAATGGTATAAATAAAAACCAACTAAAAATTCTTGTACTTTTAAATCGGTAATATTAGCGAATCTTTTTAATTGATACAAAATAGTATTACGATGATAATTTAAACTTAATGCTGTTAAACTAGAATTTTGATTTAATTCAAAGTATTTTTTAATAATTAAAATTAATGCTTTATCATTAACAAGCGGCCCAAATATTATTTTTTTAATTGCTTTATTATCCATCTTTTTACAATAACTGTGTTTTAATAGATCAAAGTTATCCAAGTGTTTTTGTGTGTTGCCGTGACTGATGTTGTCTAATAACATTAATACTTGATCAATAAAATATTGTGTTTCTGATTCATCTATTTGCCTAGTTAAAAAATATAAACAATCAATATATAATTCATCATTTAAGTTAAAATTCAAATTGGTTGCATCAATTAAATTATCGAAAATAAAATAAATAAAATTATTCTCAATTACATAATTTTTAAAAGGGAAGATTAAATCGATTGCGTTTGTTAATTCATCACCTTGTTCAACTGTAAAACTCGTTTTATTTTTAATAAATAAGATTCGCATTTAACCGATTGAACCCTCCATTTCGAGTTTTAATAAGTTGTTTAATTCGACCGCATATTCCATCGGTAATTCCCTAGAAAACGGCTCTATAAAGCCCATTACAATTAATTCAGTAGCCTCTGATTTTGTTAAACCTCTAGACATTAAATAAAGTAATTGATCATCGGATATCTTAGCAACACTTGCTTCATGCTCAATTATACTTTGGCTGTTTTTTACAACGTTTAAAGGAATAGTATCGCTTTTAGAAAGTTCGTCTAAAATAATTGTGTCACATTGAATATTTGATCTAGCATTGGTGGCTTTTTCATTAAATAACACAGTACCGCGGTAATTTACTATCCCGCCTTTTCTACCAATTGATTTAGAGATAATATTTGATGTTGTATTTTTAGCAAAATGATGCATTTTTGCACCTGTATCTTGGACTTGATTTGCGCTCGCTACAGCTATACTAACCATTGTTCCCTTAGCATTTTCTCCAAGTAAATAACAAGCAGGATATTTCATATTAATTCTTGAACCAATATTACCGTCAATCCATTCCATATGAGCATCTTTATACACATGCGCACGTTTAGTTACTAAGTTAATTACATTATTACTCCAATTTTGAATTGTCGAATATCGGCAATATCCCTTTTCTAAAACAACAATTTCAACAACTGCTGCATGCAAGGCATCACTTTTATAAATAGGGGCCGTACATCCTTCAACATAATTAACGCTCGCTCCTTCATCAACGATAATTAAAGTTCGCTCAAATTGACCCATTCTATCAGCGTTTATTCGAAAATAAGACTGTAATGGCTTTTCTACTTTTACATCTTTAGGAACATAGATGAATGAACCACCACTCCAAACTGCACTGTTCAAAGATGCATATTTATTATCTTGATAACTAATCACTTTATTAAAATATTTTCTAAATAAATCCTCGTGATTTTTTAAAGCAGTTTCGGTATCAAGAAAAATAACTCCTAATTCATTTAATTCTTTTGTGCTTGAATGATAAACTACTTCGGATTCAAATTGCGTCGATACCCCAGCTAAAAATTTCCTCTCCGCTTCTGGAATCCCTAATCTCTCAAAGGTATTTTTAATATTCTCAGGGACATCATCCCACGTATTGCTTGTTTTTTGTATAGCTGTTTTAAAATACGTAAAATCATCAAAGTCAATACCACTTAAATCCGGCCCCCAATGAGGTTTCTTAATTTCATAAAAAGACCTAAGAGCTTTTAATCGAAACTCAAGCATCCATGCTGGTTCGTTTTTGTATTTAGATATTTCTCTAACAACTTGTTCTGATAAACCCTTGTTTATTGTTTTTATAATCTGGGCATCAGTAATAAAGTCAGGTTCATAACTTTCTTTTAAAACATCGTTGACTTTTTTATTCATTGTTCTTAATCCCTTTTTTTACTGCTTGCCAAGCTAAAGTTGCGCATTTAATTCTTGCCGGAAAATCATGAACACCTCCAAATGCTAAAGCATCACCATCGAGTATTTCATAATTTACTCCTTGTCCTTGAACTAACTTAAAAAATTCGTCAATTTTCAAGTTAGCTTCAGTGATTGTTTTTCCCTTTAATTCTTCACACATTACTGATGCTGAAGCACAACAAATAGAACAACCGCTACCATCATGCAAAACAATCACCAGTTTATGGTCAACTTCTTTTATTTGTATTATAATTTCATCGCCACAAGATGGATTGTTTAAAAAAACTGTTGTTAAATCTTCATCTTGACTTAACCCTTTGTTCCTTGGGTTTTTATAATGATCCATTATTACTTGACGATACAATGATTTTAAATCCATAATCTACCTCTATTTAAAAAAATTTATTGCATCTTTAATTATGTTAATAAAAATATCAATTTCATTTTTATCGTTATAAATTGAAAAACTAATTCTTAAGCTTGCATCTACACTAATTAATCTGCTAACCAATTGTGCGCAATGATGCCCCGCTCTAATGGCAATCTTATATTGATCAAGATAGGTTGAAACATCATGGGGGTGAATGTTTAGAATATTAAACAAAATAATGCCTGAGTTAGACCATTTGTTATAGATAATTATTTCTTTAACATCTTTTACTTTTTCTAAGAAATATTGCTTTAGACTGTTTGAATGATCATAAATAGTATCTTGATTAATTTCAGTTAAATAGTTTAATGCAGCAGAAAAACCAATTACACCTGCAATATTTGGTGTTCCGGCTTCAAAACGCATCGGTATATCTTTATAGATGACATCATTTGTTTTTATTTTTTCAACCATTTCTCCGCCAAAAATCACCGGCTTTAAATTATCTAAAATATTTTTTTTACCATATAAAATACCTATACCTGTTGGACCAAAAATTTTATGTGCCGAAAACGCTAAAAAATCACATTTTAATTTTTGCACATCCAACCTCGAATAAATAACTGATTGTGCGCAATCTAAGATTGATATGCAATTGTTATTTCTACAAAATTCAAAAATTGGTTCTACATTTATTAGTTGTCCAATTGTGTTTGACATATGTGTTATGGCAATTATTTTTACATTATTACTAAATACTTTTTGCACATTATTAAGTGTAATATTAAACTTTTCATCAAGCGGAATATGAGTTAATAAGGCTTTTTTACGCTTTGCCAAGTTATACCAAGGAAGATAGTTTGAATGATGCTCGATTTCTGATGTTAAAATTACATCCCCTTCTTTTATATAATCTTCAAACATTAATGCTAACATGTTTATACTGCTTGTGGTACCACTTGTAAAAATTACGCTTTCTTCATTGCAATTTAAAAACTTTGCTACATTTTTCCTCGTATCTTCAAACAATTTAGTGGCTTGGTAACTCAAGTTATAAACTCCTCGGTGTACACTTGTTGAATTATTTTTATAGTAGTTAATCTCTTGGTCGATAACAGACGATGTTTTTAACGAAGTTGCTGCTGAATCAAAATAAATTAAATCGGGGTATTTTTGAAAAACTGGGAAATCATCTTTATAGTTCTTATTCATAAAATAACTCCGAAATCGCTTTCTTTACTTCATCGTTTAAATGCGGTAAAAAATTATTATATTCATTTTGTAATATTAATGATTTAGCCTCATTTTCGCTAAACCCCCGGGACATAATATATAAAAGCATGTTTGCATCATAGTTGCCAATTGTAACCCCATGTTTTACAAAACAACCGTTACTATCAATGAGTAATTGTGGAACAGCGCTTATCGTTGCATCTTTTGAAAATAACTTTCCTTTTATTAGTAACTCCCCATAATTTTGTTTTGTATCTTTTTTAATAAGAATATTACCATTTAAAATTATTTCACCTTTATTTTTCGCAAAACAAGTACCAATGAAACTTGATTTTGTGTGATTTGCATGGTGGATTATATTAACATTGCAACTTTGATTACTGTTATTATTGATTAACAAAAGGTTCACTTTTACATTTTGGTTTGGATTATTGAGCAAAATATTTATTTTTACACTACAAGATTTATAACTTAAAAAATATAGATCACAATGTTCATTAATCTTGATCTCTAGTAAAGAGTCAAAAACATTATTTAAGTGAAAAAAGGAATCACACGACACATAAATCTCATGTTTTTCTTTTGAATTATCTTGCTTAAAATAGTAATTATTCAACATTTTTTAACCAATCATATCCGTCGTTTTCAATCCTTTTTAATAATTGAACATCCCCGCTTTTTACGATTTTACCTTCAATAATAACATGGATGAAATCGGGAGTTAAATAATTAAGGATTTTTTGATGGTGAGAAATCATCAAAATACCCAAACCATTTTTAACTTGTTCGTTTATCTCTTTAAAGACTAATTTTAAAGCATCAATATCAAGACCAGAATCAATTTCATCTAATATAGCGTATTTAGGTTTTAAAACAGCCATCTGTAAAATCTCATTTTTCTTTTTTTCTCCACCACTAAAATTTTCATTTAAAAATCTATGTGGTAAATCTTTACTAAAATCAAGTCCTAATGCAGTTTTCTCGTACATCAAAGCAAATGGAATGACTCCCATATTTTTCCCGTTTGCTTTTAACGCTAACCTCAAAAAATCACTGTTAGTAACACCTGGTACTTCAATTGGGTGTTGCCAAGCGATAAATAATCCTTTTTGAGCTCTTAAGTTAATAGGTAGCTCTGTTATATTTTGAGCGTCTAAGTATATTTCCCCATTAATTATTTGATAATTAGGATTCCCAATTATAGTATTTGCAAAACTGCTTTTACCAGCTCCGTTTGGTCCAAGTAAAATATGTATTTCGCCTGGCTTAATTGATAAATTAATGTTTTTGAGTATTAGTTTATTATCTACTGTGGCGCTTAAATTATTTATTTTTAAACAATTAGTCATCGTATCTCCTAGTAAAATAAAACAAGTCACTAAGACATTGTTTGGTCTTTATTATTTTATCATTAAATTAATATACAATATGAAAATACATTGATTAAAGCAAATAAGTGTTAAAATATTTTTATGAAAAAAATATTGATTTTTTATGGAATGGGTATATTGTGTGGTATTTTTTATTCGCTAGGTGTCGTTAGTTACGAGAATATTGTTCTAAGACAAATGATAAACGATTTTATCCGCGATGCAGTTTATGTGACCGAAACTAATGATCACATTTTTTTCATGGTCCCTAATCAAAATGCTACCAATGAACTAACAGCATTTTCAAACAACCAACAAACCGGTACTGCCCTTGGTCACCCTGGTGATATTTTAGTCGCTCTTGGCTCTGCTTTTCCAGACATTCCTGTTGTTCATCAATTTATCTCTTTTTACTTTGGTCTTCACTCTGCCCTAGTTATTGGCAATAATTTATTAGCAGAAGCTGTTATAACAAGTGTACAAGAACCAAGAGACTTAGTTGTTAACATGTTGTGGCCAAGAGGCAGATCATTTCCGCATCAAGTTTTTGGGCGTACAGGTGTTGAACTTTCAACTACTAATTACTTCATAAGAAGAACGAATATGCAATTTAATCATGGTTTTTACGCTCAAGAGGTGCTAGGTCT
>Ga0209737_10003375_pt1 | contig 11156 bp, 2 predicted proteins | sample TergutCu122P3_FD_187284 | JGI IMG/M metagenome (GOLD analysis project Ga0209737, IMG submission 187284) | Cubitermes ugandensis P3 segment gut microbial communities from Kakamega Forest, Kenya - Cu122 P3 (SPAdes) (version 2) | ecosystem: Host-associated > Arthropoda: Insects > Digestive system >...
CCCCAAAACCCCAAAACCCCAAAACCCCAAAACCCCAAAACCCCTTATATTAAGTAGACTTTTTAAAATGCGTTTTAGATTATATCAGCTTGTTATCTAATCAGTCATTCAATTGACACAATAGAGCTGTCCCTTTAAGTATCCAGTAATCTTGACTTTGAGTAGTAGGCAAATGAATACAAGTAATATAATTCTTCCTTAATACATCTTTAGTTATTACTGAAGTGTTATATACTGGACATGTATATGTATTTTCATCTTGCTTATAGTCCTCTTTTGGTATAAAATGAACCACAGGTAATAACTCATATCCTACCCATTGATCACCTAGTGCTTTTGCTTCTTCATCCCATCTTGCTCCTTGTATAAATAATCCATAAATGTAAGCACCATTCTCTGGTGGTTTAATAAGAGCTTCTACTGGTATATCTAATACTTCATAAGCAAAGTTTAATTTGTCTATAGGTAGTTGATGCTTTCGTGCAAAGGTTTGTAGTATGCTGGTTAAGAAGCTTTGAGGGTAGAAGAAAGAAGGTAACCAGAAACTTGCAGGTTTTCCTTGTGTAAGCCATAGTCTCATAAATTCTGTTCTTTTCACTAAATCCTCAAACCAAGAACTTAATGGTTTCAATGAAGGATAAGCGATTTTAGTCCATGTTTCAGGGACTTGAGAATTTAATATGCTGCTATACATTTCATCCAAATCCTGTGACATCACTATACTTCCTTCAATACCTTTCTGTAATTGCTCAAGTGATATAGTGACTTTATTAATCAATTTATTAAAACGTCCCATTTCTTGTAGAAGAATTATAGACAAAGGAGCAATCAAACCTCCTTTCTCTGGCACAAAAAGATCTTTCCTTCCATTCTATAACTATCACAAAAAAATTACTGCTCGTTCTAATGTTTCTGGCACTCTACTCAACAACTCAGCTACTCTCTCCAATACTAAATCATCATTCATGTTATTTAGTACAGTTTTTGTCTTTAGAATGTCTTTTATTAAACTATTAGATTCATTTACTTGATAAATTAAATTAGCATTATAGTGCATTCCAAACATCTCCGCTTGATTAATTAATGACGAAGATTCTATGTATGTCTTATACTCTTCTAATGTTCCATATAATGGTGCATGATATATCCCACTCTCAGAAAACTTATACCCTTCCTCAAATATCTTTGGTGTATAAAACACTTTTAATGTGGCTAATAAGCACCTTCTATCCCACTCATCTATTACTCGACTACCATAATTTATATCCCCAATCATATAAATCAAAGTATTCCAAGGAATATTCTCATAGTCATTCAAGTAAGTTCTAAGAGTGTTAATAGAAGTTTCTAGATCATGTTCAGTAAACTCATATTGAGCATTAAACCCTTGCTGTCCAAACTTACTTCGTTGCTGTATTGTTGAATGAAAGAAGCATAAACCCATTGATAACTTTTTAAATGCTTCAGTACTATCTTCATATATTAAGGTCTCTCTTAAGTTTGCTTTAATGCTTTTTGGTGATTCTATTACTAACTTCAATGCGCTTTGTAGTATTGAGGCTGGGAAATGATCTACAGCCTTTGATATAAGGAATAAACGAAAGTTAGTATGAAGTAAACTAAATGATTCTTCTACTATTTGTTTTAATGCCCTAATTTCAGCTAAATGACAATTTTGCAATACAATCCAATCTCCCTTTACTTGTGCCTCCTCAATGAGTCTGATAGCAATGGGAACTTGTCCTTGTCCTAATGAAATTACAGACATATGAGCTGAATGATCTTCAGCTAACTTCAATAATCTCTTCATAGAATCAACATCTCCTAAAAGAACTATAGGAGTGCTATTACTACTCTCTTTATACACTTCTTCTATTGTCCATGTATGATCCTCTATAAAGTAACAGCCCATCTCTGTCTTTATAAACTCTTTTACTCCCTGTAATATTAACTCAGGTCTAAATATCTTTATTAGAAGTAGTTTTTGGAATGAAGTAAGAATTTTACTCCACTCATTTGGAATCTTAATAGTGGTTGCGTATTTCACCCATTCATCTTTACTTTCCTTGAAATCATTAACTAGTTCTTCATATTTCTTTGGTATAGTATCACTTAATAGCAAAGCTAAGTTCCAACCAGTCTTTGAAATGTGGTTAGGTAAAGGATTAGGACAGAATGTATTATTAGGTGCTTCTTTAATAAAGCAATTCCATTCTTCTTCGCTTATTCTTCCTTCTCTCTTCTTTATTTCAATGCAAATCATAAAAGCATAAGCTATTCTATGCTCTTCAAATAATCCACGTGCTATCTTTTTATACATTGTTCTTGTAACATCATTTTCTTCATTAGCTTCATTAAATATTTGTTTAATGTAATCAAATGAGTATTGGTACATGTGATTAATGTACTTTAAGCTGCTTATAACGAAAGAAATTATTGCTCCTCTTGTAGCTACATTTTTGTATTTGTCTCTCTCTTCATTAATCTTTTGTTCTATTTTAGTGAATTCAATTAAATGTTTGTTTAGTTCTTTAATAGTTAATTTAGTATTCTTTATGCTTTCTATTGTATCTTCTCCATCTAATATTTGTTCTAATTTAGGATTTGCTAATAACTTAATGATATTATCTTCTATATTTAGTAATCCTTTCCTATCTGCTTTTAACTGTCTCATTACCTCATCTCTTTGTTCTTCTATCTCTGCTTTCTCTTTCTTCACTATATCAGTCAGCAATTGATCTTCCAGGCCTTCAAAAGTCATTTCGAAGTTTATTATAGTTGTCTTTGCACTCACATCAGGCATGTAATGAGGATTGGATGATTTGAAAATCATAAAGAACTTAAATGCTGGATTGTACTCCACATCTTTATCCTTAATGCGAATACAATTAACACCTGCTTTATTCTTATATAATTCTTTGAGTAATAAAGGATCTAGGACTGGATCAAGTGGTTCTTCTAAGTGTATATCTTCACAAAGCACTGCTTCACCTTCTTTGATAGCATTAGAAAGTGTTTGAATGAAGTCTTTATTTGTGAGCTTTGTTATGATCTTTGGTTTGATTAGCTGCTTAATCCATTTATTGGCTTGCATTTGTGGATCAATAATTAAAGGGAATCTTATTGTTTCTATAGCTATTATAGTATTCTCTATTGGGTATCTATCTGCTGCTAAACCAAAACTATGCCAATTCCTTACACTCATTTGATCTTCCATTGCTTTTATAAAGCTAAAGTCTTCTGTACAAGGAATCTTATCCTTCATTGATTCTATCCACGCATTTACTAACTCTCCTCTATATTCTTCTGTAAAAGGTCCTAAATAAGAAATAAAGGCAGCTGATAATAAAGCGTCACCAACAAATTTAATACTTAACTCTTGAATATTAAGTAAAGCTTTACTCCAACTTGCATCTTCTTCTACAAGTAAATTAATTAACTCTTCAGCTTTTTCTAATCTACGACGAGTTATATAAATTTCATCTGAAAGCTTTGATCTCTCTTTCTGCATCACATTACATTCTTCCTGTAACTTATTCACTTTACTCTTAACCTCATTAAGCTCATTTAGTTTTATCTCAAGTTCTTCGTTTAATTCCTCTAATTTAACTTTCTCCTCTTCATGTAGTTTACACTTTGGCTCTATCTTCTTTAATACATCGTAATACTTGTTTATGACTCTTACCCATTTAACAATAGTCTTTGCTACTAATGACTTACTTGCTACTTTCTCTGGATCAAATTCTGGATTGCTTAAATAGTTATTACGCAGCTTCTTTATTACACTCTCTGGTAATTCCGTTATCTTCTCATTAAAATTTACTAAGCGACTTATAAACTCTCCCGCATCTGCTAATACTGCTTTTATATTATTCCAATCTGTCTTCTCTTCCAATAACACCATCACTGCTTCCATTGCAATTGTTATTAGGGTTGGTGGGTTACTGAACATTTTGATTTCTGATAAACTCTTGCGATCCAATTGTCTTACTTCATTGTTAATTGATGCCATTTCTGGTTTAAATAGATTTAGTTCTATATTAGCTCCATCTTCTAATTCTTTTACTTGCATTGCCTTTGTATCTATAACATCCTTCTCTGCTGAAATGATTCTTTCTCTTTCAAAGACTATTCTTTGTTCTTCATCAGCTTTTTTTTGTGCAAATTCAAGAGCTTCATTATTTTCTTTGACCATTGATTGTAATGTCCCTAATCGTTCTTTCATTGTATTGATGTTCATATGAGTTTCTTTTAGTCTTTCTATTCCTTCTGCAAATCTTGCTTTGCTATTTTCTGCTTGTATCAGTTTTTTCTTTAATATTTCTGCATATAATGCAATTAAATCCAAATATGATTTAGGTGTAATGTATACTCTTCTTCCTTGCTTAGCATAAAATTCTATTGCTTTCTCTTCTACGCTATTATGTATCTTAACACATTCTTCTCCTACAACTTCCTTCACTGACACTTCAATATGGGTGATGTTATCAATAGGTTCTAAGAGTTGTGTGCTTATAGAAAGAAGAGCACTTTGAGACCAATTAGAAACCCAATTGACTGTACAACACTTAATCAATGAAGGGAACTTCCTACACTTCATTCTAAGTTCTTCACCGGGTTCCATACAAAACACGATATGCAAATTACTTAGTAGTCTTTCTACAATCAATGAACTTAAATCTTCCTTTGACTGATCACCTTTCAACTTAGGAACCACCTCCTTTAAATCATTCATCAGTTTCTCCTTCTCTTCACTTTTAAACAAATTAGGTACTTCACCATTATTTAATAGACTGCTAATATCTTCTAATAAACTTTCATTAGTATTGTTTGTTACTATTAAGCAAGTAGGTGTTGCTTTAATTCCTGTCTCTCTTAGTATTTCTTTAATGTCTTCTCTATCATTATCTTCTAATTTTTTTGTAGTGTAGTTTTGTATGAAGGATGATAAGCGTGTTAATGCTTTCTTTCCTAATCCACCAGTTCCTATGAGAATCAAATATCCTTTAGGTTGTCTTATAACTCTGCTTATCTTTATAATATGTTCTATAGCATTTTCAAATAACACTAACTGTAATTCTGCCTTTACACAATAATCTCTTAATTGTTCCTTCAATTTATCTTTATCATTTATCTCATCATATATAGAATTATTAATGTAGCCCCAGTAGATCTTAGGGTTGATGAAGATATCTTTGTATTCTAAAGTAGATTTGAGATATTTTGTAGCGAATTGGACTATCGTTTTGCCTATCCATTCTTTGTCTTCTTCTGTTGATAGTCTGTCATAGAACACTCTGCACATCTCATGTATCCATAACCTTCCTAATATCTCTCCACTTCCTACATTCTGTGATCTTGTCATCATTATTCCATTCACCACCTTTGACACATCTCTCAAAGTGAAGATGTAATGGAATTTAGAAGGGATTGGTTTCAATTTTTCACTAATTAATTCATAAGCGTCTATTGTGCTATTAACCAAATGTTGTATCATTCCCTTCACACCTTCAGTATACTGCTGCATATGTTCTGTAAGTAAAGGTTCATAAATTTGCTGCATCATTGTTCTATTAGGTGCTGAAATACAAATCATATTAAATCTTCTAGTAAATCTTTGTGATAGTTCTTTATTCCCTGCACATATTATTGTTATGTCCTCTATCCACTTCCAGAAGAGTTTTTCACGGTCATAGAATCCATGTTTGTCTATTAACATTCTTAATAGCTCAATAGTTGGTTGTGTTCCATATTTATCTACTGAAGGCATATTTATATCATCAATAAATACTGCTATCTTATTTCCTACTGGTGCTCCATACAAATCACGTCTCTTCTTCTCCAACTTCTCTTCAATAACACATTGTGTGCTACTAGATGAAGTAAGTGCTGTAAAAGTGATCTGTGTTGATATAAGATTATGCTTAGCCCGCAGAGATCTCAAAGTATTCTTTATAATAAGCGACTTACCTACTCCCGTAGCTCCTGTAAAAAGCACATTCTTTTGTTTTGAAAGAAGCATACTTAAACAATACTCTTGCCTTACACTCTCTATAGTAGGAACTACAATTTCAAATAAGGTATTATCTTGTTTATACTCTGGAATAATGTCTTCCCATAATCTAAGTCTCATGTCTCTCTTTGGCTCAGGGTAATAATTATAACATGACTGATTACCAGGTGTATCAACAGATTCAAAGATAGATTTAAGTAAGAAGTCAATCTAAGTATAATAAGAAAGTTACTTTGTCTTTAGAAGGTTCATCTACAGAAGAAGCTAATCCCCAAACAAAAGAAAACATGAAGATTGATTGCAGTGCCTCCTTCTTTGCATTACTATCTCCTGCAAAATACTTGGCTGTTAAAAACACTTCCAAGAAATTGCATATTCCTTCTACTAATTGTAAATCAATGGTTTTAATGGGTTCAATTAATCCACTTCTAATCTTTGTTAATCCTCTTTCTACTGATTGATCAAATAAATTTAACAGCATTTCTTTTAATTCCCTTGTAAGTATCTCATCTGTTACAAATGTTCTTTCAACCCAGCTTTGCACAAATGACATCCATCCAACTGTCTCTCCTCCAATATAAACCATTCCACATTTACCTATTGTGCTTGGTGAAGCTGCTACTAGATCTTCTACCTCAAAAAGTATCTTCACTCTCTCATTCAATTTGATTCTTTCACCATCGGAGAGACAAAAAGCTTTGCTATAATCTAATGCATTGTTCATGCTTTCAATCCAAGAAGAATCAATAGGTCCATCAAAGACAATCCAAAAGTATTCATCACTTGTATCTTCTGCTGCTCTTCTTATTAATCTTGAAGCCAACCCATCCCTCCATTCCTGTGCATTATATTCCCCATACAATTCTTGTAGTGTGATAGCTTTAGGATTGATTATATCAATATTGATGTGAAGACTAGTTAAAGAGTTCTTTAAGGTTTCAAAGCAAGTAGTCTTTCCACTACCTGTTGGTCCAATAATAATAGTTCCTGCATAAATATTCAATGTCTCATTTAATTGTATCACTTTCTCTGTAAACGCAGGAATAACCTGCAAATACTTTTTAACCATGCAATTCTGTATTTGCTTTTTTAAAGTATCATCAATCACAGACTTAAATTCTAAAGTAGGAAACATATCTTTAATAAGTGCATTGAATAAAACTAAGTCTTTTTTAACTAACTTAGATATACTTAAACTGTGTATGGCTTTTACAATCATTACTTCTTCTGAAAGTTGTGGCTCCTCTCTTTTCAATCTTCCTGCCATCATCAACACAGATTTTATTAGGTGAATTCCAAAGGTGTAATGAACTTGTTGTGATAATATATCTGAAGCTAATTTAAAGAGTTTCACTATTTTCTTTGCTAATACTTTAGATTTATTAAATCCCTCAGCAAATAGCATGACCTCTGCAAGAATTTCACTTTCTGGAATCATCATGGCTACTAATCGGAAATTGGCTCGTAAATTTCCTGGTAATGTTTTTGAATTCATAGTAATGAATATACCACAACTTTTAAGAGCAATTTCCTTTTCCTCGAAAATTAATGTTTGATCACCTTTTATAAGTGCTGTTCTTATGTTCATCATTTGTCTTGCCACTACTGATAATACTTCTACACCAATCCTATCAAACTCAGCAAAGCAAATCCAAGCTCCTTGCTGCATTACGCCTGCTAACAATCTTCCCATCATCTTGTAATTGATAGTTTCAGAGCAATTAAAGACAACACAATACATTGCAAGTGCTTTAGCTAAATCCTTAACACTCTCAGACTTTCCTTCAGATCCTGTTAGTGCAGTACCTAGATACGAAGTGAGTGATCCAGTAATAGAAATCCAACAACGATCAGTAAGAGGAGTAATAACAAGTCTTGAAGAAGGACCAATATATTCATAGCCATAATCTAATTTTGCTGCTACTTGTTTAACATAGCATCCCTTATTTTGTTGTAAAGGATCTTCATCATCCCAATAAAATCTTAGTTGTCGTTGCCAGTTAAAGTCATTTAATTGAGAAGTATTGTTTAGCACTAAAAGTTCTAATATATCTCTTGAGTGTGTGTCAGTAATTATAAGTGACGTGAGAATTTTTCTTTTAATCGGATGCAGCTTAGTTCGTATTAAGTCTACTAGCATTTGTATTTGCTCTATGTTCTCTTCATACCATTCTATTAATGCTGTTGGATACTCTGGTAATTCCAATATTGCTGCCTCGGTTATAGAAGTCCATGAAATTTGTGCTACAATGCCAACTATTTGACTATTATGTTTTAGTACCCATTGTTCTCTATCTGTTACATCATAATCCACAAATCCTCCCTTTATTGCTCGTATGAGTGTATCTCGTATATTCACTTGTAATCCATCCAGCCAAACTTCAGCATTATCTTTAGCTCTAGTTGGTCTAGGAAACGATATACACTCTCCTTCAACTGAATACATTGCTGTCACATCCAAATTCTCCTGGATGTCTAGGTGGTGAAGATTCCCAAAGCATTTGCCTAGATATCGTTGGATGACTTCAAGGTTTTGCTGGTTGGCTATGATTTGTAAAAGTTCATCATTAGATAAGAAATAAAAGCGTGGAAAACTTTTTCGTTTAAGTTGTAAGAAATCTTCAAGCAATTTCTCTATTTCATCCAAAGTTTTATTATGATGTTTTAATGTCTCTAAAAAATTCTTATCAAGTGCCTTTATAAGTTTTAAAGGATGTGACATCTTAAATGCTCTCATCATTAATCTCCTAAAGAACTTATCAACCATTTCAAACTTAATTGCCTCATTCACCAATTGTTTTTTAATATCTTGCCCTGAGAAAATATTCTCTAAGTATACCCACCTCTTCTGACAAGTTATCCATTCATCCATTATACCCTGCAAGTTAAGTAAAGAATTTCTCCATCCTTCTGCTTGTCCTAATAGAGGTTTCACATATCTACTTCCTAATATTCCATTTACACTCGCTAAACTTTCATCTGTTGCATTCAATACCACCTCTGGCTCTTCCAATATATACGTGTCCTTATATTTGTAGGGTTTGACAGTGAATACAATTCTCTTCCAAAGATCATCTAATTGTAACAATTGCTGTTTGAGTGCTGATTCTTGACATGCTCGCTGAGAAATATGCTCCAGTTCTTCTTGATACTCAATCACATTCATATCCAATAGTGATTTAAGTGTAAAATCAACACTTTCTATATCAAAATCACATCCCAGTAAACTCTTTATTTCTTGCCAATGATGCTTGCCTAACATTTCATTTTTAAAGACGTTTACTATAGGTATTACTTTCTGGAATCTTTCAACTGTAGATTCAAATTCCTTTGATATTGTATTCTCTGGTAATCCTTGGTTAGTTCTTTTGGCAATTTCAAGGAACTCTTTTGTCTTTGTGCTTATCTCTTTTAAGCTAATAGAATTAAATTGCATACCATTCCATCTATCAATCAATATCCCCCACTTCTGAAGCGATTTCCATAAATCACTTCTCAAACCAAGTTCCTCACGAATTTCCTCTACTAATCCAAACTCTGATGCTTCCATATTAAGTGTTTGTTTATAGCTGTTATACTTCTTTGATAATGATTCACATATCTTAAATGTTTCTTCTAATAACTCAACATCTTTAATAGTCTTACTCACTGTTTGGCTTTTATTCAAAAACTTCTCATCTTTAACATCAACTTGAAGTTTTTCTAACTTCTCATTTAATTCAAGTATTAATACATCATTAAGCTCCTTCTTAATACTATCAAGCTGTAACTCTTGTTGATCAGCTACATTTGCTATTAATTGACTTAACTTCGTCATTTCTTGTAAAGTCTCATTATAAAATGATCTATCTTCCTTTCTTACATTCAAAGAAAAGTCTCTCATTATACCATACATGTTCCCATATAAATCTAGTTGATCCTTTCTTTTTTGAAAGCTGTCCGTAATATTGTTCCATGAATTCTTCTGTTTAACGTAATCATCAACTGTTGTTACCTTGGTCATTAACTGGTCCATTGAGTTTATTACCCATTTCCTTATATCTTTTGCCTTTTCACGCAATATGCTGCCTCCTATGCGTTCTATTTCTTTCAAAGCTGTGATGGATGAAGGTAAAAGTGATTTTCTTACCTTGGTGCAATCAATTTTGAGTATTCCTACGTTACAGCTTTCAGGTACTTTAAGACTAAATTTATCTCTTTGGTATTTTAACAATCTAAGAACATTTGTGAGTGTATCTATTGGTTTTACTATGCTATCATTAAATAGCAACCCAAAGTCTGCGCTCTCATTCATCCAATAAAAGTACAAATACTTCTTGAAGATTTTCAAGAAATCATTGGCTTTTTTATATGCAGAAGTTATAATACCATTTAATTCTCTATCTTTGCTTTTGTATACTTCTTGGTCAGCAATACAGCTCATTAGGTCTAAGAAGGAGTGTTCTTCAGGTTCCCAAACACCATCTACAATCATATCCCAATCCTCTAACACATTCGCGTACACTGTTAACTCCTTATTCTTACCCCATCTCTTAAAACTCAACAACACTTTCAATCCATTCTCAATACAAGTATTCAAAAACCCTATAAATTCCTCCTGCATCGGTTTTAATGATAACCAAAGGTCTACTATATCTGGTACTTCAGGTTTATAATACTTCTTTAATGACCTTGATTCTTTCTCTTCACTTTTTAGTTCAATGTGAGAGAATAGATTGAAGTCTTTTGGTTTAGAATTGCGTTCAGAGAATTCATTGATTTGTGTACTGATGATATGTTGTTGTTGTATTAATTGAGGATTGAAGTTAACAGAGATTTGTAGTATTGGTTCTTTATTACTTATCTTTTGCAATATATCTTGTTCTATTGAGATTTTCATGTCTGCTTTATTATTAAGTGTTCTAAGACTATCAATCATCTCTCTTATTGTATCCAAATATATATCACCTAAAGCTTTTGTTGACATAAAGTCAATAAGATGCGCAAGTCTTAAAAAGCGCATACATTCTCTTCTTAAAGCAGCTCTATGCCCATAAGCCAAATTAGCAGGAAATCCTAATGCCTCAAATCCCCCATTCCCTTTAGGTTTCTCACTTTCTTCCTTACCCGTATTCTCCTTCACACGACCCTTCAATACGTCTAA
>Ga0209737_10003377_pt1 | contig 11152 bp, 2 predicted proteins | sample TergutCu122P3_FD_187284 | JGI IMG/M metagenome (GOLD analysis project Ga0209737, IMG submission 187284) | Cubitermes ugandensis P3 segment gut microbial communities from Kakamega Forest, Kenya - Cu122 P3 (SPAdes) (version 2) | ecosystem: Host-associated > Arthropoda: Insects > Digestive system >...
AACAGCAATTCCATTCGTCCTGTGATCTATTATCCAGTTCTTAACATATTCTTCAAGTTTTGGCCATTTAGGAGCACATGAACGTAAAGTTTTTTTACTCTTATCTGCTTTGATTAAATCTTTCCTTTGTTTCCTCCATTCCCCTTTCATCTTCTTTGTCGGAGGTGAACCAAAACGCCTTTCAGCTGCCCGGTTTCCATGTTTTTCAGCGTAATTCACGACTTCAATTTTAAATGCATTACTGTAAGATAATCATCTCTCTTTTGATCCCATGAGGGGTTTCTTTGATTTTAAACTTTAAATTTAACTCTTTAATCACTGTTTGTAAAAACGTAAATACACACAAAATAGATATACTTTAAGGAACGTGTAACGCACTTGAATTACGCTTGACTACAGTTTGCTACTGCAGCAGCGTAAATGCACGGAATCACATATGATGCAATGTATACGTTAGGGTAAATCCCCGGATAAGAAAGTAAGCCATCCACAAGCAGTGATGCCAGATCTCATGATTTGGAAGCAAATTTCACTATCTCACGATAAAGATGTATAATAGATGTACGGGTATAAGTTTGGAAATAATACTTACCCTCGGCGCATAAGACGCAGATCGAATTTAGGTCACATTTTTCAGGAAAAAAGTGCGTCTTATGGACCGGGAAATACGGTACATAAAATTTCCTTACCAGAATTGAGATCTCAATTTTATAGTGTTTTTATCATATTGCATTACAGGTATGATATATGTTAAACCTAGAAGTATGGCTTATATAAAAAAAAACAGTATATTAGGTAATATAGACCTGATGTCAATGACAGTGAAATGGGTGATTCAGTGTGTTATTTCCTCATGTGGGGTTCAAGGAGGTCTCTCCCGGTGGAAGGAGATGTTTCTGTACTCAAGTTAGACTGAGCTGTCAGGTTGTGTCCAGCAACTTTACTGACACGGAACAAGTATTCCCTTTATACTTTTTTACAATTTGTAATGCTTGATGATGACCTACTCATAATTCGAAACATGTTGCACTGATAAAATACATATGTGCTAGTTGTGTTGACCGTCATTGTATAATTATTAATACATACATTATATTGGCCATGCAAGTTCCAGATCTCTGTCTTCAACTCTTGTGTAGGTGTGGTTACTATCATTGCTTTCACAGGTATTATCACTTTCACTGTTGTCAGGATTGAGGTGTATGATAATGCTGTGCATGATACTGTCTTTTGCCCATTATTGTTTTCTATATTCAGTGTGTGTACAGATTACCAGTTCTTGCAGAAATCTTGATTTTTCCCTATGTGAGCTCTGTGTTATTTATGTCACACGTTAATGGCGGCAGCTGGACAACTGGCAACTAGAAGTTTTCTCTTGGACTGACGCATCCCTCACTGTATTTAAATTCTAGCACATGCTTTATGAAAAACGTGAATATTATTTGAACAAAAAAGATTTAAAAATTGAAATATACGGAGGTTTGTGGAAAATAAAGGAGAGCTTTTGCTGCATGTCTTATAAATACACTAAATTTTGTTGTTGCCTTAATATATCGAATGAATTTCTAGGGGTGTTTTCCTGCTTGCGTATTACATGTAGTACGCGAGTACTGTACTTGTAGACAGGGTTCGACAACGTTTTCCCACTTGCGAGTTGCGTTCGACTTCCATCTTCACAACACAGGTCGCTTGTGAGAAAGCCGCAAAGATACAGCGATAAATGGGAGCTTTATGCGAATGATGAGGTAGCAGGTGTACACTCACAGTCATAACGTGTTTCACAGACGTAAGAAGTCACTTCCGTATTTAAAACGTACTGTTAGAGAAGAATGTAGTCCAAAATTCAGTGGGTATGGTTGTTTGCGAAGTTATTACACACATTCAACACACTTTAATGGGATTTTTAATGTTGGGTGTCCCTGGCGATGGAGTTATGGGGTAAAGGTCGCCATTTATTTTGTTATGGAACTTTAATGCGACATGTTTCGGCTTAATTACAAAAGGTCATCAGGCGAAATTAGAGTGCCAAAGAAAAGTGTCATGTAAAATACATTAAACCATTTTTATTGTCGGTATATCTAGTTGAGATCTCAACTGTACATTTTTCCTAAGAAAAGTTAAGCCGAATTCATTAAAATTCTTAAGTAGACATAGGTTTAAAATAAATAATAAAAAGATGGATTTGAGTGTTGTCATCCCGTTGTGTTTATTCTTAGACCTTTGATTCCATAAAATTCAGTCAACATAACAATAAAATATAACAATTAAGTTTACAGCGACATGTTTCGACTCGAATGAATCTTTGTCAGACTATGAACAGAACCAAATATGTTTACAAGTTAACTGCACCCATTCTGGGATCCCAAAAGGCTTACATATTTGTTACATATACATTGTCTAATTGTAGTACAAATGAAGGCTGTATTGTATAACACTGATAATATATTCTAATTAACTACACCTAATGTAGCTAATGGTAGTATGGCTAGGGATTTTCTGTCTACGTTTTTTACGTGTGCCTACTCGGTTAGTATGCCTTTCGTCGCTGCCTGTTATTTTGCTTGCACTAAGTATGGAGGAAAACGTTCGTTCGTGTGGACCGGCTCACGTTTTAGGAAATACAGCATTGGTCCCTTTATTGGAAACTTCCAATTTTTTTATTGTGGCTGTGGATGACCGTGTGCCGCCGTTTTTCTTTGCGTGGTTTTCAAAGGAGTGGGCATGTGTACTCCTCTTGTACGTGGTGCTCTGTTACAATTCTGTGCTTCCGCAGACTATCTACTTCTTGTCTTAATCTGTAAATTATGTACCTAAGTCTCACAACATGTTGCAACTGCTTGGAACTTCAACATATACACTGTGTAAGACTAGTGACTTGTTTTACTTACGGAGATAGTGAGGCGGGGGACTGCGGTTTGTGTGTAGTGGTGGCCGACCTTCTGTCCCGGTAAATATAATTGTTATATTTTATTGTTGCGTTGACTGAATTTTATGGAATTAAAGGTCTAATAAAAAGATGGGTTCAGAATTGAATAGTTGAAAGTTAAAGTCAATGTCTAGCAGTGTAGCTCCTGGTGAAAGTGAAGATTCTGTAATATGCTCTTGTTCGGCATCGAAGGGGGACGTCCTGTAGTTTTACGACAATCTGAATTATACTATAAGTTACAGAAGTTATTCTGGATGTTAAGCCAGTTTTTTATTTGATATTTGTTCTTCATAATGGTCCGTAAGAGTTGTTAGGCCTATACCTTTCCTTGGACTGTTGTTACGCAGACTTCCTTTTACGAACGTTGCAACGTTAGAGAAAGGAGACATTGATTTTAGCTCTCTAAATATTCAGTTTTAAACCCATCTTTTTATTATGTGATCTGTTTATGTGAAACCTGTGTCTGCTGAAAAATTTTAATGAATTCGGCCTATCTTGTCGTACGAAAAATATATTGAAATCTCATATATAGCGACATGAGCACTGATTTTATGTAATTTACATGAAAATGTTTCCTTGCTACTCTGATCTCATTTGATGTTGGTTTTTTTTATTAAGCCGAAGCATGTCGCATTAAAGTTATATGAGGATATAACGTAAGAACTCAGTTGTGGTGAACGGCCGGCCTTTACCTCTCTCCTGTACGTATCTTCATCTGAACGGCATGTCTCTCCTAAAGAAATGTAGCTGGCAAGTAGGCTACTCATCAGCAAGTTGGAACAGAATATACATTTTCGTAAGGTTACGACCAGAAACTGTTGTTCGCAGGTGTAGCGCTCCAAATGCTGGTAACACTTGCTTTGAAGAAGTATGTTGCCGCTAATATTCCCAGGTAGGCTTCCATAAAAGGCCGATTTTCCCCTCAGTGAAAGAACTTTCAGGATGTTATTATTAGTAAAATTATCTCCATTTGCTCTGAAACGCGATCAGTGCCAAAGGCAGAAGGTTTTCGAAATGCACAGGAATCTACGAACCTTGAATAAAATTTTATTCTGGAGCTACTGGAAGAATCCCACGACCTTGTACTTCGGCGTCTGCTAATGACCTATTAAGGTGGACGATCCCCAAAAGTTTTGCAAGACGAATCATGACCAGGATTTTTTTTTTCGCCTTCCCACTAGCGAACGTTTCATATTGTAATTTATCATTTTTCTTGTAGGTGTTGGTTTAATCAAGATAAATTTTTTCTGTCGAGAGTACGCAAAAGAGCCATGGAAAATTTATCAGCACATAAGTGTGGTTAACTTTTCCTTTTCTGTTGTGAAAATGTCTACTTAATTTCACAAATAAAAGCAGCCATTGAACACAACACCCCCGTTCAGCCTTCGCGCTGCCAAGCAGTAGATTTCATCGTCATAATCTGATCCCGACTTCAAAAAAATTTTGGAACTGACGGTTGTTCATACTGTACCATCGATCGTAGTTTGTTAGGCTGTATATGAACTCTAATATAATCAAGTCTGCAGTGTCTGTGATGTCATTACGAGTGAATCAAATGACTTCACCTGCTGTTTGTTCCGTGAAATAACTTAGATTGTTGTACTCATTTTATTCGACAGTAGGTAACCGTGTGGTGTTTTAAACATTTATCTGAAGCTAACCCGTAGCGAGTGGTAATGTGATGCTAAGTACTCGTTCATTTCTTTACTTCTTTTCGCTTTTCCATTCGTGTCTCAAAATTTCTCAACTAATGTTAGGCGTTCGTTGCGGCTGGCGCGTTGCTTACCCCATTCCCAGTCTTAACAAATTTCTCGAATAATTTCCTGCACCAGGGAACTTGGATTTTCCTTTTCATCATTGTTAGCAGTATAGGTGTAGCTGGGACATGATATACACTGCAGAAATCCTGCATTGTATTTCCGGTAACTCACCAAGCAGTCTACAAATACTCGTACAGTTGTACAGGTGACCTGCCTCTTCCGTTGGTACCGGAGAATTTTGTCTGGACTCTTAGCATTCCTTCCCCTGTGTTTGTTTGAGTTCATACAATGGGACTACTGAGATTTCTTTGTTACATCACCCCCTTTCTGTTGCTCGACTTGTCAGTTTAATCAGTATAATATGTCTTGCATCCTCGTCCAGTCTGAGTGACATTTGCAATCATTTTCATGCCCTCATGAAGAATATATTTGTGCCGTGATTGTGACAGGATAACGTAGTCCTTATGGTAACTAGGCTACGTCTTTGATTGCCTGGGTTTCGAATACCGACAGATTTTTCTCTTTTCCAAGAAGTGCAGACCAGGTCTGGGGCCACCTAGCCTCCTATTGAAGGGTACTAGGGTTTTTTTCCCGGCGGTAAAGTGGCTTGGGCATGAAGTTGACCCATTAACTCCATTTAGCACCAAGGTTAGGGATGAGTGGAACTATACCTCTGCTCCCTCTGTGTGCTTTCGTGGCGGGAACAGGAGCAGCTTTACTTACTGTATGCAACCGCACTAAATAAACATAACACTACACATTTTTTTTGGTGATATCATATGCACAATACAGAAGTAAGGTTTTATCTGCCCTAACACTCTGTATTTGTGGAATCGGTGTTAATTATTGGCAGATCTATCCTCAGAGTGATTTAGGTTTTATAACCCCTTCTTTCTTCCACAACCTTAAGAAACCTCATGCATTGAGTCATGTATGATACTTTGTTCCAGGATTAAAGAGAGTGGTTATTTGTCTAAACGCTGGACATTCTCATATTTTATATTTCAGTATCTTCTTTCTTGAGGTTTGGCACAGTGAAGTTTAAAAAAGATGTCACAAAAACATTTTGATGGATTCAGGTTATCTGGTGTTGCCACCAGTGTGCATACACATTACCATCCATGCAAAATATGCATTGCACACACATAATTGTTATTGCTACCCCAAAATGTTATTGCCTCAAGATTTTTAGTTTTATGTCTGGGCTAGTTAAGCATAGGTGCAGTGACCTTCCCCTCCCACACCCTTTCCCCATCTAAGGTATGTACTTAGTCTCCTTGAATTTTACAAATTTTGTTACTACACTGCATTCAGAATTATTTATATGGATTTTGCAATGTAAATGAGTAATGTGACTGATTATGGTTTGTGTGAACAGAAGCATTAATAAAAATGTGAATTTCACATACTACCTTCATCCAGTGCTGAAAATGTGCACAACTTTTGTTGTCCTAACCTCAGCTTAAATTGTATAGTGGTAAAATTTAGCTTTTGTAGTCTCTTGTAATCATCTGAACTGTATGGACAGAAATACTGACAGTCACTGGCCCCTTTTGTCATGCCTTCCCTTGAACCTGCCACTGATGTATATGACTGTGACCTGAATACAGATTTTATTCAGATGTTTGTTATGTGTAGGATTGCAATCAATCACGCAACTACCAGGTCAGCTATATACTTCTGTTTCATTTTCACCAGTTAAGGAATCTCATCACTTTTGAAGACTGCAGAATTGTTTATTATGAACTCCAGAATTGTGGCCACTTTCTTATATGTGTTTATTTTTACCTTATTTAACAACACCTTAAATTCCTCAGATTCTGTGGGAGTGAGTAACAATTATGGAATTAAATGATGTTTTTGATAAATAAATGTGAATAAATTATATTTTTCTGTTAAAGAAATACAAGCATATCAGCAAGAACTGGTATACCTGGGTTGTGTATCATAGTGTGCACTTTATTATTACGAGTAATTTGGACAAAGCTAGTTGGTCTAAGCGTTAGTATTCGACTTGTGTTTGGAAGGTGACCGGTTTGAATCTTGGCTGAAACACCAAATTTCCTGAGATTCTTCATGTTTTTGTCTCTGTCTCTCTCTCGCTGTCTCTCTCGCTCTCTCTCTCTCTCTCTCTCATTCTACCTCAAATTAGGTCATGCCCACTTCTTGTCAGCTCCTTTACAATTCCTTATTCACTCATCACCCTATCATCCATTGCTAAATAGCTACTGAAAGCATCATTTATAATCCATAAATAAATAATTACGTATAATTTGGCAGTAATAATTGGAAGTGTTGACACAAATACAGTTTATCATAGATGACTTAAGTTTTGTGTTTAGTTGATTTACATGTAGGATACCTTTTTTATATGTGGTTACATATGAGTATTGCTGCTGGCAGTGTGTCAGTCATCCTGCACCTTGGAGGAATCATTTACATTTAACATGGAAACCTTTAATTTAACAAATGGTTTGGATGATTCAGACTCAGCTTGGTGACTTCATGTTTTCAGGATAACATTTATCATCTCCTCCTGTTGTGCTACCTGCCATACCCATCTCATTTTCTCTCCAAGAATTTATATTCATATTTGGTCCTAGCAGGTTTGTGTTCATAGAAGGCAAGAGGATTTCTTCTAACACAACATCCCGACAGTCTCATCTGATGGGTACTGGGGACGTTCTCTGGAGCTGAAGTCAAAACACACTAAAACTGACCACTCTTCTCTATTTTTGTCAAGGTTACAAATGTGTGGAACTCTACCACCATGCTCCAAATGTCTTCATGGTTTGGTGCTCAAGCACTTAATGTTCACATTTTAACTTTTATGGAGTCTTCCACTTCTGGCGTTATGTGATGACACTTGTAATATATGCTGATGAATACTCATTGTAACTATGTACTCACATAATGACAAGAGGATTCAGTTAAAAATGAATAAGAAATAAGGGTGTAAAGGTGGAAGAGAAGACACTTTGCTCATTCTGAAGTGTAGTACAAACTGAAGAGCTGTCTGCCATTTTGTGAGCCTTGTCATGAAGTCTGGGTGCTTGTTGTAGTCTTCAGCTACTGCACGTTTCAAAAAAATTTATACGTTTATATACCTTTATTACAAGTAACACTAATGAGGGGCTCTCAGAAAGAAACACGTATACTTTTACCTCCTTACATCCTTTCCTGGGGAATAACCACTACATCAATGAAATCTTTAAACTTTGCTAATCATTTACTACTAACTTTATGTATATTCGGAAATATTTGGTGAGATGACCACACTGTGTGTATGCATAGACAGTAAAGAAGCTGAGTCAAGATTTCCCATAATAATTAACCCACCACTGCAAATTAATTCCTGCAAGTGCTATAATGCAAATTGAAGTTTTCAAATTTCAATAATTCGTACACTCTAAATTATATACATTCCATATAACCACTATTTCTTGAATAAAATTGGTGCATTGCATTACAAATGATTTGTCGACTGGCTGACAATGTCATGATCCCATTGAAATGTGTAGCATATATGTAATAAAACTGTTCCATGCAATAAAGTTTTGCGTAAGACAAAGTGAGACTTGACTGAAATGACAGCATGATACAGACATGTTTAATGTAAGTTTATATACTCTAAGGACAAAATTTTCCTTTCTCCAATATTTCTGTTAGCACAAGAGCTTTCCAGGCTGTTTCCTGTTATGTTTCCTGTTTTACATTTGGATTCTAATGATCAAAGTCTTTGACATTTCAAGTTTGGTCTTACACAACTGCATAAATTAATTATTGGAAAAAATTAGCTGAGAGAAGTTTTCTTTGAATGATTCAAGGCCACCTTCATGCAGTAATATTACAGCAAGAAAGGAGTGATGAATGCATTTGATTATGGTCATTTTGAGAAGAGTCATTTTTCATTGCCTCATTCGGTAACATGAAACATAGAAAATGGCAAAGTAAAATAGGTTAATAATAAACACTATGCCCTCTAGAAGAATGGAAAGGGGGTAATTCACAAGTAGAAAACAGTTTGTCTCAGTTACTTTATTATGTATCACGATTGTAATATCAAACACACCTGATTGTTTATTTCAAAGAAAATCAGTATCATCTTGGATGTTACACCATGAATCATGGTGGAAGTTTACAGTTATTCTTCCAAAACGTGGTTGAATTTCTGCTAGACTACAAGGCATCACATCCTAGAAGACACTGTGTACTTAAAATAATTTCATATTTTCTGTAATAAATTTTCTCATTGAAAGATAAAGTAATGAAAAAGAATATTTCATGTGTATAACAATCTACAAAATCTGTAAAATGCTTTGAGAACATATTAATATTGTTGTGATAATAGCAGGATATTTTGGAACTCCAAGTTACAGCAGTTAAAGACTTATGTGTGGACATCCAGAATTTGAAGCAGCCAGACCTAACATCTGTAGTTTTGTAATGTGTTTTCTCAAGTTCTGTAGAGATTGTATTTTCACATGTAAATGTAACACATTCACATTTTAGTTCCCCTTCCTGTCACTCAACCAAGAGGGTTACAGTGCTAATCTCTCATTCTAGGCTGTTTGCATGTAATATTTTAGCACTACCAAACAGATTTTTGTGAAACTTGGTATTGGGAAGGTGCACTAAACTTTGTCATTGCATTCCAGTTTTCGTTGAAATGAGATCAAAATAAGGGACACAAAATGGTGAAAAACATGCATTTTTTGCACTGCTTAATAGAAATATTTATTGGAAAGCAAAACAGAGTTTAAAACATGAGTTGTAAAGTAAATAAAACACATATTTTGTGCCCAGTACACTTTTCTGTAGTCTTAGGATTTCTGAAATACTTACACAATGAGGAAATTTGTTGTCTCATTTCAAACCTGTAGTACTCTTGGACTGAATTTGGTAGTGGTGTCTTTGGTCAATTGTTCATCTTGCTCTGCACTAAATACATCAAACATTAACATTCATGAACTGGGAATCAATATCAGTGAATATGCCAGAACTATGTGTTATGCTATGCATATACTTCCAAATTTATTCATTTCTGCATTAAACAAAATCCAATTCTCATTCCTGCCTGTATTTGACTCTTGCATATATTATCACATCTTCCAGCTGTTGGTAGAAATTGTACTACCTGTGTATTTAAGTAACATGTAACATTAGTTATTATATTCAGTGACTAATTCTTTGTACAGATGTAATGCCCTTGTCTGCATATTGCTGTATCTTTGGTCCAAACAAACCACAGTTGATGTGTATATTGGTGTTATTAGATTATCCTATTATTGTAGGTGCAAAGGTCCATGTATTGTGTTCATTATTTGTGCACATGTTTGTCAGTGAACCTTGTACAACATTTAACTTTCCACAAGGAAGAAGATTGTTCTGCATGTGAGTGGTAAACCTGGATACAGCATAATTTGGATATCTGTGTTCTAATTTAAAATGTAAGTTGTAAATGTCATAATGAATATGAGTGTTTGTTTTGACTGAACATTTGTGAGTTGTTACAGTTTATCTTAATTAGCAATATTGTACTTAATATGAATTTCATTATTAAAATCAGGATAAAAGACACAAATTACCAGTAGTAGTAAACCTTTACAGTAAAAGTTGTAAATTTATTTGTTTGTTTGTTGCAGCCATAACTCATTAGGAAATAAATGCACGAGCTTGAAATTTTGAGAGTTGTTTTACGATGATTATGGATGTTGGATTGGTGGGCGGGTTGAGAATTAAGTTCTGTATTTACCTCCACCATTATTTCTCCATATTGCTTCCTGAGATATCTTCTGTGAATTCCGACCCTCAATAATGAATGTGTGTGGACCACAGATACCTTGATGGTAAACAGATGTAGGTGACTGAATGATTCTATGGTCACAGGATGACCAAAGACCAGTAAAGCATGTCATTTTATGTTTTCTTGGTCTTGTCTTCTGTGATATTACATGATATTGAATTGCAGTTAAGTATCATAATCTCTGAGGAGTTACAAATTAGGATAAAAGTAATGATACAAAGGACAGCATGTATGAGAAACATTACACATACTATCAATCTATATACCACATGAAATTTTTCTTCAGACTTTAATACAAAGGAAGGGAGAGAAGTATTATAACATAATTACTGATAATGAGAGTTACAGGAAATCAGTGATGATAGTGGGATTAAATAACCTTTGCCATTTCAGATAATACATAGGTTGGCTGATAAGTTTTGCCTGCACTGTAATATTTTTATTTACATTAGACATATCTGGAAAACCCCGGTTCTGTGTAGTCGCATTATATCTCTCTTCCATCATACTTCACCTTGAACACACAGATGCTTACAGCCCTCACCCAGTGCACATCGAAATGGAAGAGTTTTCAGACGTTCGGTTCAAACAGCGTGCTGTTATTGAATTCTTAACCGCGGAAAAAGTTCCTCCAATTGAAATTCACAGACGAATGCAAGC
>Ga0209737_10003378_pt1 | contig 11150 bp, 10 predicted proteins | sample TergutCu122P3_FD_187284 | JGI IMG/M metagenome (GOLD analysis project Ga0209737, IMG submission 187284) | Cubitermes ugandensis P3 segment gut microbial communities from Kakamega Forest, Kenya - Cu122 P3 (SPAdes) (version 2) | ecosystem: Host-associated > Arthropoda: Insects > Digestive system...
TTTTCCAAACCATTTTTCAAACCATGTGTTAAACATGGCTAGGCATTCGTTGTTGTATGCTGTTTCGCCTGATTCTGCACGTATGCAACTGGCGAGTTCTAGGTTGTTTAGGATTTCTGTTTTTGCCTCATTTAGACATACTTCTATATCGTCTAGCATATCATTGCCGCCTATTGCATAATCTTTTACAGCATCTTTTAAAAAGGCTCTTTTAGCTTGGATTAATTCTTCAAATTTACCATCTAACGACATAATAAACAACAACTATCTCATACCCAAAAGGCATTATTTAATTTTTGGCTACACACGTATGAACAACCACAGATACATGGAATTAACTCGTTATCAAACTAATTAAGGGGTGTTTTTAAGTAAAAATGTATTAAATTAGGTTTAAATCATGTATAAAAAGGAGATGGGTAAAGAAAAAAAATAGTTTACAACGCTATTAGCACTTTTTATTGGGAGGGTTTTTTCTTTTTTGTCCTAGCCAAGTGGCAAAGTTGGAGCAAAAAATAGCTATCATTGCAATTAGCATGATTAAGGATGGTACAGAAAAGGCTGCTATAACGGCGTTAATTATTCCAACTATAAGTGCTGCAAGGCCAATGAGGAGTGCTACAGTGTATTTGTCAATTTTCATATTTTAAAAAAAGGTGTTAGTGCCATATTTGTTTTTCTATCATCATGTTTCCTATCATTTCCAGAAATTATTTCGCTATTTCAGTCCAGGTAAATAATATACCTAAAATAACAAACAAACGCAAACTGAAATGGGTCTACAACATTACGATACCCAAGAAACAAAAAACTGCCCTAAATTGAGCAATAGTTATTAAATCTATTTTTAGAGAGGTTGTTAGTTCTTCAAGCATCCAAGCGGCACAACAAACACGCCGTTCTCCAGTCTAAAAGCGTATTCCGTTCCTGTAAGCACCATTAAAAACGATGGCCCATTCATTTTTGCGGTATCTATAATTTTTTTTAGCTTCAATAATTTTTCTGAAGCCTCTTCAATTTCACCGCCGCCCAGTTTAATCTCAATAGCACCCCAACGTCCGTCAGTAAGCTGAATTATAGCATCTATCTCCAAACCGTTTTTATCTCTATAATGATAAACACTCCCCTCAATGCTCTCTGCGTAAACTCTTAAATCTCTTATACAAAGCGATTCAAAAAGAAAACCAAACGTTTCAAAATCTGATAACAACCGTTTAGGGGTTGCGCGAAGGGCTGCAGTTGCTAAGGAGGGGTCAATAAAATGTCTTTTTGCGGTTGTGCGTATTGCAGTTTTAGAACGAAGTTTTGGACACCAAGCAGGTAAATCTTCAATAACAAATATTTTCTTAAGCGCATTAATATATTGAACAACGGTAATCTGAGAGAGCGTTTCGTCGTTCTCGATTAAATCATTTAGTATAGTTGAGTTTTTTGCCTCGCCGGATATGTTTCTTGCCAAAGAGCGCAATAATCCTTTAACTCTGTCGGGATTTTTTTCAATTCCATCTGCCTTTGAAATATCTTCGTTAGCAACGGCTTCTAAATAATCATTGGCAATTGTAAGTGCGATTTTTTCGTTTGTTTGTCGTGCGACCGCTGGCCATCCGCCGCGATTTATCAAAAAGGCCAATTGTTCAATAGATATGTTGGACTTGCTTTCCACAGGTTCTTCACCGTCAAACAATTTTTCAAGAGAAACGTTGCCATTAGAATCACCTGTTTCATATAATGACATTGTGCGCATTTTCATTTGAGCAATTCTTCCGGTGCCTGTGTGCATATCGTTTGTCTTTGTTGGGATAACAGAACCGGTTAGAATAAACTGTCCATTAGCGTGGCGTTTATCGACAGCAAATCTAACAGCGTTCCACAGTTCAGGAGCTACTTGCCATTCATCTAACAATCGGGGTGTTTCACCTTCTAATAGTAAGGAAGGTTTAGTTTTTGCCGTTAGAATATTGGCTTTTGAAGTGTCGGCGTCTTGCATGTATAAAATGCTTTTTGCTATTTCTTCTGCTGAACGCGTTTTGCCGCACCATTTGGCGCCTTCTATTAAGACAGCCCCTTTGGCTTGCAGTAGAAGGGTCAATTTTTCGTCTGAAATACGTTTGATGTAGCGGTTGTTCATCTCTATCACTCATGTATATTATAGCTTAACTTTAAACTTTGTCAACAGTTTACTATAAACTTTGGCGAGGTTTTACTATAAACTTTGGCAGGGTTTTACTATAAACTTTGGCGATTATCTTGAAATTAAACTTGACAGGTTTGTTTTCTGTTTTTATGTTTAGTTGTGTGCTTGTGTAGAGGGTTGGCAGAGGTTGGGTTTAGTAGAGGATCGGGCGGGTTAAAGTCATTTCAGCATCCCTCATTTAGGGTGTAACGCTTGGAGCGAGCGCATTTTTAACGGCTTAGGTTGTGTGGGTGTGATAATGGTTTGTTTTATGGTGTATAGGAATTGTTTTTCAGTTTTCAGGTTGAGAAGGGTTTTGAGAGGCAAAAGTTTAAGGGTAAAAGGGTTGGGTAGGCAAGTTTAAGGCTTTAGAAAACAGTTTATTGTTATTGCTACGGTATAGAGACGGGGGTTGTTGATATAGTGTGTTGTGTAGTTAGGGGAGGTTTGTTTGTTCGGATTTTCTTGTGCAGCTCTGCTTCGTTTCTTTTCGTCTCGCCATACAGCTATGTTAGAGCAGAAAAGAACTATCAAACATAATAGTCTAAGAACAGTTAGGATAGAAGAGTCTGAGCGGACTATTTGTAGCACTGTAACTGTGATTGCTATAGCGGTTATAACTCCAATTAGGACGTGTATAATAGGTTTCATATCTAAAAAGGCAGGGAGGAGATATAATTATTTTATGCTCAGACACTGTTAGGGTGGGTTTATGCATGTTTGATTTTTCATGCATAACATTTTTTGTAGGTATTTTTCTGGAAAGGACATAAATTAAAGAAAACAAAACATACATTAGGGAGGTTGCAAGAAATCTACTATAAGAAGATACAAGACGAGGTTAAGAGAAGATGAGGTTAAATAAAAAATCAACAGTCGTGACACAGACAATAGCGCTAATTATTACCAACATTACAATTTACGTATTTAGAAAAGGCTCTATTTTGGATACTACTACACTAAACGCATCTACATACAGACACAATAATAACTCTTTAGGCAAACAGTGGAGGGCGGCATAAATGGCAGGTTTTGGTTTAGTGCCACAAGAAAAATATATCCCAGTTGCACGCAGCAAAACATTTATTCCCAACTCTATAATCCACCCGTTCATACAACCGTTTAAAATGTTAACTACACAGATTACTTCTAAAATTTATGTAGCTTTCCGGAGTTCTTCAGCTACCTTTAGCGAAAATGACACAGTCACTTTAACTTTAGTACAACTAGACGGGTTTGACTCCACTAAAGGGGCTTGGCCAGCTAGCATAAAAGGGGTACACACCACAATTCCTAATGCAGTCCCACTTGCTTCAGCCACATGCAACCTTAGCTTACTTCAGAACACAAAATCCAGCAAAAATCCTGATCTCACATTTGCGTTTGAACAACCTATAACTTTGTTAGCAACAACAACTTATGGAGTTGAGTTACGAATAAAGAACCCTTCAGCAGCAGTTAGCTTTCTACTCGCACGAGAGGACAGCCTAGTTGACGCAGTTAACATTACACGACTGCCCTTAATTGACTGGATAAGTAACACTAAACGATATGAAAATGCTGCATACAGTCTACTATTTGCAGACACAGCTTTTTCCCCCTCAACTTAGACCGACCTAATTAAAGAAGACAAATAGGTTTAGTCTGAGCATTAAGCAGGTAACAACATAGCAAATGCAATGCCTTGAGGCATGAGTTGCTTGTTTGCTTGATTGTTTGATATTTGTCTTTGAAGAGCGGCTTAACAGGTCGCTTAATTTTTTTAGACACATTGTTTTAAACATGTTTGTCAAGTTTACAGGCTGTTGTAGATGCTCTATTTTCAATAAATAGTCAGGGTTTAGGATAAAATAAAAGGGTATTCACATAAGATTTAAATATTTTATTTACATTTTTATAGATAAATGAATTTAATAACGAAATTAAAATATAGAAACAGTTTTACCATTGGGCTTTTAGCGATTATACTATTAACAAGCATTATACAGCCTGTTCAGGCACCCTACACCGCTGAGGGCGAAAAAATTTCATCCATATCCTCAATACAGATAAACCCACCCTCAAACATCACCTACACAACAAACAAAGTACGCTTTGACTTCACTGTCGAATCCACAATTGACGCACGCACAATAAAAAGCACCTTCACATACAGCCTCAACGGCAACAACAACATTACAATACCTAGCAAAAGAGAAAACATAGCACCCCCAAGAGAGGCAAATGGGAACAAAATCATAGATTTAATCACAGGAACAATTAATCTTAAAAATCTACAACCAGGAGAATACCGCCTAACAATTTTTGCCACATACCTAATAGAGCAAGAACAAACAATTAGCTTCGATAACAAAACAGTCTATTTCACAATAGACACTAATGCTACCAATTATAGCGAGGAAAAGTCTATACAAGAAACACTAACAAACCCCATACACCTACTTACAATAACAATCACAATTATAACGATCATAAGCATATTTTGCCTATGGCAAAAACTTAAAAAACACAACACAACACACACTACAAAAACACCACCAGACAAACACCACTCACCCACAAACTACACCAAATTTAAACACACCAAAAACAATTGATTAATAACACCCAGTTCAGTTCCCATCATACTAGATTATAACGCCTTAATTTTTAACTCATACACACCACCTTTAGTTAACATTTAACTATACAATATTTACAGAGTTATTATGCACAAAACATGTGCGATTAAGGTGAAAACTATTTTTGTATGGACACCTTTACTTAAGGGGTCAATAGATTAATATCATTCATTGTTCTTTTTCGGGTAAAATAGTATTAAATTTAATCTGTAAGCTTGAATTGGTGTGAACCAATTTTTAGACAAGCTTACATTATTTGGAGTAATAAAAATTGGAAATTAAAATCTTGGGCGGAGCCAGAGAAGTAGGCGGCTCATGCCTATCTGTTGAAACCGATTCATGCAAGATAGCCTTAGATTATGGCATAAAACTTGACAGCGAACCAAAAAAGCTCCCAACCGATTTTGACGCAGTAATTATCAGCCACGCTCACCTTGACCATACAGGCAGCTTACTAAGCCTATCTAAACATAACCCTACAATTGTTGGCTCAGAAATTACACGAGACGTAACTGTCGACTTACTACACGACATGGTTAAAATTCAAAACGAAAAAGGCGTCTTCGACTATGAAGCCCAACACGCAGATAAAATTGGTCAATGCTGGTGGGTACGCGACGCCATAGCCCTATCGGGAATGAAAATTAATCTTCAACCAGCAGGTCATGTGGCAGGTGCTAAAGTAACCAGCCTAGAAGCCGAAGGAAAAACAATCGTATACACAGGCGACATATGCACACATGATACAGAAATATTACGAGGCTGCAAACTTCAATCCCTCCCTAAAAAGCCAGATGTTTTAATTACAGAATCAACCTATGGAGGAAAAGTAAGACCAGCTAGGCAACAATTGCTTGATGAATTCATGGAAGACCTCCTAAGAACTATGGATAATCGAGGAAATGTTTTAATCCCCACCTTTGCCTTTCACCGAAGCCAAGAAATGGCTAAACGCATAGACACCGCCATAGCAAACGGATATTTACCACGTTATAATGTCTACACCATATCTAATCTTGCACATAAAATCAATAGCTACTTTAACCAAAATAAACAATTATTCACCAAAGAAATCCGCCAACAAAAAACACCCTTCAACTATAGACATGTAAAACATTTATATCGCACAGCCCAAATTGAAGAACCCGCCATTGTAATTTGCACCTCCGGATTTGGTCATGCAGGCGCAAGTTTACGCCTCTTAAAGGATTGGGCAGGCGACGAACGTAACGCAGTTATCCTAACAAGCGGATACCTACCACCCGACAGCCCACTAAAAACAGCTAAAGAAGAAAGCTTTTTTAAAATTGAAGAAGAAACCTTTACCGTTAAAGCCTTAGTCAAACAAATTGAACTTTCAGGACACGCAGATCAAAACGAACTAGTAGAAATTGTAAGTAAACTAAAACCAACACGAACAGTTCTTGTTCACGGCGATTTAGAACAAGCAGAATTATTAGCAGAAAGAATCGGAGAAATGACCGACGTTTGCATCCCCCAACAAAACGAAACAATAGACATCTAACATGAACACTTACAAATAACCCTCAAAAATCTTTTAGATTTCTATGTTCCACACCGCAACATGGAACCGTCTGATAAACGGGAGATGGGTGAAAAGTCTACCAGTTTAAGGCTTATGTAAGGTCTGTAAGAGTAAAATAGCGGAAAAATTTTAACTGTCAAAGGTATAAAGTTGTTAGGAGAATATTGTAGTTGATGGAACGGAAAAAACTGTTTACGGCAGTTATTATCTTAACGGTAGTAAGTATAGTAATAATAGTTACAAGTTTTGTAGTGCTTAATCAATTAGAAGAGGGGCCTAAACAGTTCTATGTTGGGGTTACGTATTGTGGGAGTTCAGTGCAAGAAGCAAAAGAACTAGTTGATAAAGTAAAAGATTACACAAATCTCTTTGTTTTGCAGTCAGGGGTTTTGCAGTATGATTTTGCAGCTATGGAGGAGATTGGGGAGTATGCGGTTGCTTCTAATTTGAGTTATGCTGTTTATGGCGGTACACGTAATGAGGCAGGGTTAAATAAGTGGCTTAATGAGGCAAAAAAGCGATGGGGAGAACAGTTTATTGGGGTATACTATAATGATGAAGTGGGAGGATACATGTTGGATAAAACGGTTTTTTTGGAAACCGCTTATCAAATAGAAGGCCAACCAGTACCAATGCCAAAGGTGGCAAAAACTCAAGAAGGCGCAATAGTTCTTTATAATTATGAAAATAATAAAGAAGACCAAGAACCCTTACTGATGTCTACAGTTACCTATTGGTCAGATGGCAGGGTTATTGATGAAAATGCTAATACAACCATTACCTACTACCACGATGGGACCATCACAATATTTGAAAAACAAAAAAATCAGTTCTACACAACGGAAAATATTACAAAATACCCAAACCCAATACAATCCTATGTTCAAATTCTAAAACAGAACCCCATACAAACCTATGACGACGCTGCTAAAGCGTACGTAAACATGAACAAGAACCTACTGGATGACATAAATAATGCACAATTAAAAAAAGAACAAATTTTGGTTTTCACAGCAGACTATGGCCTTTATTGGTGGAACTATCAAAGTGGCTATGATCTTGTTCTTGCAGAATTAGCATGGAACAATTCAGTTACTCAAGAAATAGGCTTAGTAAGAGGAGCAGCAAATCTGCAAAATAAACATTGGGGCACCTGTATTACTTGGAAATACACCCATCCACCCTACCTTACAGACGGAGAAGAAATGTTTGAGCAAATGAAAACCTCCTACGAAGCGGGAGCAGAATACGTACTAATTTTCAACTACTCCGAAGACCCCACAAACCCTAACACACTACAAGAAGAACACTTCCAAGCATTAGAACACTTCTGGAATGAGATCGTCCAAAATCCAGACATAGACCACGGAGGCATCCAAGCTGAAGCAGTACTAATCCTGCCCCAAAACTATGGATGGGGCATACGATACCAAAAAGATCTCATATGGGGCATATGGCAAGCAGACATCAACTCACAAGAAATCTGGAACCAAATACAAAACAACATAGACCAATACGGACTAAAATTAGACATAATCTTCGAAGACCCAAACCACCCCATCAAAGGAAAATACAACAACATCCAGTTCTGGAACCAAAAATAACATCAAACCCACCGACGACCTCCGAAAAACCATATTTTTCCAAAAATCGCCTGATGAAAACCATGCAACTATGTATTTGATTTTCTGAAAGGTTTTTCAGGTATCAAAAATTTTCATGCAGATAAAATCAAGATTACGCTCCAGAATTGACGCTTAAAATAGAAAAAGGTAGATAAAAACTACCGCAGAAACCAATTTATATTTCAGTTTTCCAAAGCCCATGTAGATTGCAATAAGCATAAACAGCTATGGGTTTGTCGTTTGAAAAACTAAACATTAGTTTAGGTTCTTCGCCTGCTTTTAGATATTTACGCTGCCCGCCACATTCTGTTTCCACATAAACAAAGGTTATAAGGTGGTCATATTGCATTGGATGGGGTATGCTACCCACTTCAACGGTAATGCTGCTATCCGAAACTGTTACAACAGGTTTATGTTTCTCTAAACTTGCATCAACAGTGTTAGGTATGAGTTCAGTCATTTTCTCACCGCAACATACCAAAGGCACACCTTTGCTGTTGATAAGCTCAGCTATGTTTCCACAACGTTTACAGATAAAGAATTTTTGAGAACCACTCATGTCATTGCCTCAATAGTTGATTATGCGTAACTCAAAGTATGCTTGCGGATGGTCACACACTGGACATTTTTGTGGGGCACTTTTGCTGTCTACAATATGGCCACAGTTACGGCAGATCCAAACAGATTTTTCCTTTTTTGCAAAGACCGTGTTGTCTTTAAGGTTTTTAAGCAGTTTAAGATAGCGTTCTTCATGTTCCTTTTCAATAGCACCTACGGATTCAAAAAGAAGCGCAATATCACTAAAGCCTTCCGCCCGTGCCTCCATGGCCATGCGTTTGTACATTTCAGTCCATTCACCACGTTCACCATCAGCGGCAGCCTGTAAATTATTACTAGTTGGGGGAACTTCGCCTCCGCAAAGTAATTTAAACCAAATTTTAGCATGCTCCTTCTCATTGCCTGCAGTTTCCTCAAATATGGCAGCAATCTGCTCATAGCCCTCTTTTCTTGCTTTAGAGGCAAAATAGGTGTATTTATTGCGTGCCTGACTTTCGCCAGCAAACGCTTCCATCAAATTTTTTTCAGTTTTAGTACCTTTCAAATTAACCATTTCAAATCACCTTACTTACTTACTTATCTATCATCAGTTAACTGAAGTATAAATACGCTTTTAGGGGCTCCGCAAATTGGACAGACATAGTCAGGGGACAAATGTTCAAACTCATCCTTACTGCCAGGATATTTCCAGCCACAGATGCTACAAACAAATGATTCAGAAGAAACTAATTTTTGAGTTTCAACGACATAGCTTGATGCTTTAGGAGGAGTCTTGCCTTTTACAACATTATGATAATAGGCGTATGTCATGGGAGGTTCTTTAAACAGGTTTTCAGCCTCCTGTACTTCAGCTATAAAAATGGTATGTGTAAAGTTGTCAATAAAGTTAATCACTTTACATTGAAGATACCCTGTGACACCTTCACTAATGTAGGGTAATCCGGAGGGTGTTAAGCTAAAGGGTACTTCCGCAAATTTATCTCTATTTTGGCTGCTGCTAAACCCGAAAACTCCAAAGACATTCTCTTTAGTTTTTTCAGATAGAATGGATACTGCGAACTCTTTGGTCTGTTTAATGCATCTGTTAGTATAGTTATCCTTATTGATACAAACAGTTAAGGTTATAGGATTAGATGTTGACTGCACTACAGTATTTACCACGCAACCAACATTTCTTTGGCCATCCTTTGCACCAATTATGTATAGACCATAGGAAAGATTGTATAAAGTTGCCTTATTCATAAAACCACCTAACCTAAATGGTAGTCCATCCGCCGTCTATAATTAAAAGCTGTCCTGTAGTGTAAGAGGAGGCATCGGAAGCAAAATATATGATAGCGCCATTCAATTCGCCGTCACGACCTATTCTGCCCATTGGACAATAACATTTTATGGCTCTTTGAAATTCTTCACTTGCAGTAAGCCCGTCGGTCATTTCGCTTGGAAAATATCCTGGACCAATGGCGTTAACGGTTATGTTATATTTAGCCCACTCCGTTGCTAAAGTTTTTGTTAACATCCATACACCACCTTTTGAGGTGCAATAAGCAGACATGGGAGTGCCCAAAAAACCAACTGTTGAGTGTATTGAGCCTATGTTTATGATTTTTCCATACATTTGCTCAATCATAACTTTACCAACTTCCCGTGCAACATAGTAAACAGCGTTAAGATTAATATTGATCATGGAAAGCCATTCTTCATTTGACTGAGTAGCTGCAGAGTATGATTTGCCGACGCCGGCATTATTAACAAGGATGTCAATTTTTCCATAATAATCTTTGACTTTAGTTACCATAGAAATAATTTCATCTGTTTTACCAACATCACATGGTACCATAAAGCATTTGACACCTATGTTTTCAATTTCTTTTCTAACCTGCTCGAGTTTGTCAACACGTCTAGCGGTAATGGCAATATCGGCGCCTTGATTAGCTAAGGCTTTTGCATACTTGACGCCTAAGCCAGAGGATGCTCCTGTAATAAGGGCCACTTTTCCGGTTAAATCAAATAGATTTTTCATTCATATAAAACTCCACTATTTTTGTACAGACGAACCTGTTTATAAATCAAACATTATTTATCTCTGTTTTGGTTTTCATAATTATTCACAATTTAAACAAATTAATACAATTATCCATATTTACAGAGCATATTTGAAAGGAAAAATAGCAAATATTTACACTACAGATAAGCATGTAAAAATCATACATATTCATCTTTAACCCTTCTAACATCTACAATCATCCAAAATAATAAGACAACTATCACCAGTCATTAACAAACAACACAAAACATAACCAGGTACCAGGACTAAATGCAAAGTCACCTGCTTGCTTTAGGGTTTATCATAGAAACGGCAGGCTTAGAGTTCCAATAACAATCATCGCAAGACCAAATAACGATTTTTTACTCAACTTTTCATGAAACACAAAATAACCAAAAAGAACAGTAACCAGTATACTTAACTTATCTATAGGAACAACCATGCTAACTGGACCTTCTTGTAGTGCACGATAAAAACATAGCCAAGAAAATCCCGTGGCAAGTCCAGATAACCCAATAAAAATCCAACTGCGCTTTTTAATTTGCACTATATCCCCATGCTTTCTTTGCATAAAAACAAT
>Ga0209737_10003379_pt1 | contig 11150 bp, 10 predicted proteins | sample TergutCu122P3_FD_187284 | JGI IMG/M metagenome (GOLD analysis project Ga0209737, IMG submission 187284) | Cubitermes ugandensis P3 segment gut microbial communities from Kakamega Forest, Kenya - Cu122 P3 (SPAdes) (version 2) | ecosystem: Host-associated > Arthropoda: Insects > Digestive system...
TGTCTCCCTCGATAATTCTGATATCATGTACAGCGAATGCGTCATCTAATAAAACAGAAGCGATGCCTTTCATTCTTGAGCCTTCTTTTTCCACTTTGCGTACACTTACCGATGTGATAGTCATAACAACACTCCTTCTAAGTTTTACCTAACTTTAGTTTATAGCATTATGAGAAAAAATGCAATATTTTTCTGCATTTCCCGCGTTTTTTCAAAAAATTATAAAAATATGATTTGGATATCGCGAGATAAAATATCTGCATAACTATAACTTTTTTTATCAATCCCATTACTAACAATGAAGATATGGGCATACAGCTCTACTATTTTGCCATAGAATATTTCATTACGATTACGATTTTCTTTGGCAATAACCTTAACTTCACAATTAAGATGCATAGCAAGGTCACTCTTTATTTTATCTATCATCTTGGATACCCCACATACATTAGACCAGTTCCTTTTATCCCGCCCATGCCATCTGCCCCGTATTTAGTTTTAGCTAAAGTATCAATCAAATCAATCGGCGTATTTTTTTCCGTTAACGCTACTGTTATGGCAATAATAGCAGGATCTAGTGCATGGATATTTACTCTTCTCGGACTGGATGCATAATTTGCCCCACTTTTAATCAATTCTTCATAATCACTTTGACATGCACCGGCTACGATGACCAATTTTTCATGACTTTTTTCATATTTTCGAGCTATTCTTATCGCTTCACAGAAATATTTAGAATTTTTATAATTATTAATATCATCTGGGGGACCTTTTTTCTTATAGTAAGCATCGTGACCAGTTATTATAACGATATCCGGAGTATAGTCATGCAAATATTTAAATATTTTAGCAGGGAGAATATCTTCCTTTATTACTTTACCAACAGCCCTTACTTTTAACTTTTTATAGTAACCAAGACACCGTTGAAGATAATCCCCATCTCCATCAAAGTGTAATATTTTGCCAGGAATATAAAAATATTCATTTCGATCTAACAATAATGAATCTTCGATATTTTCTTCAAAATCATCTTCTTTACTAACTTCATATTTAACTAAATCTATTGTTTCACTATCAGCATAAAGCCGCACATCAACACCCTTTAGATAACAAATATCATCTTTAATATTAAGTATTTTAAAAACGGTGTCATTGTTATAACTGTTTCTGGTTACTAAATCTCCTTTTTGTAATTTCATGAAAGTCACCTAGCAAATGATATGCAAAACAATGAAAAAAATGCCTATAGGGCATTAACAATTTCAATAAACACTTCAATGGACACATCTTCTGCTCTTGATGCTAATGACAAATTATGTTTAGTAAGAACAGATGTGATTAATTCCTTATCATAATTATTTAAGTTGTTATTCAGATTTTTTCTCTTGTGTTTAAAAGCCGTTTTAATTAGATTAATGAATTTTTGTTCATCACATTGATACATATTATGACTCGTAAACTCTAATACAGCACTATCAACTTTAGGAATTGGTCTAAATGCTGTTTTCCTTACTTCAAATAGCTTTCTAATTGTAAAGTAATAGTTAAGATAAACTGTCATAAAACCGTAATCACGGCTGTGAGGAGTAGCAGACAAACGGTTTGCCACTTCATTTTGAACCATTAAAATCATTTTGGTGGGATTTAGTTTACTGGTAATTACTTTTTCAATAATAGGAGTAGTAATATAATAAGGCAAATTCGCCACAATATAAAGATTATTGTAGGGAATCGGCTGAAGGTCTTTAGCAATATCTCTACTCAAGAAATCAGCAAAAATGATATCAGTTTTATTGTCAATTAGAGGGTTTAAAAAAGAACTGAGATCTTGGTCAATCTCATATGACAAAACACGTGCGCCAGTATTTTTTAGTTCTTTAGTCAAATTACCACTGCCGGCACCGATTTCGAGAATCAAGTCGGTATCTGAAGCTTTAATACTAGTAATTATTTTATCTAAAATATTCCTATCAATCAGAAAGTTTTGTCCATATCTTTTTTTGTTAACAAAATTGCTCATTTATCATCATTCCAATGCTTTTAACAACATGGCCATTCGGATTTTCATCCCATAATGCGCCTGCTTAAAATATATTGCTCGTGGGTCGGTGTCTACTTCTTCAGCTATTTCTGCAATTCTAGGTAATGGGTGCATTAAATATGTTTCGGACGAAAACTTATCAAGGACTTTTTTAGTAATAATGAATTCCTTAGCATTCATTCCAGATTTATCAATAATTCTCTCTAACTGAGTACGAGTATGGTAAAAAACATCTAAATCGTAAGGTAAGTCAGAAAACTCCGAACAGGGAATATATTTTACCTTCCGTTCAGACATATAATCTATATATTTTTGCGGAAGGCAAAGGCAATTCCTTGATAGGCCATAAATTGTTACATTTTTATATAATGATAGCAATTTAACTAATGAATGAACTGTTCGACCATATAACAAATCCCCAGCAATTGCTACTTTTAGGCCATCAAATTTACCTTTATAAGCTCTAATCGTATACATATCCAATAAGGCCTGAGTGGGATGCTCTCCGCTCCCAGCACCTGCATTAATGATTGGCACTTCGGAAATACTTGCAGCTATTTCAGCTGAGTCAACATCGAAATGACGCATGACTATGATATCAGCATACCCAGCAACAATTCTTATAGAATCCTTTAGACTCTCTCCCTTAATTGCTGAAGATGTCTCCTTGGCATTTTCCGTACTAATTATTTTAGCACCAAGTCGACTCGCAGCCGCTTCAAATGATAATCTTGTACGAGTACTTGGTTCATAAAAAAGGGTGGCGACTATCTTATTCTCTAAACAGTTCCAGTATTTATCTGGGTTATCGATAATATCATCTGTTAAAACAAACAGCTCTTCCAGACTTTTAGGTGTATACTGCTCACAACTAACCACATGCTTTGCATTCCTTTTTCTCATAACTTCTCCTTAAAAAAAAGATAATTCACTTATCTTTTATATCCAAATCGCAAGATATCATACGATATTTGCCTACTTCCAACTTTTACTCTAGCTTCATCTTCAGATTCCATTAATAAATCAATAGCCGTACCAACTACTCCACGATCTAAAACAATCGCGGTTATTTTTTGATTAGAAACACTAGCTAGATTAAATTGAATAATTGATCCGCAAGGTAAACTTCTTGAAGACGCAACAATTCTCACGATTCCATAGTCCTTATCTTGGAAAGTGGTAATTCGATCTCTTAAGACGTTTTGACCAGTGCAACCTAGAGTTCCACCACATAAAGGACAATCAGCTGCATAACCAGTTAAACGCCCCATATACGTATCAATTGGCGTATAAAGATCGGTAACTCTTAATTCTTCAATCTTAATAGCCATTGCGTTTAAGTCTAAAGTCTTATTTAAATTATTATTAGTAATCTTACTTTCAGTCTTAGTTAAACCACCTTGCTGGCAAAGAAGCATGGCAGAAAAAACTAATAACAATTTGATACTATTAAATACTACTTTCATGCCATATCCTCCATAGGTTAATTTTACCATTAACCCTGTCGAATGTCAAAGAAATCGAGATAATTTTGCTCTAAAATTTCGGCTAATTTTTCTGGCGAAATATTATATATTGCAGCTACCTTTTTAGCAATAACATTTAAATATTTCGGCTCATTTTTTACCTTTCGAAACGGTTCTGGAGCAATATATGGACAATCCGTTTCGATAAAAATTTTTTCTATCGGTATTTTATGAAGAGTGCTAGGTAAATTACTATTTTTAAATGTTACGATACCATTAATTCCCAAGCTATAACCCAGTTTAATAAGTTCTTGGGCAACTTCATAACTTCCTGAAAAACAATGAATAATCCCTTTCAATTGATATTTTTTTAAAATAGATAATAGATCTGCAATTGAGTCACGGTTATGGATAATTACTGGTTTATGATATTTTTTAGCTAAGTTTAAAAATTCTGATAAGTTCTTGATTTGTTCTGCCCGATTATTTTCGTAATGATAATCCAGCCCAATCTCACCAATGGCTACTATTTTGGGGTGATTAATATTTTTTTCTATTAATTCTAGAGAGGATTTAATTCCATCAAATAAATTATTGGGATGTACACCAAGGGCGCCATATACATTCTCGTAACGCTCAATCAGGTCGAGTACTTCTAAATTTGACTTATAATCATAGCCATTAACAATAATTCGCTTGATATTATTCTGCTTTAGATTATTAATAATTGGCAAGATATCATCATATTCCATCGATAATACATGACAATGTGTATCAGTATACATCTTAATCACCTCTTTACATCATCTAACACTATCATAGCATATATTGCATCAATTGACCTGAAATCTTTGATATAATTAAAATAAGGACGTGATATAAAAATGAGAAGAACAGTTAACATTATAATAATCATTGTTGGGTTAATGGTTTTGTTTTGTACAACGCTGTGTTTTATTGATTATACCCGAATAATGCTTGGTAGGGGCCCAATGTTTACTCTGGAGGATTATGAGTGGTATGAAAATGGGAAGCTTTTGACCGAAGAACACAATGGACTAGGTTATCGCATAGTGGTCTGTCATGGTACATTCCCAATGCCAGTAAAAATGCAGTGGCTTTATTTAGGGCGATACGCCTGTTTTATTGATACAAACAATAACCACACAGACTACATTATTGTTGATGAAACCGAAGCTTGCGATACAGCACTTGAAGAAATTGCAAGAGATACTCAGTTTATTTATTACTTAGGTTGTATTCAAAGCCATACAATATTTTTAAAGTATAATAATGGCAAGAAAATCTCATTAAGACAAGCACTTGAGGATGATAAAGTGGACATCACAGATTTAATAAACCATGGCCTAACCGTTCACAAAGAACCGCATTAAAAAAGTAATCATTCAGTGATTACTTTTTTAGTTAACTGTATCTTTATCAATTCTCTCAAATAATATTTCAGGACTATTAAGTCGCGTAGTCTTGTCAAAAGTGCGATGAGTACCAAGTATAACAAAAGATCTATCTTTACAATTTAGTTGGTTTAAAATTCTTTCGGCAGTATCAGGCAAAAACGCTTGAAGTAATACTGCTCCAGTATATATGGAATCAAGCAAATTATATAGAATTGTATGTAAACGAGCCTTTGAAGCTTTATCAGTTTCTTTAGCTAATAACCATGGAGCTGTGGTATCAATGTACTTATTACAGCGACGAAATTCTTCAAAAATTAGTTCTATTGCTTCCCCTACTTTCAAGTTATCCATTGCTTTTGTCACTTCATTTTTTAAATTGACTTTGTGAGCAATTAAATCACCATCCAGTTTTTCATCAATGGTTGTTTCATCTGTAATCGTCCCCTCACAATACTTGTGAACCATAGTAATAGTTCGATTAACTAGATTGCCTAAAATGTTGACTAAATCTGTATTATATCTTTCAATGATTAGTTCTCTACTTATTACACCGTCATTAGCATATGGGGTTTCACGTAAAACGTAGTAACGAATGGGATCAACGCCAAACTCGTTCACTAAATCATCAGCATATAAAATATTACCAGTAGATTTACTCATCTTACCGCCATCCATTAACAGCCAAGGATGACCAAATACCTTTTTGGGTAGTTCTACACCCAACGCTAATAGCAACGTTGGCCAATAAATTGAATGAAACCTAAAAATATCTTTTCCAATTAAATGAACATCGGCTGGCCAAAACTTTTTAAATTCATCGCTATGATTACCCTCAGGATTATATCCCAAGAAGGTAATATAATTAGATAATGCATCAATCCAGACATAGATAACATGATCTTCATCAAATAAAACTGGGACTCCCCATTTAAGAGATGATCGTGATACACATAAATCTTGTAATCCTGGCTTAATGAAATTGTTTATCATTTCATTTTTACGCGAAACAGGTTCTAAAAAGGTCGGATTATTCTCAATATACTCTTCAAGTTGCTTTTGATATTTACTCATCTTAAAAAAATAGGACTCCTCTTTTTCTTTCGAAACTTCACGCCCACAATCAGGACAATGATTATTAATTAATTGTGAATCAGTAAAAAAAGATTCACAAGGTTTGCAATACCAACCTTCATAGACGCTTTTATAAATATCACCTTGATCAAACAACTTTTTAAAAATTGCTTGTACTGTTTTTTTATGTGATTCATCAGTTGTTCTAACAAAATTATCATAGCTACTATTTACAATATCCCAGATACGTTTTATTTCCCGGGAAATATTGTCTACATACTCTTGTGGAGTGTAATTCGCTTCGATTGCTTTATCTTGAATTTTTTGACCATGTTCATCAGTTCCAGTTTGAAAATATACATCATAGCCTTCTAATCTCTTATATCGTGCGATAGCATCAGCTAAGATTATTTCATAGGTATTACCAATATGTGGTTTTCCTGATGAATATGCAATTGCCGTACTAATATAATATTTCTTTTTCATTTTCTTTTCTCCTCTCTTCTATTTTTTTACATAACAATATACATCCGGCGAGTTAACCAAATGATATTATTTTTTTCTGTTGTTTCCATATTATCACTTCCTAAAACAAAAAAAGCCATGATTTAAGGACGACAAACGCCGCGGTACCACCTTAATTCATGAACTTTTCATGCACTTAATTCATTAACGCTGAAATACGTTTAAACTCCAGAACCATGTTCACTATCTCTATATAACCTTTTTCACCAAGACAAGGCTCTCTTAATATATTGAGGATAGTTACTCTTTCCTTCTTCGTTTAATGTGGAAAATATATCATATTTCACCAGATAAATCAAGACATATCTAGGTGAATACTAATAATATCCGCCAGCAATTTACATGTTTTACTTAAATAATTATCCTTTTTTTCACTGGCTAGAATTACTAAACCAAGACAAGATGAGTTAACGATGACTGGAACAATGCAAATTTGACCAACTAAATTTACGTCAAAAAGATGAAGTGAAGACAATTCCACAGGTTCCAATCTATTAATGTATTCTCTTAAAGATTCAGGAAGACTAGCTTGATGACACTCTTGATTACAATATATTATATTCTCCAAATCTGAAATCAACACATAATAGTTGGTATAGAAACTTAAGCGATCAGCAACCAATTTAATAAATTTTGTATTATTCTCAATATACGAATATTTTGAAATATTGATGTTGTTATCACAAGTATTAATTACTAGATTCTCCCCTTCATAAATTTTCAGACGTTGTCTTAATTCCTTGGGAATTACTATTCGACCTAACTCATCAATTTTTCTAATATATCCATTGTCTCTCATTAGTCACCACTTAATTGTAGTGTGTTATTAAATAGTATTTTTATGCAAGTTGTTCATTGATTCGTTTTAATAATTCTACTAAATCGTAAATGTAATGACTTGTTTTTGAACCTATCGGCAAGGTTATGATTATTCTTTTCATTTGATATTTTAATCTAAACTTTGGATTAATATTATAAGTTTGAAGGAAAAGCTTTTCACCATTCAATTTACTAGATAAATCAACGGGTAGGACTATCTCAATCCAATCATCACCCTGAGTAACTTGTTTGATTCCAAGTTTACTAGCTAGGTTCTCAAACCATTCTTGATACATATAGACCTGAATATCATCATTTATTGGACCAAAACGGTCCTCAATTTCTAATTTAATTGTTTTTAACGTAGTTGCATCTTCAATTTGATTAATTAATTTATGGATTTCGATACGAATATTTTCATCAGAAACATATTGTTCATCAATGTGAGTATTAACATTGATTAGAGATGAATCACTGACATCTTCAACTTTTGGAATTCCTTTGATTTCGTTCATGGCATCTTGGACCATTTGCGTATATAAATCTATACCTACTGAATTGATAAATCCTGCCTGTTCACTACCGAGAAGATCCCCTGCCCCACGAATTGATAAATCTCTTAAAGCGATTTTATATCCACTTCCTAGTTCTGTAAATTCTTTTATAGCTTTAAGGCGTTTGGTTGCGGTATCCGTCAACGTCTTAGCAGGATTATACATTAGATAAGCATATGCAATACGGTTGCTTCGGCCGACTCTCCCCCTTAATTGATACAGTTGGCTTAGGCCATAATTCTGGGCATCAAATACAATTAATGTATTAACATTTGCAATATCAATTCCTGTTTCAATAATAGTAGAACAAACTAATATGTCGTATTGGTAGTTTACAAAGGCTTCGATTACGTTTTCAAGTTCTTTTTTTGACATTTGTCCATGAGCAAAACCAACTTTGGCATTGGGAATTAATCGCCTAATTGAGTTAGCTTTATCTTCGATGTTTTTTACATTGTTATATAATAAATATACCTGTCCTTTTCTAGATAACTCCTTATAAATTGCATCCTTAATTAATAATTCATTTTCTTCAACCACATATGTTTGAATTGGATAACGGTCTTGCGGTGGAGTATCTAAAATCGACAAGTCTTTAAGCCCAGACATGGCCATTTTCAAAGTACGAGGGATTGGGGTAGCAGACAAGGTTAAAACATTAACATTATTTTTCAAAATCTTAATCTTTTCCTTATGAGTAACCCCAAATCGTTGTTCTTCATCAATGATTAATAAACCGAGGTTCTGATACACTATTTGCTCATTTAGTAAACGATGAGTACCAAAAACCACATCTAAACAGCCATTTTTCAGTTCAGTGAGGATGGATTGTGCTTCCTTGGCGGTTGTAAATCTGTTTAGCAATGCCATTTTAATCCCATAACCACGAAATCTTTTTTGAGCACTATCATATTGCTGTTTGGAAAGAATCGTTGTGGGGCATAGATAGGCAACTTGAAAACCATTCATTACGGTTTTAAAAATACCTCTAAAAGCAACTTCAGTCTTCCCAAACCCAACATCGCCACAAAGCAGACGATCCATTGGAATACTTGAATTTAAATCTTGACTAAGATCTTGGATACATTTTGTTTGATCTAAGGTTTCGGTGTATTCAAATTCATTAGCGAATTTATCTTCCTCTGGAAAAGATAAATAAGGTGTGGTTTTCGCTTTTGCTCTTTCTGCATACAGTCTTATTAAGTCCTGGGAAATATCTTTAATCTTATTTTTAACGACGCTCTTGGTTTTTTCCCAAGCAAGTGATCCCAGTTTGTGAATTTTCGGCTTACTTCCATCCCGATCAGAATACTTATATATAGTATTAATTTTCTCAACTGGAATATAAACCTTGTCATTACCATGATAATTGATAAGAATATAATCTTTTTCAAAACCGTTTTTCTTTAGCGAAATTACACCACCATAAATACCAATCCCGTGATGAGCATGAACTACATAATCTCCTTTAGTTATATCAGAAAAATCCTTGATTTTTCGCCCTATTTTTACCGTGTTATGGTATTTCACAACAGTTGATACCCCTTCTATCTCATAGGGACTAATAAATATACAGTTATTGATAATAAACCCATTATTGATTTGATCGTTAATAATATTTATCTTGCCATCAACAATGTCCCCAACAATAACATTACCATCAAACAATGCGTTAATTTGCTCAATTTGCCTTTGATTTTGTAGGACAAAGACAATCGTTGATTTTAAAACTGCTGTCTCAACGAATTTTTTTAATAAAATAAAATTGGAGTGAAAAGACTCAAGCGTTTGGGAATTAAAATTTAGTGACTGATGATTTCTGATGCCAAAATCATTTAGAAAAATTTCTTTAGCTGGTTTTATTTCAAATAATTCGTGCATAAATCGATATGATTGGTTGATTTCACGGCTTATTTTATACTCCATCATTTCTTCTAAAAGCTGATGATGAGATTTTTTTATTAAATCATAATCCAAATAAAAAACTGTTGGGCTATTCATTAATTCACATAGAGATTCAGTATTTGATGAAATGATTTCTTTGTATGGGTACAGAATAAATTGATCAATTGATTGCAATGATAATTGACTGTCTTCATCAAATTCTCTTAAGCTCTCTAATCGATTACCATATAGCTCTAATCTAATTGCTTTTGAACGGTTAATAGGAAAAATGTCAATAATAAAGCCACGAATAGCATATTCCCCAGTTGAAGTGACTAAAGATGTTTTGTGATAGCCAAATTCTCCTAGTAGTTCTTCGAAATTAGCACGGTTTATTTCAATGCCTGATGTTAAAATAACCTTTGATTTTTCTAATACCTTTTTACTTGGTAAAAACCTTAAATATCCCGTTAGATTTGTGATAATAATAGCTGGTTTTTTTGAACTAATCCTTTGTATTACCTCTAATCTTTTTACTTTAAATTCCGGTGAAATAGCAACGGCTACTGAGGTTAAAAAATCATCCATTGGAAAAAGATAAACATCTTCACAGTATGTTCTTAATTTATCGTAATATTTTGATGCTTCAAACAATGAACTCGCAACAAGAATTATATTTTCCTTTTTTTGACTAAAATAATAGTTAATATATATAGCTTTAAGTTCATCTGTAAGACCATTAATATTAACGATATCGTCCAATTTAAATAAATTTGTAACCCATTTCATTATCAGCCTAATTATATTTATTCATTAGTTGTTCAGCTGGACAATCATCAATAAATTCTTTAATTATCTCCCTAATTAAAGGTAAATTATTGTTCAAAATAGTCCTATCCTTTTTAGTTAATCTGTGCAATACATAGTCTATCGTATCTCCATCTGCTGGTTTGGAAATTCCTATTTTTAGTCGTAAGAAAGACATTGTCCCCAAGGCATTGATAATGGACTGAATCCCATTATGACCACCTGATGAACTATTATTTTTAAGTTTTATGGCCCCAGATTCTAAATCTAAATCATCGTGAATAATTAAGACGTCGTGAAGGTCAATTTTATAGTAATTAATAAAATATCTGACTGCTTGCCCCGACTCGTTCATATATGTTAATGGTTTGACAAAAATTACCTTTTTTGACCCACAATTTCTCTGAAAAAAATTAGCAAACTCGTTAGTTGACCATTTCTGAGGGCCAACATATTCATCGACAAGGAAAAAACCAATATTATGTCTGGTTTTTTCATACTGCTTACCTGGGTTTCCTAATCCAATTATTAATTTCATGTGTTCCTCCCATAATCTTGAACAAAA
>Ga0209737_10003381_pt1 | contig 11145 bp, 11 predicted proteins | sample TergutCu122P3_FD_187284 | JGI IMG/M metagenome (GOLD analysis project Ga0209737, IMG submission 187284) | Cubitermes ugandensis P3 segment gut microbial communities from Kakamega Forest, Kenya - Cu122 P3 (SPAdes) (version 2) | ecosystem: Host-associated > Arthropoda: Insects > Digestive system...
CTCAACCAGTGTGAAAGTGACGACAAACCAATCCTCCTGGACTGCCACCCCAAACCAAACCTGGCTGACTGTCTCGTCTGGCAACGGCGCATCCGGAGCTGCATTCACGGTCAGCGCCACGGCTAACACATCCACAGCTGCGCGCTCTGGCTCCATCACCGTTCGGGCGGGCACTGCAACGGCTACATTGCCAGTCACCCAAGCCGGGACGGTTGCTGCAACACCAGACGTTTCTTTGAGGCCAACTGGCTCGTCAATATTATCAGCAGCCGCTTCAATCGACGCGACATTGACAACAAACCAACCATCCTGGACCGCCAGTTCAAACCAGCCCTGGTTGACTGTCTCGCCCACCAGCGGCACATCCGGAACTGCAACACTCTTGGTCAAAGCCACTGCTAACACATCCACAACAAATGCGCGCTCGGGTGTCATCACCGTGCGGGCGGGCACTGCAACGGCCACACTGACAGTCGATCAGGCCGAGTTTGTTGTGTATTCCTGGAGCCCAGATTCCTGGTCACCAGGCTCAGCGGCCAGTTCAATCAACATGACAGTGACCACAAACCAACCCTCCTGGACTGTCAGCTCAAACCAATCCTGGTTGACTGTCTCGCCCACCAGCGGCAAATCCGGAAACACATTCACTGCCAAAGTCACTGCCAACACATCAACGAGTGCGCGCTCAGCTACCATCACCCTGCAGACGGGCAGTATAAATTCCTTCATGAAAATCACCCAGGCTGCTCCCAAATAGTTTAATCTGCTTAGGCGGGGGGAGGATGATGGGGCCTACACCTCAAAGGCATTCTCCCTCCTGGACAACCGGCTCCAACGCGCTCTGGTTGACTGCTTAAATCCACCGACAATGGCCGTGCGTCATTGTCGGTTTTTATCGTCTCAGGTGGTTTTGAATCAACCTTGAAACGCCCTCTATCTCCTCTTCTTCCGGACTGTTCAGTCCCGAATTTCAGAAAATACATCAAAAGATGGGCGGTTTGGACAGTGTGAACAGGCTCTGGGGGGTGTCCCTAATCAACCTGGCAGAGGGACGGAAGGTGCTTTGAAAATGTGGGGAGCGGCCAAACTCCTTACTCCCGTTTGCGGAGCGCGGTTTGCGAAAGAGGCTCCGCATTCCATAGCTCGCCAAATGTTTTGTTGGAGGTGCTGTCTGGCTTGTCACAGCCGCATATGGCTTCATGGTATTCAAAAGTTTCCTTGTATTTCTCAATGAATTCACTGTATTTTTTGAGAGGCATTCTGAGTTCTCGGACAAAATTCCCCTCTTTTATTTCGATGAAAAGGTATTTCTCATAAGTAGACAAATAGCCCTGGTGTACATATTCTACTCGTTTGCCTTCCGGAATCATCAAAACACCCGTAAACCAGGTTATTTTCATTTCGGGTTTTCCAGCCAGAAATTCAGCCAGGACACTTTTCATCTTCCGTATGCCATCAACTTTTTGGGAATAGTCATAGGCTTGAATGTCTTTCAAAAACAATTCGTTGTTTTTAATCTCAAAGGTTGCAACATAACCTCGGGTCAAGCTGCTCATCCCATATCCCGCTGTCCCTGGTCTTTTTTTGGGATGTTTTTTTAAATATTTTTCCAGGGGATGTGTCTGTAAAGAATATTCTTCCCCATTATATATAAGGCGTTCCGGTTGTTGTGGCGTTGCAAACACAGAAGTTGAAAAAAGCGCCACCCAAAGAAAAACCCAAACACGCACCTTCATTTTATCTCCTCCACTGCCCAACTGCCGCACGCCACCATGGCGATGAATAGATTGTCGAGGAAATGACAAGAATGTTGCGCGACAGCGACCTATGCGCTTTCCCGCTCGCCCGGCGTCGCAAGCCTGATTTCCAAAACATGCCCCCTTGCAGGACATAAAAACCCTACGGCCGGCAAATGCGCATTCATGACACATTCAGCGCCCCCCAAACAAATCCTGCCGCACAAGCCGCCGCGCATTATTTCAATACATGGGAATGCTCTATGAAAAAACACTATGTCCACGCCCATGCCCCCTGGTTTGCCAAACCTGTCGCCGCTGTCCTGGAAAAACTGGAAAGCTCCGAGCAGGGCCTGTCCTCTACAGAAGCTGCTGAGCGCCTTGGGGAATTTGGCCGCAACGAGCTTCCTCTCGTCAAGCCTTTGCACCCTTTCCTCCGCTTCCTTGGGCACTTCCATGACGTCCTCATTTATATTCTCTTTGTCTGCGCCTTTGTGACTTTGGCCCTCGGGCATTATGTAGACACAGCTGTCATTCTCGTGGTGGCCCTCGTCAATGCCGCCATCGGCTATTTCCAGGAAAACAAAGCAGAAAAGGCCCTCAATGACATACGCAAGCTGCTTTCTTCGCGGGCCACCGCCCTTCGCGACGGGGCGAGGAAGGAAGTGGAGGCAACAGAGTTAACCCTCGGCGACGTCGTGTACCTCTCACCCGGCGACAAAGTCCCCGCCGACATGCGCCTTTTTCGCGCAGAAAACCTGCGCGTGGAGGAGTCCGCCCTCACCGGGGAGTCGCTGCCCTCCCAGAAACAGACGCAGGCTTTGGCGCCGGAAACGGAGCTTGGAGACCGCTCCAACATGGTTTTTTGCGGCACCACTGTCAGCGCGGGTACAGGCCAAGGCGTCGTGGTGGACATTGCCACGGAAACGGAAATAGGGCGCATTAACCAACTCATGGCCGACGTGGGCCTCAGCACCACGCCGCTGGTGCGGAAAATGGCGGCCTTTGGCAAAAGCATTTCCTTCGTTATTGTGGCCATTGCCGCGCTGGTTTTTTTGTTTGGGCATTTTTTCCGCAACTATGAAAGCTCCGCCTTGCTGCTTTCCACCATCGGCCTGGCCATTGCGGCCATTCCGGAGGGACTGCCCGCCATTCTCTCCATTATTCTCGCCATTGGGGTTCAAAACATGGCCAAACGCAATGCCATTGTACGCAACCTCCCCTCGGTGGAAACCCTCGGCTCCGTCAGCGTCATTTGCTCGGACAAAACGGGTACTCTCACCCAGAATGAAATGACGGTGACAAACCTCGTCACCTTTGACGCTGGCTTTGTTGTTAGCGGCTCCGGCTATGCGCCCAAGGGTTCTCTTTTTCAACAGGGAGAAAAAGAGGAGGAGGCAAAGGCCCCCACCCCCGTGGGCGACAACACCGCCCTGCGCCTGCTGCTCCGTTGCTTCAAACACTGCAATGACGCTTCCCTCACGCAGGAGGAAAAGCGGTGGACGGTACAGGGAGACCCCACCGAAGGTGCTTTGCTGGCGGTGTATGAGAAGGCGGGGTTTGGGGAGGGGGTACCTCCTCGCCTTGCCTCCTTGCCCTTCGACTCAGAATATAAATACATGGCCACGCTGGCTGCCGAAAACGGCCAAGGCATTCTCTATATAAAAGGTGCTCCGGACAGGCTTTTGGCCATGGCCACGCAGGAAATGTCAGCGCAGGGCCCTGTGGTGTTGCAGCGGAAGCGTTGGGAGGAGGAAGTAGCCACCCTCGCAGGGGAGGGCAAACGTGTCCTTGGCGCCGCGGTGAAGCATGTCCCCCTGGACAAAACCAGCCTAGCGCACGAGGACTTGAACGAAGGCGTCATTTTCCTTGGGCTTGCGGGCATGGTGGACCCTCCGCGGGAAGAGGCGCAAAAGGCCATTGCCACATGCCATGCGGCGGGAATACGTGTAAAAATGATTACGGGGGACCATGCGGACACGGCCAGGGCCGTGGGTGCGCAGCTGGGCATGGGTGACGGGAGGCACGTGCTGACGGGCAGGGAGTTGGATGAAATGACGCAGGAGCAGCTTTATGTAGCGGCCTGCAAACATGACATTTTCGCCCGCACCAGCCCGGAGCACAAACTCAAGCTGGTCAAAGCCCTGCAGGCGCACGGTGCCATTTGCGCCATGACGGGCGACGGTGTCAACGACGCGCCGGCTTTGCGCATGGCCGACATTGGTGTGGCCATGGGCATAAAAGGCACGGAAGTCACCAAAGACGCGGCGGAGGTGGTGTTGGCGGATGACAATTTCAGCACCATTGCGGCGGCCGTGGAAGAGGGCCGCAAGGTATATGACAACCTCAAAAAAACCATTCTCTTCATTTTGCCCACCAACGGGGCGGAGAGTTTTTTAATTATGGCCAGCATTCTGTTGGGCACGGCCATTCCGCTGACGCCCGTGCAAATTTTATGGGTGAACATGGTCACCTCCGTCACCCTCTCCCTCGCCCTGGCTTTTGAGCCGGCTGAGCCAGGACTTATGCTTCGCCCCCCGCGAAATGCCAATGAGCCCATTTTGAGTCGCTATTTTATATGGCGCATTCTCTTCGTCTCTTTGCTGATAGGGGGAATGACGCTGGCCCTCAGCGTGCATTTGCTTGACGTGGGCCATTCGGAGGAGAAAGTCCGCACCGTCACTTTGCTTACCATTGTGTTGTGCCAGGCCTTTCACCTCTTCAACAACCGCAGCATACGCCAGCCCATATGGGCCCTGCACATTTGGGGAAACAAGTCCGTTTTCGTGGTGTGCATTCTCATGTTGTTGCTGCAGCTTTCGGCCATCTATTTGCCTTTCATGAATGCCGCATTTGGCACTGTGCCGCTGGCCGCCGAGGACTGGCTTTGGCCCACCCTGCTGGGCGTCATTGTTTTTTGCGTGGTAGAGGCAGAGAAAGCGGTGATGCGGCAGTTGGACTTGAAGGCCACCGCGGATCCGCCTTAAAAACACGCTGTCGGGCAAAGGGGCTGTCCATGTAAAAAACAACGCGTTGAAAACCAGCGAAAAGAGATAGCTTCAACGCACATGATAAAGACTGAAGAAGGAGACTTGCTCCAGCAACCCGTGGAGGTGATTGTCAACGCATGGAACCGCAATTTTTTGCCGCGGTGGTTGCTTTTGCCGCAGGGTGTTTCCGGAGCCATCAAGCGTCAAGCGGGCCATCAACCTTTTGTCGAGCTTCATCGCTATGGAATGTTGTCGCTGGGGCAAGCGGTGTTGACGTCGGCAGGAAAACTTCCTTATCGGGGGATTATTCACGTTGCGGGGATAGGGCTTCTGTGGCGCGCAAGTGAATATTCCATTCGAGAGTCCGTGAAAAACGCGCTGCAATTGGCGATGGGAAAATTCTGCTCCATTGCCTTTCCATTGATTGGGGCCGGCACGGGAGGTTTTTCTCCGGCACAGTCTGAAAAAATCATGAGAGCGCAGATGGAAGAAACGCCTTTCGAGGGAGAAATTGTGATTGTCAGGCTCGGTCCTTCGCAAAGGTGACGGAGCATGCAGGCGGCAAAAAACCGCCCTCGTCGTCGTTAGAGACAACAAAATTGTGCACATTTCCGCCGAGCAGTTGCGTGAGAGTGATTGAGCGGGAAATGAGTCCGGCTGGCGACCTGGGTGTGGTTTTTTGTTCCTCGCCTCACAACGTGGCTGAGGCCTTTGGGCGTGAGCATGTTAACAATCACCCCTGCAAAAAGAAATGTGCTATGCGGTTGTGCGCTGCGTGAAAAGGCAACCCACATGAACATTGAAGTTAGAAATGATATTGCGTTTGTCCATGGCAACGGGGTCATCATCGCAGATGTCCAGTCTGCCATCGATCTGATGGCAACGGTGCGCTACCAAACCGGCTGCGACCATATTGCCATCGCGAAATCTGCCGTCACAGAAGATTTTTTTGTGTTATCCACTGGAATGGCGGGGGATGTGTTGCAGAAGTTCATCAACTACCGTGTTAAACTGGCAATTATTGGCGATTATTCACAATATACCAGCAAGCCGCTTTTGGGTTTTATGGATGAGAGCAACCGTGGCAGCCACATTTTCTTTGTGGCATCCGAAGATGAAGCTGTGTCAAAACTGACAGGCGGAAATTTGCAAAGGTGACAATGCACAGGCGCTGACATGGAGGGCTCTCCCACTGCACAGCGCGAACAACACCCCAGCCAACGGCTTTCCATGGGCTCTTGTTGCATTTTGTCAGGCGCATTTTTGGAAAGAGTCCTCATGCAGCAGTGGTTTGCGAGAGCCTGGCAAGACTGTGCTAGGGTGACTAAAGAAAGTATGAGCAAGAAAATCATCATCATCGCCGGTCCCAATGGTGCGGGGAAAACCACCTTCGCCCGTTTGTTTCTGCCTGCTGAAGCGTGCTGTTTGCACTTCATCAATGCCGATTTAATTGCTGCGGGCCTGGCCCCATTCGCGCCAGAAACCGCTGCCATCAAGGCAGGCCGCTTGATGCTGGAAGAGATGGAACGCCATGTGCGGCGCGGCGCGAATTTCGCCTTCGAAACCACGCTGTCCGGCACGGGTTATTTGCAGCGCATCGCACAATGGAGAGCGCAGGGCTATCGGGTAAGCCTGTTTTTTCTTCGCCTGTCCGACGCCGAAACCGCCATCGCCCGTGTGGCTCAGCGCGTGCGCCAAGGCGGGCACGACATTCCGGCGGCCGTTATCCGTCGCCGTTTCGTTGCAGGCTGGCAGAATTTTCAGCAGCGCTACTGTACGGCGGTGGATGATTGGGTTATATATGACAGCGCCGGGGATACGCCCGTTGTGTTGGAATTGGGAGAAAACCCATGAGAAAAAAAGATTTATCCGAAGCGAAAAACCCGGACATACGCAACTCGCTCGCGGCCATGCAACGAGCGGCAAAACTGGCGCGAAAGATTGCCATTCAAACCAACACCGCCCTCGTCGTCGTTAGAGACAACAAAATTGTGCACATTCCCGCCGAGCAGTTGCGTGAGAGTGATTGAGCGGGAAATGAGTCCAGCTGGCGACCTGGGTGTGGTTTTTTCCCAACACTTCACCCCTACCAGGAGCGGCCTCCGCCGCCGCCTGAGCCGCGCCCTGAAGAGCCTCCGCCGGAGTGGCTGCCGCCGGACGAGGGACTTGACCTCATGGCGCTGCTGGCCGACTGCATGGTTGAACGCACAAAGGAACCCAAGGAGCGGTTTGAAAAGCTTGATCTGCCGGAATACCAACCCGGCGGCGGCATGGCGATGCTTTCAAACTTTTTAATCCATGTGTCCGACAAACCCAAAACATAGGTGTAGGGCAAAATATTATAAAAATATTGCGGATTTTCTAAGACAAGCGCTTCCAATTTGGGTTTTTCCGCAGTTTCCAAAAAATGTTTGAACCCGCGGATTTTGCCCAGCCTTTCATTTCCCAACGGCGTTCTTTTTTTCATGTTTTTCATAAAGAAAACAAGGGCGAGAATGCCAGCAAAACCGAGGATGTTGGCAACCATATAAACGGCATTCTCCCTGAGGACCGGCAACACCAACAAGGCCCATGGGACACCTCCAAACAAGGCTCCCCACAGGAAAAGCATCCACCTGAATAGGCCCCCCAAAAAGAAAATGGCGAACAAAAAAACCAAAATGGCAATGGAGGGAAATAAAAAGACAACCAGCATTTCGCTGCCCATGCCCTCCTGCAGCACGGGCCCCAGGGTAATGCAGAAATAGGTGGCATACACCATCAAAAAGCCCCCTAGGTTTTTGCCACGGGACGTTGTTTCAAATACCAAGTCCCTGTTTTCCCTTTTATTCATGTCGGAAGCAATTTCCGACAGTGTGGCATAAAAAGTGTTGCGCAAATCCAAATCGCTCACTTCATGGACACTGGTTTCTTCAAGCTCTGCGTTGCTGGGTTTTTTAATGTTATAACCAATTGAAATGAGCGCCTGCAATTCTCTGGATTTTTTTTCTTGAAACAAGCGTTGCAGGAATTTTTTTTCGTTTGCGTTCTCTCCATCATACTCTTTTATTTTGGTGACTTTGAACCCCGTGGCGCTGGCTTGTGTCTTGAAAAAACCCTCCTTCACCGCCTCCCTTTCTGCGATTTTAATATACCCCTTGTTTGCCAAATAAATGAGCAGCGAAACAATGTCCTTGCTGCTCACCAGGCCGTCATGCCAAAAAGCAACCTCAGCGCTGTTTAAACCATCTGGAGGATAAAACTCCACGGTTTCAACAACTTCACCGCGCTTTTGGCCATATTTTTTCCATGTTCTATAAAACAAGAAGAAAAAAAGAAGGGGGAAGAGGAAGGCGGGAATCACCCAAAAGTCAAAACCAGGAGAAACATAGGCAAAATATCCCTCCGGCAATTCCAGCCTTAGGGTGAGTCCCTCTCCCGGTTTCAAAGTTCCCTTGTGGCTCCCGCGGATGGTGTTCCCCTCAACGCTGTATTCAATGTTTTCACTTGAAGTAGCGTCTAGGGCCCCCACGGAAAAACCCAGCTTGCTTTCGTCAAAGCTTTTGGGCATATGAATGACAAAATAAACATTGTCAAGGGTGGTGTCCCAATCTGTGCCGATGATGTTAAAATAAAGCTCGTCGTAGCCTTGTGCTTTGTCATTGCCAATGTCATAGGTGTATTGAAGGGTATAAGTCTTTTCACCTTTTAAGCTGACATTCGGGTCACCTATGCGAATGGCCCAGTTGTTGCCTTCTTTATATTCCGTAAAAGGCTCATTGACATGGACATTGCTGACTTTTGCCCGGTTGCGCGAATGGCTCCCATCCAGGCGCACCACCTCATTTCGAAGGGGAATGCTTCGAATGATGCCGCGCCTTGGGCGGTGAAAATGGACGCTGATGTTTTCGACAACCTGAAATGTGTTGTCTTCATTTACATTCAAGCTTAGTTGATAGCTGTGAATGCTATAGTCATGGGCGGCAAACACATGGAGGGGCAAAAACCATGCACACAAAAAAACAAAAAGCTTTTTCATGGCAATTGAACCTGGATGTTTTCTCTTTCACTGTCCTTCGCTTCAAACAGGGGAAATTGCTTAAAGCCAAACATTTTTGCAACAAGGTTGCTGGGAAACATTTCAACCTGGGTGTTTAACCTTTTGACGACTGCATTGTAGTATTTGCGTGCATGGGCAATGTCCTCTTCCGCTTTGGACAATTGCAAACTTAAGTCTGAGAAGTTTTTGCTTGCTTTTAAATCCGGGTGGTTTTCAGCAACCGCCATCAACCTGGCAATGCCTGTAGCTAGTTTGTCATTCATCTCCATTTTGTCACTCTGGGAGATTTTGTCATAGGACAGGTTTCTTAATTCAACGATGCTTTTCAAAACATCGCTCTCATGCCTCATATATCCTTTAACAATTTCCAGAAGGTTGGGAAGCAAGTCCCATCGCTTTTTGAGATAGACATCCATGGTGGCAAAACCTTCTTGGACAGAATTTCGCAGCCTTATAAAAGAATTGTAGGTAGCGAAAAAATAAAGGAGGAGTATGCCTGTTGCGCCCAGAATGAGATAAAGAGCCATTCCCTTGTTTTAACCCTCTCATGCTGTTTTTGAAATCGAAAATGCGTCGACATGCATGTGCCTGGGTTTCCCCCCTGTTGGAAAGTGACGGCACAAAAATCCAGGGGGGCCATGAGCCCCCCTGGTGTGTGGAACCTTGCTTCAGAAAAACACTGCACGGACTTTCAATGAAACACGTTTCAGATCAAGGTTTTGCTGTTGGTTTTGCGAGCGCAGGTTTGTCCAGTGCCCGCACTGGCCGCGCTTCAATGTAGCCGCGGTAGCCCCAGGGCTCCAGCTGTATGCGGGGCCCATCCTCGTCGGCCCATTGAAAGCCATATTGCGACGGCTCATAGCGCTCAATGAGTTTTTCCACGGCGAGGATGGCTTGTTCGAAGTCATCGTCTTGGAAAGACGGCCCCTGAAACACCATGAGTTTGCAGGCAGGCAGCTCCATCACTTCGAAGGACTCCGGCACCGGTCCCGAAAACGCCAGGGGGACTTCGACGCCCTGGACATATTTGGAGGTGCCTTGGGGCCTCAAAGTGTCCGGCAGCCACATGCCGACCGGCTCATAGAGGGCTTCTTTTATTTGGCCGAGGACATTCCATACTTCGTTGCCCACCTCCGTGCAGTATTCAAAATAATGGCCGGCATTTTGGGCGCGTTTCACAATGGCCTTTCTGTGGGGACGTTCAATGACTTGGACAAAAATGGGTTGCAGCTTGTTGGTGCTCATGTTGTGGACTCCTTGTTTATCGGGTTGAGAAAGCCGACGAGGAATGAAAGGACGAAGGGTCGGCAGGCGGGCGCGGTATTCGCTCGGGCTCAGGCCAAACTCTCGCGCGAAAGCGCGCGTAAAGCCCTCATGCGAGTCGAACACAAAGTCGAGCGCCACATCCAAAATGGTTTTGTTGCTCTCGCGCAACACCTGTGCCGCACGCCTAAGACGCAGCGAGCGGATATACTCGAAGGGACTTTTCCCCAGGAGGTTTTTGAAAATGCGCGAGGCATACCACGGTGAAAACCCTCCCTCTTTGGCCAGGGCTTTGAGTGTTATGGGCTCAAAAAGGTGCTCGTCAATATAGCGCTGCATACGCGCTATCGCGGCAATCTGCGTTGTCTCTCGTTCCGTTGTCGACATGCGCTCAACCTAGTCGGCCAAAAAAGCTCCGTCTTGACGACGCTTGTTTTTTTTTGCGCAAAGTTTGTCAACTGACATGGCCTCTTTTCACCCCGCTTCACTGGCGTTTTTTTTCAACTCAGCTGCGCAATGCGCCAGAGGGCGGTGGCTTGAGCAGCCATCTCCTCGTTATTGCCAAATCCGCCCCAGCCGTCCGGCGCGTTTTGCGGCAGCACATGCTCAAGCCCGAAGTCGTCACTGACAAAGCTGTAGTCCTGGCCGGACAAATGCTTTTCAAGGGCGCAGAGGATAAGGCGCACCACCCGGTTGTTGCGCGCGTCCGTGGTGCGCATGGTTTTGTTGGCAAAGGCCGTGCGGAACGCGGTGTCGTCTGGATAAATGCCGCGCATGGCTTGCAGCACCGGGACAAGCTGCTTGAGTTCGCCTTTTGCAATTCGCGTGGCCACCGCGTTATAGGTGCGCTCCTGCTCAGCTGTGCTGTCTGAGCCAATGACATTGAATCGCATGGATTATTATTTTAACAAAATACCTGGCCGTGAATAGAAGGCAGGGTGAAATGAAGTGAAGCGCGGCGCGCCCCCCCTTGAACCCCCCGGTTTGTCGCCTCCGGCGAAGGGTTTTGTCTGCCCTAGCGGGCGCCCCATGCCTCCGGCGGGGAACTTTTTGCTCGCACAAAAAGTTCCACAAAAATGCTCCCTCCGGTGGCCCTGCGGGGCTTAGGCATAGCAGC
>Ga0209737_10003384_pt1 | contig 11143 bp, 9 predicted proteins | sample TergutCu122P3_FD_187284 | JGI IMG/M metagenome (GOLD analysis project Ga0209737, IMG submission 187284) | Cubitermes ugandensis P3 segment gut microbial communities from Kakamega Forest, Kenya - Cu122 P3 (SPAdes) (version 2) | ecosystem: Host-associated > Arthropoda: Insects > Digestive system >...
CATTACAAAGAGGGAACCTGCTCCACGGAATTCAAGGAGATATTCCAGTATTTTTCCGCTCAGTTCTCGACATGCATTTATCATATCGTGAAGCATACTTGTCTATTCCCTGTTGATATCAGTCCGTATTTTCTATTATCAATCGTCGTGTAGCAACTTTTCACAGACCGCGATCATTTTTAAATTGGTGACAACCAAGATTTAGCTCATGGTTAGAAACCGATTATAAGTGCTCGGTGAAGATTTCACTTGCGACCACAGTAAGTGAAATTATTCAAATTTTTGTGTGACGCGTAAACTTATTTTCTGACCGACTGCTATCCGTTATGGTTATATTTTCTGCTTCCCTCTTTCTGGGTAATATTTGTAAGAAGGTAAGTCCATTAACGTTTAATAGACATTAATCTCTTAATAAATAAATGAACACATAAATAAAATATATAGGTATCTATATGTGCACCGAATTTAAGAATATGTAGCCGATGTCTGCAAGATGCTAATAATAAAATGAATTTAGAGGTAGAAATGAAGGCCAGTGTGAGGCAGAGACAAGGAAAAAATTAAATTATATTTAGAAATTATTACCTAAAATGTTTAGTTCTCTAGCGAGATTTTATATTCTAATATCTAAGTTTCTGAAGATGATTCTCTTCTTGCCAATTTGTAATTCTAACCTAAATTTCGAAGGGATTCCCTGCCCACGTCTTCAGAGCCCTTGCAGTTGAGAGGGGACTTGTAAACCATTTACAAACCGATATGACTTCACATGTCACAAGACTTTGACTTCTTTTAACCTTTGTCTGCCTAACAGAATATATTCAATTGGCAAGAAAATTATTCTGTTATACAGAAACTTAACATAAACTAGCTTAAGAGCAGATTTTCTTATGACGAATCAGAAGCGTATAAAACCTATATCTTCATGATTAATTATAATATTTTAATTATACAATATAAAAAACAGCACCTTTTATAAACTAATGTTTTAATGTATGTTGTCTTCTACGTTTCGAAGCTGAGGGTTCATTTTCAGGAAGACGGTTTTACGTACAGGCATGGTATATTATCTTCTACTTTCATCAATACAAGCAGTTTTTGCAAGGTGCAAACAACACAAAATACACGGTGCAAACAACATAAAATACACGGTGCAAAAATATAAAACACGGTGCAAACAGCACAAAATACATTGTGCAAACAACATAAAATTTACGGTGAAAACAACATAAAATACACGGTGCAAACAGCATAAACACACGGTGCAAACAACATTAAAGACACGACGCAAACAACATAAAATACACGGTGTAAACAACGTAAAGTACATGGTACAAAAACATAAAACAAGGTGCAAACAACATAAAATACATTGTTCAAACAACATAAAATTCACAGTGCAAACAACATAAAATACACGGTGCAAACGACATTAAAGACACGGCGCAAACAACATAAAATACAAGGTGTAAACAACATAAAGTACACGGTGCAAACAACATAAAATATAATATCGTACTTTTAATTATCAGAAGTGTCATCTATCCCCCATGTTTTCCGATTACAGTTTGGATAAATTTCTTCTTAATTCCATGCGTCCTACTTTTTCCACCAAACTCATTCTTCTTGATTTCATCTTCGTCTTATAATCTTTGTTTCCTTGCTCGATTCGAATATTGTAAATGCAGATTATATTCTCCGACTGAAAGATAATAATATCTGCGAGCGCTTTCTCTTTAAATCAACTCAGATGCAAACAATCAATGTGCATTACACCACTAAAAATACGTCACTTCCTTAATGTATTTCTCGTGTTCCCATTTTAATGAAAGTTACAGAGACTAGGAGCCATGACAAGGATGATAATTATCTGAAAGAGAAAACAGAAAGCGGAAAAGAAATGGGAAGGATGAGACAAGGAGGGGAAAGAGCGTTTTGTTCAATGAAAAGCTTTACTGGGTTAACCAAGTGCAAAAGAAGGAGCTGGCCTGTCTTCTGTCTCTCTTAGGACAGAAGCGTTTCGAGTCATTTGCCGTCGCTTGCAGTCACTAAAATTGTGTCTCTACTTCTATAGCATCCCTTGCGGGATGAACAAGGTACCGGTGTATAATAGGAAAAGCTCGTATACCCTAATAGAAATTTACATTGAGGAGAACACTTCTATGGTAGCCTGTTTTAATACAATTTCGTGAGAATGTAGCATCAAGCAGTTTTTGGCTTCTCTGAAATCCAATATCAAAAACATAGAATTGCCTCGAGGTTTGAGGATAGCCACTGAATGCAGAGAAGTCAGAAAGTTAAATTTTTGGAATGAAGATTGGCGATGGGTTGAGAGGAGAAAGATGAAAGTGAAGTTAGAGGGAATGGTGTTGGAGACTATTAGGGGGAGGGGGTTAGAAAATGAGAAAAAGGAGAGATGCAAGGAAAGTTATGAAGAAAAGCCTAGATGAGGCAGGATGGAGGTTTGCATAACCACTGGTAAACGAATGTTGCTTTTGGAGAAGTAATCATTTATGAAAAATTCATATATTCTTCTCACTCACTCATCCCACAAGTATGGGTGTGCGGACCAGCATGCAAAATAGATCCTGCCAGTTGTATGAAAATGTAATCCTCCTTTCCTTACATTATTCTTTAATGTAATGTAAGACAGAAAAATATAAACACAATCGAAGATTGCGGTATTCTTAAACATGACACAGTGAATCGTGCTACAAAGTTAAGAATATTTCGGAGAAATTCTGGTTTCTTGCATGAACAAGATGGAGGCAGAAGGCTTCTATCAAACTGATGGTGCCATGGTACTAGACTACATGTTGTAACATCCTATAATATAATAAACTTCATATTAATCGCCGTAGAAAATTCAAATCCATTACACAGTTTAAAAACTTTTCTTTCTTCAGACTAAACACAATGTGGAATAAACGCCAATTTTACTTTGGTTAAAACTGACTAAATTAGCACTGTTCCTGACGTCTAGGTAGTGAGTTTCCCATAAGAATCTTGACGGGGATATTGACCACCCAGATAGATTTTTTAATTACTTTTCGCCCTCCGTCCAGACATTTGCCGAAAAAGTGCCCTCAGTTAATATAGACAATTTATTTCACCAATTAAATGCACAATATTAATTATATGTAAATATGAAAGGATTATCTCCGACATGTTTCGATACAATTTTGTTTTAAACCTGGCATTTTTTCTCCCTGCAGATGATACACTTGTACAGAAATGTATCAGAGATAAGCCTTTAATATTTGTACACAATTAGTATTGTGCAGTTGGTTGGTGCAATAAACTGAGCACATCGATGTAAAAAATATACGGAATTAACAACTTTAAAATACCTTCTGTTAATATCAAGCTTTCACCCTGCATTATTACAGTCAGTCACTTTTATTAGCCGACTAAATGCACTTGATTATACAAAGCTTAGAAGTTAAAATCTATGTTGTATATATTTTTTAAAAGACATAAAATTAAAAATCACTCCGACATGTTTCGGATCGTATGCGATCCATTATCAGGGAGTACACAGCTGTACTTGACTGAAATTACTCGTGGTGGCTCACAGATATTTTTCGTGTGCTTGGTCGGTGTTTGGTAGCGTACGCTGCCAAACACCGACCAAGCACACGACAAACATCAGTGAACCACTACGAATTTCAGTCAAGTACAGCTGTGTACTCCCTGATGATGGATCGCATACGATCCGAAATATGTCGGAGTGATTTTTAATTTTATGTCTTTTAAAAATTTTTTACAACATTGATTTTAACTTCTAAGCTTTGTATAATCAAGTGCATTTATTCGGCTAATAAAAATGATTACTCTCTCTTAGTTCAGGACTAACTCCCATCATATCCCTTCTAGAGTGTGTCCCACTCGCTACCGAACCCGGCATTTCTTTAATAATTCTAACACCAATTAAGATATTGCAAAGAAATTTGAACAGGATTACGTTCGTTGTGTGAGAAATGAAAAGGAACGTGTCTGTAGTGTGTGTCTGTAGTGCGCCTAATTGTTGCGACACGGAACAGCTGTCCGCCAGCCAGCCGGGTTCGGTAGCGAGTGGGACACACGGTAGTATTTTATTCACTGTAATGCAGTACACGATGCTATGTATGCTTACCTGATAACGTCAAAAAATGAAACACAAGAAAGATAGATAAATAAATAAATAAACGAAAATTATGGAAGAGAAATCTGCCTGTGTCACTTCATTGCATGTTATCCTAAGTTTTAGGCTTTCAATGGACGACGTTACGAGTCCTACAGCTTCAACTTTAGATCTCTGGGGGCAGCGTTGACTGTGGCGATTGGCATTACAGCAGTACTAAATATCCAGCCCACTACAGAATATCTTCCCTTTTTAATGAAGCGTCTAAAGGGGTTCTGTCAAAAAACATCGAGGTTTGAATTGCGTCAGCCTTATATTCTAAACGATTTTATGATTTCATAGCAAGATAAGTAGGATTGGGTCGGTAAAGTAATATCGAAATTTTTCGATAAAATTTGTCACTTAGGTAGTACCGAGCTATTTTTCAAGAACGTTAGAAGTTTTACGGCTTTATACTCGGTAAACATGACTTTTCGCGTATTTTGTATTTGTTGTTATGTATAAGATATGACCAATGGTAATTTTGTCAGTGGTACTCGTAAATATTACTGACAAAATATCACTTCGTTTTGTAATAGTCAAATACAATACACAATTCTTTCAATATTGTAGGCAAAATAATTTATATTATCACGGTAGTAAGTAAAGCAGCAAATTCTGAAATACTAGACTTGATGAATTTTATTTTGTACATCATCTCTATAGCTCCTGGTATGAGGGTCCCTATAATTATGATTAATATTGATCTTAATTAAAGAGGCGATTTTCGCCCTAACATGTTATTTAATTCCAGTACATAGCTGACATAATCAACTCTTGTAATAAAATTGAAAGTGTTCACTTTTTATTACATTAGAACATACATGTTTCTCTTGTATCTAAATATTATCAGCATCTGGCGGTATACATGTGCATTATAAAACGAGGGGCTGCTATGTAATTGCAATTGTAATTAATATTAATATTAATGCTTTTGCATATATGAAGGTCATTATGGTAATTCAGTAACGTTAAAACCGGCAGCCTAGTTACTCTGAAAGTGATTACCCTGATACTCTTCGGAACACGACGTGTTGGAAGTGCTCTGGTGAAAAATGAAAGTACATATTTATTTGTGTATTATGTCTGTGATTTTATGTTACTGACTGTAGTTACAAAAGTAAAGTTTCGTGTTGTGTCGAAGACAGCGGTTGTGACGTATTTAAATTATTATACTAGCCTTGTTTAATTGATCTGAGAAATCTACAAGAGCAGCAAAAAACAAAAAAATCCAACTCTTTCATTTCCTAGAATAAAAACTGTCAGAATAAATACTGAAATGCGATGTTTATTTCCAATATCACCTTAGTTACATACTTATACCACTCTTCCAGCAAATTATTGAACCATTTTTCATGTTCTCCCCCTAATCACGATAGGCTTGTTTTTGTACTCGGTCATTAATAGTGCTTAAGGCTGCCTTCTGACGGGATGTGACGTTGTTTAAATGAAAATATGTGTACTAACGTCAAAGGAAAAACTGCTACCACCATCTTTATTGTATAAGATGCAGGTTTATCCCGAACTTGTTAATCATTTACCAGATTGCACGGAGTTACATACGAGTAAACTCAATTCGTTTCACCCTCCACCTCCAGAAGCCCAAATCATACACATTATTCTTTACATTCTCAAGGTAAGTATTTGATTGAGAGCATTAAAACAACTAGACTTCATGCAGTTTGATCGATTATACTAAAGGGCAAAACACCAGATAACAGGAGCGATCAGGAGGATATGGCATTTATCTCTTCAAATTAAAAACCCCTGAATCTCCTTCAACCTCACGCACTGCACGCGGCTATGTAAATGGTAAAAACCGTAGAAGCGTTTATATTTTATTATTGGTTTACGTAAATTATTGCGCTTTACGGTAGTTCATTTCTTTTGTACCACGTAGAAAGAACAGCAAATTCTCAATTTCTCCCTCTCTGATCGGCAAACCTATAAATAAAGACAGTAAAGTGTCTTTTATATATTTACTTTACATAAGTCTATTTTCTGATTCATTTGTCCGTCCATTTAACCAGCCAAATAATTTATTTATCAATTTATTTATTTTATATTTACCTATCCATTGATTCGCTTTTTATTTATCTTACTTGTTTGTGCATTTGTCTACTCCTGTTCTCATAAATCATATATATGTATATAATGCTTTATGTACAAAAGTGTGCATTTTTACACGTGTATATACAGGGCCTTCATTACGTCACGGTGCAAAACACCGGCGTAAACGCCGAACAATTCATCCCAGTTCGTATTTACAAGAATTTCTTTTTACAGCGTTATAATAAAAAAACCCTATCACATAACTCTACCATCATTTTTCAGTGCATGAAAATCCTCCACCCAGCCAAGAAATTCTTTGATTTTATGTAATTGTTTTACTAGAGCCAAACACAAAGTCTACTCGTAATTACACTAATCCAGTCACCGTCACCAAAACACATTTTCTAAACTAGATTTTAATTATACCCCCCAAACGATGTCCTCCCCAAAATTTGTAATATTTTGGCAATTATCTCACAAACAAAAAAGTAAATTTGCATGCTACTTAGGTGTCATGCCCTCGAATTTTCGTGACGTAATGTTACTCCATTACTGGCTTACGGAGTCAGGGGATTTTTCATAAATGAAGGGACTTAGAATATAAAATCATCACTTATATATAAAACACCAACAAAGTAAAATTACGAAAATATAAGACAAAAACTTTCAAAAACAAGAAATAAAATCTTTTAAGAAATTTAAAATAATTTTTCTTACGTTTCAGGAATGATATGAGAAGTACATTCCTTACAGCTTGCAACCAATTCATTTAAAATTTGAACGAGTTTTAGAAACGAATGTAAATGAAGCACAGTTCTCCTTGAAAAGCCAAGGTCAAGGAATTTCCATGTTTCAGGCATCTTGAAGACTCATTATATTGCTCACAACGAAAATGAAGAGGGTAATGTAAAATATGTCGGTGGAATAAGTCGGATACGTGATGAAAGCTGGGCGCAGCATAAACGAGGCTTCTGCTGTTGTAGAAAGTATTACAAAACAAGCTACACGCTACAGAATTTAGAAAAAAAATGGTTAACCCTTTGAAACTCTTGCCTACTACATATTTCGCCTGCCTGAACATTACAAACAATCTCTGCATTCGACCAAAAAGTGTTTGTAGGTTTAATATATTTCTCAGATTAATATATTTCTCACAAAACATATCAATTTTTTCTTAGTCGTCATTAACCCACTGGCCCTTGAAATACAACAAGATTTTTTTTCTGTGGTTTTGATTGCACAACTCCAAGAAAGGAGAGACCTCGTTGGTCCCCTGCTTAAATAAAGAATTGGCTTCCCAGTAAGCGCTCTGCTTCCAAGAGTTGCCTAGTAAGGTAAGAATAGAGTTTCTACAAAGTAGCTACATAACTTCATGCTTCGGAGAATTCAGAGTTTCAAATACTACCTTAATTGGAATGTATAAATAAACATTCTGTAACACACATAGTAGGTACAGGACAAAATGCTATGCAATAACAAGCCTGGCACTGGAACACAAATTACTGTTGTAAAAGCTCCTGAAGTTGAAAGACTAAAGAAGCACTAAGGAGTCTAGGAGTAATCAACTAAGAAAAGTTCAACATAGTTATCATCATCACGATAAATGATAAAGAAAATTTTGTGGTGGTTTCTGTTTACATTACACAACCAACTGTAATAGTATAAACCAGAAACCACCCTCTCACTTTTGAATGTTGGACATTTGATGGCAACATGCAGAGTTTCACCGTCAGATGGCAGTTTAGTCGACTTGTCATTTTCACACGAACCACGGATATTGTCATTTGTGTAGGGAACGAGGTTATACGAGTACAATTTGTTTTCATCCATTTTCAACAACCAATTTGGATTTCAGTGTACCTACTCACAGTTCTCCACGCCCTGATATTTTCATCGCTTTCACGCTCAAATATGTTTACACCGTCAGGAGTTTGTAATAATGGCAAAGACCGTACTTTACAGTGCTGCAATTAATAAAAATGTTGCCTTACTCGTTTGCAGTAAATAAATGTTAATAATACGTACCTTTTTCGGCGCGTTCGTAGAATTGCAAAAAGCGACTGTAAGCCCCGTCATGTCATGTATATCCGAACCTCCGCATGGAATAACTGGGCTCCCACTGGATGGATTTTCATGAAATTTGAAATTTCAGTATTTTTCGAAAATATGTCGAGAAAATTCAAGTTTCATTTAAATCGGACAAGAATAAAGGGCAATTTACGTGAAAACCAGTCTACATTTTTTATCACACCTCAGTCATTTATACTTAGAATGAAAAATGCTTTCGACAAAAGATGTAGAGAAACTCGAAACATGTATTTTACGTTCAATAACATTTTTTTTTCGAAAAACGAGCCATTTATGATGTAAGGTGTAAAAATATTGTAGAGCGGGGCAGACCATAGATGACAATATGGCGCATGCGCATTGTATGCTGGATACCTTAGGCTACAAATACACACACTCAAGTTGTGTGATATTCATTGCTTTTCCACTGCAACAATGGTCGCAGGAAATCGCCTCAGCGTTACGTTATGGGTACATTGCCTATCTCGTTTTTAAACGTTAACCGATGAATAAGATCTGTTTTCGACAAAAGTTTATAAACTCTTTCCTTTCTTATAGCATAAATTAGTAAACGCTGGCTAAAGAAATGGTACGCCTGTATTAGGTTCCAAATTTTTAATATGAATAAGAAAAATAAGAGCATTTCCTATCTGTTTCATGGGACAGAAGTTGTTATTAATCGTGTCATAATATTCACGAATTTTGAATGGAAAATCTTCAGTCGTCACGTAAAAATCCATTACATTAGGTAGTACAGAATTTGACTTCATAATTTTCTTTCGGTTTTCTTAATTTTTATGCGAATAGAATAAAAAGTATTAATGTGATCAGCATAGTGTTAACTTTTCTAGAATTTTGAGCAATACTTAAATTAGGAGATGAATTTCATTAGGAAAATTGAAATTTAAAAGTCGTAGGCGTATCTAGATTGAAACGGAAAATAAAAAACAGTACTGAATATTATACACCAACTAATGCACTTTTATATACAATAAAATATTAGTCTAAATGTTCATATTAAAACACTTAAAAACGCTCCAACATGTTTCGATCATCATTCAGATCATCTTCAGGGAGCTCGTATGTTCCTTATTAAAGTCATTGATTTTCAAATTTGTTAAAAATGTAAAAAGTCAATGTGGTGATGTGGCAGCATAATATTTGTTGTGTGTGCGTACATTCTGTGTGGAGAGGTATGCTGGACTCAGTCCAGCATACCTCTCCACACAGAATGCACGCACACACAACAAATGTTATGCTGCCGCATCACCACATTGACTTTTTACATTTTTAACAAATTTTAAAATCAATGACTTTAACAAGGAACATACGAGCTCCCTGAAGATGATCTGAATGATGATCGAAACATGTTGGGGCGTTTTTAAGTGTTTTAATATGAACATTTTGGACTAATATTTTATTGTATATAAAAGTGCAATAGTTGGTGTAAAAGATTCAGTGAATTACAGGTAAAATGCAAGGGGAAATAGTGAAAAAAAACACTCTTTGAAAATACGCTTAGGAGTTAGTTACTAACCTACTTAATTGCAGTAGTACGTACGTTTCAAGTAACAAAATTTATCTGGGGCTGCGCCATATTCCAGAATATCGAAGACTACACTGCAGCGAAAGCCTACAACTTGATAAAAGTTTTCAAACTTTTGCAAATTTTCTTATATGTCGAGTGACGTAAAACTTATAGCACCGTTACTTAAATTCTGTGAAGCCGGGATAGCGTAGTCAGTGCCAAAATTAGCCCACAGACTGTGTGGTCAGGATTTAGAATCCAGGTAAGGCCAACAGATTTCTCTGTTCTGGGACTCATCCAACTCAATTTTCAATGGATACAGGGGTTTTTCCATTGTGGAAAAAAGGGCTGAGGCGTGCAGAGGGTGCCTAATATGCATCATGTGCCGTGGTAAAGAAAAAGTGGAGTCATATCTAGTTTTGTTCCCCTTGGCCCAAATACGGACAAATTTACTTTACTTTTGTACTGAAATTCTGGTTTTATGTATAAGTTACGCATGAGAGATACCTGTATACAGCATTTCCTGATTAAATTACCTCTAAAAATTTTCCTGAACAAAGAACTGCTTCATGGCTTTTTACATGGTGTGATTTTTATTGTATTTTACTGAACTTCGTTCCATCCAGTTACATTCTGTTCCTACTCTAATCTGATTTTGAGGGAATTAAATCTCATATTTTAGACTAAGTACAAAAGTGTTCCAAAATAAATTGGCTTATGCCATGAATTTTAAAAGCAAATAAATTTTGCTGTGCACACTGAATATCTCATTTCCCAAAACAGGTTTTGTGTCGCCAACCTGAGACTCTACTTCATAGCAACGTTGTGCAATCTATTTGAAAATTCAGTCAGATGAGCCGTTGAAAAGTCTGTGATTGTAACAGAAAGGAAGGTGTTGTTTTGACTGTGATGTTCACTAGACAGTTGACCATGACACACGCTGCACAACGCCTCTAAATAAGTTACTTAACACATTGAGGACGGGGGCATTTAAATTGTTTAAATGCACGTTCCCGGGGTCTAAACAATTTAAATCAACTTTAATACTGTGTTTATTTAAAAAGTTATAACAAATTCGCTAACTAATTTTGTGAACTGAAATTTTCAGAATATACTCACCAAAGACCCTAGTTTCTATAAACATCCGTCAGCAGGACCATTCGGAGAAATGCTCCTTGTATTGCGTAATTAAGTCTAGAGTGCGTGGAAACCAAGCGCGTGTTAAAAACGCAGATTTGCGTCATCCGTCTTGCACAGTTGTAATGTAAAGACGCAAATCTGCGTCACCGGTCCACAATGTGTTAATTCATTTATGCTGACGGTAAACACAGGGTAAT
>Ga0209737_10003385_pt1 | contig 11141 bp, 7 predicted proteins | sample TergutCu122P3_FD_187284 | JGI IMG/M metagenome (GOLD analysis project Ga0209737, IMG submission 187284) | Cubitermes ugandensis P3 segment gut microbial communities from Kakamega Forest, Kenya - Cu122 P3 (SPAdes) (version 2) | ecosystem: Host-associated > Arthropoda: Insects > Digestive system >...
ATATGAAAACTTCAAAAGATTCTGCGGTAATGAAGCCGCGTGAGCCGAGTCGTTTTAAGAAACGCATCGGCTCCACCACCTACCACGTCGCCGTCCACTTCAACCCTGACGCTAAAGAAACGGCAAACGACAAAATCGTGCGCCTTGTGCGGCAGGAAGCGGCGGCGGGAAAAGCGGTAAATCTATGAGGAGGAGAGTGAAAATTTCAAGCGGGGCGTTGATTCAGCGCCCCGCCTGTGGTAAAATGGCGTTGCTACGGATGGGGTGGCTGCCTGAAAGGAGTTTCCTATGAACAGGCAGCCGAACCAGACAAAGATTACCGCGCTATACAGCAGGCTCTCGCGCGACGATGAGCTTGCCGGGGAATCGAACTCTATCACAAACCAAAAAGCACTGCTCGCCGACTACTCCGCGAAAAACGGCTTCGCCAACATACGGCATTTTTCCGACGACGGCTACTCCGGCATCAACTTTGAAAGACCGGCATGGAAAGAGATGATCGCCGAGGTTGAAGCCGGCAATGTAGCGGCGGTGCTGTCGAAAGATTTATCGAGGGTCGGCAGAAACTATTTGCAGACGGGCTTCTATACGGAAGTGTATTTCCGTGAGAAGGGCGTCCGTTTTATTGCCATCAGCAACAACATCGACAGCGCCGACCAAGACAGCGGCGAGTTTGCCCCTTTCCTTAACATCATGAACGACTTTTACGCGAGGGACAACTCCCGCAAGCTGAAAACGGCTTTCCGCGCCAAAGGCGCGAGCGGCAGGCGCACCACCAACAAGAACATCTACGGATATATCAAAGACCCTGACGACAAGACCAAATGGATTGTTGACCAAGAAGCCGCCGTCATTATACGGCGCATATTTCAGATGACGATTGAGGGCATGGGCCCGGGCAAAATCGCCGCCGTACTCCGCGCCGAGGGCGTTGACAAACCCGGCTACCACATGAGCAAAATCGGCGTGGGCGACCATCAATGGGCTGACGAAAGACACCGCAGTTACTGGCAGTCGTCCACCGTGGCGAAGATATTGTCCAAGCCGGAATACGCGGGTCATACCGTCAACCTGAAAACGGCAAAAGAGCATTACAAGGACAAGAAAACCACATGGAAGCCAAAGGACGAATGGCTCATCTTCCCCGACACCCATGAAGCCATCGTGGAACAGGAAGTTTTCGACGCGGCGCAGAAATGCCGGACGGTCAAACGGCGCACCGACACCATCGGCGAAGCGAACCCGCTTACCGGGCTACTGTACTGCTCCGATTGCGGGCGGCGTATGTATAACCACCGCTCCAACGCCTGTCAGACATTCGATAAAAGCAAAGGGCGCATGGTAGACAAGAAAGCCAAAGACAGCTACTGCTGCTCCCTGTATCAGATTCACAGAACGGACTGCACCATGCACTATATCAGGACGGACGCGGTCAGCGACCTGATACTTGAAACGATACGCGGGGCGACGGCTTACGCGAGGGAAAACGAAGCGGAGTTTATCAGGATTATCCGGGAAGCGTCGGCGGTACGGCAGAACGACGCGGCGAAAAGCCACAGGCGGCAAATCGCCAAGAACGAAAAGCGCGTCGCCGAACTCGATACCCTGTTCAAGAAAACCTATGAGGATTTTTCGGCGGGGCTGCTCTCCGAAAGCCGCTTCCGGCAGCTATCAGGCGGGTATGAATCCGAGCAGGAATTACTGGTAAAGCAGACCGCCGAAATGAAAGCGGCGCTTGAGCAGTTTGACCGCGACAGCTTGCGCGCAGACAAGTTTCTGGAACTGGCGCGTCGCTACTCCGATTTTGAGGAACTCACCGCGCCCCTGCTCCACGCCTTTGTCGAAAAGGTCGTCGTCCATGAACCCGACAGGTCAAGCGGAAAACGGGAGCAGCGCGTCGATATTTTTCTAAACTTCATCGGTCAATTTGCCGCTCCAAGCGAAGCGGCGGAAGCTGATTCGGAAGAACAGCGCGCTGCGTGGCGTGAATACAAGCGCAGCCAGCGCGCCAAGAAAAGAGAATCAACTGAGGACTTACCGGCAGAGAAAACAGCATAGCCACACCGCTAAACCGGCGGCTCATGATAACAAGTGAGCCGCCTTTTTTCATGCCAAAAACAAGCGCATATTCAATGCGTGTTGAACACGCGCACCAAAAAACGAAAGGAGACATTATCATGTCAACAAGAAGAACGCTCAATGAGCAAATCGAATCAGCGCGGGAGGAACTGCGCCAAAAGGAAAACCGCTTCAAGGAACTTCTGCAGAAGCAAAAGGAGCAAGAGCGCAGGGCGAGGACGCACCGCCTTTGTGAGCGCGGCGGCTATCTGGAAAGCATCATGCCGGAAACGATAACGCTCACAAAGGAGCAGTTCCAATCTTTCCTCGACAAGACCCTGCTGACCGATTTTGCCCGGAAAACCCTGTCAGGGCTTACGGCGCAGGGCAGCGGCGGACAATACCATCCGAAACCTGCCGAAGCGCAGCCTGCCACCGTCACAACAGGTACAGCGCAAACCGGGGAAACGGGGCGGCAATCGACGTAGCCCGTACCGTTCTCGTTAGAGAACGGCGCACATATACACCGGCTGCGCCGGTGCTGTGCGCCCTGCCGGGGGCGTTTCGTGCCTGTCGGCACGAAATAGGGGGCTGACGCGCCCCCTTAACCCCCGCGAACCACGGCGGCAAGCCATATCCTAACGCGGATACAGCCTGCCGCCGTTTCTTTTGAGAACAGCACAAGCGGAGAGAGGGGGGGCAGCGATGCCGAATTATCATCTGCAAATCAAGATTTTCAGCCGGGGCAAAGGCGCGACCGCCGTAGCCGCGGCCGCGTACCGGGCGGCGGAGCTTATCAAAAGCGAGTACAATGGGGCAGTCCATGACTACACCCGCAAAGGCGGCGTTTTTCACAAGGAGGTCATGCTGCCGGAACATGCGCCGCCGGAATACAAAGACCGCGCCGTATTGTGGAACGCCGTCGAAATGGGCGAGCGGAACGGCAACGCGCAGCTTGCGCGGGAGGTAGAAGTTTCCCTGCCTGTCGAACTCACGCCGGGGCAAAACATCGCGCTCGCCCGTGAGTTTGTCATGGAGGCATTTGTCAGCAAAGGGATGTGCGCCGATATGTGTTTCCACGACAAGGACGACGGCAACCCCCACGTCCACATCTTGCTCACCATGCGCCCGTTTAATAAAGACGGGACTTGGGCGGCAAAGTCAAAAAAGGAATACATCCTCGATGGTAACGGCGAGAGGATACGGCTCCCGAGCGGGGAGTACAAGAGCCGGAAGATACCCTCCGTTGATTGGAACGAACAGGACAAAGCCGAGGTCTGGCGCAAGGTTTGGGCTGAAGTGCAAAATAAGTATTTAGCAAAAAACGGCGTCGACGCCCGCGTTGACCACCGTTCATATAAGCGGCAGGGCGTTGACAAAATCCCCGCCGTCCATATGGGCCCGGCAGCTTCGCAGATGGAGAAGCGCGGCATAGCCACCGACCGAGGGAACATCAACCGCGAAATCATTATTACCAATAAGCAGATCGGGCAGCTTCGGGCGCGTATCAGGAAAGTTAAAACATGGCTGTACGCGCAGCCGCTCCAAGACCCGCCGACGATGATGAGCGTCATGGGTCATATCGCGGACGGCAAGAACTTGAACACGCAGTACCAGCGGATCGCCAACATAAAAACGCAGGCGAAAGTCCTCATGTTCCTGCAACAATATACTATAAACGACATAGAGCAGCTTGCGGTCGCGGTGGAGCGCATCCATGAAAATTTTTACGCTACGTCCAAGCGGATAAAGGAAGTCGAGCGGCGTATAGGGACGCTGACGCAGCACTTGGCACAATATGACAAATACAAGCGGCACAAGGCAGTTTACAAAAAGCATGGCGAGCTTTCCGGGAAAAAAGGCGATGCGTTCTACGATAAGCACCATGAAGAAATCCAACTCTACGAAACCGCCAGCCGCTATCTCAAAGATGTGATGAACGGCAGGGAGGAAGTCCCCGTCAAGAAATGGCAGGATGAACTTGAGAAGCTGACCGCCGAGAGGTTTTCGCTCTGCGAGGACTATTACCGGCTCAAAGATGAAACACGCAGCGTGGAGCTGTTGCGCAAAGGCGCTGAGAACATCATGCGCGGCGAACCGGACAGGCCGCAGCCAAGGCGGGCGCGTGACATAGCGATGTGACCTCACAGTTACGGCGGGCATCCCGCCTGCCGTTACACCGTTGCTGCGCGGCATTAATGGCGCGGCATTTACAGCAACATTTTTCTTGAAGTTCTGCCACGCTTGATATATAATCGGAACGAACTGGCGTACCCGCATATGCAGCGCCCCGATTCCGATGAGGGCAAAAAATAAGGCAAAAACTGCAAGTTAGGTAATTTCGCTGCAAGTTAGGTAATGTCTGTTGGCAAATCACCTGTTTTAGTCCATAATTATTTACATAAAAACATAACGCACAATAAAATCGGAAGCAGAAATTTACACGATACAGCAAAAGAAAAGGTCTTGACAACAATGCTCAGAGCGGACACTATTTTTAGCAAGCAGGCAAGCAAGCGGATAACTACGGGCATTTGTCATGTCCGGAAGTTGAGTGTGGCAAGATTATTACAGGCGGCTTTCCCCGCGCACATGGGGATGCCGCCTGCTTTCGTATTTGTGGCACCATGCGGCAAAATCTTGTTCGCTGCGGAGCAATAGCATGAGGCATTACGCGGAGCAACGGAAAGAAACATACGAACCGTCAACGCAGCGAAAACCTACGCAGAGGAAGCCTACCGCAGCGCCTTTGCATGGCTTCTCGAACAGCGGTGTTTTGCAAATGATGGGTGTCAAAGATACTCCGACCGACGACGGCTTGTACAAAGCTCTACGGCGGAGGTTTGAAAGCCACTTTCTCTCTCGCAGTACGCAGACGCCCGCCGCAGAGAATGAAACGGTAGAATTTGCACCGCAGACCATTGACGATGTAGCAACCGCCGATATAAACGAAGAACCAAGGACAAGGATGTTTCCCAGACCACCTATGCCAAAGACTGGCGTTGCTTCACTACCACAGAGAATACCGTCTCAGCCCAAACCGCCGCAGCCGAAACCGGATTTTTCCGTTGAAACGGTGCAGCAGGAAGAAACGCCTAACCTGACGGGCATACCCGACAGCATCAAAGACCGCGTTGAGGTAAAATCCGGGCGGTCCTTTGACGATGTGCGGGTGCATTATAATTCGGACAAACCTGAGCAGTTGCAGGCGTTGGCGTATACGCAGGGAAACAACGTGCATATCGCACCGGGGCAGGAGCGGCATTTGGAACATGAGCTTGGTCATGTCGCGCAACAAAAGCAGGGACGGGTAATGCCGACGACTGAGGTTGGCGGCGTGGCGGTGAATGATGATGCGGGGTTGGAGCGGGAAGCGGATGGGGCGTTGTATTCAAGACAAGAACAGTTTCCGCAAGTGGAATCCGCAGGCAGTTATAGAGATGTATATCAATTAAAAGTTGATGCAAATAGGTTAAATGTAGTTGGAGAAGATCACTTTTTCTATATTGAAAAACCACAAAGACGGGAAAATGAAAAAAACGATATAGAGAAAATATTTGGTAAAGGTTGTTATATTCTTGAGGACTCTTCCGATTTTAGTGCCTCAAAAGATACTCGTGTTGAGGACGAAAAACAGGATTATCACAATTCTTTTCTTTCTAAAGGCGATGCTCCCTACTACTCTATCTGTCAAGGGTTGAAATATGTAATTAGCGATATTGACCAACATAGTACACCATTAGGAAATGCAGTTCACTTTCTTTGCTCTTCAATTAAAACACAGCTTGGTAATGGTGTACTGAAAAAAGTACAACATGATAAATATTTCAAAAAATATGATTCTTTTAATGAAAAGATAAATAATGAAGCTACGAAAGCAACTGTAAACATGGATGAATTGGCAAAATTAAAAGCAGAAATCATAACTCACCTAAATGAAATTGAAAAAGCTTATGATGCTGAACGTTTCGAATTTGATAATACTGTTGGGATTTCAAATGCCAACATACCAAAAGATGAGAATGAAATAAACAGAAAACGCTCTTATGCTATGGCATGGCACATTAAGGGAATGTTTGAACAAGGTAAAAAAGGCGTAATAAAAGTTGGTTTTGAGCATTGTAACGACTTCAAAGAAATGGAAGATTTCCCATATGAGATAATCAGCACTTATAATGAGTTACAGCAATTTGTAAACGATTATTACCAGAATAATGTTCAAATTGACTACGATCAAACTCCCTCAATTTATAACTCTGATACTACAGTTGACTTATCCGATGAAGCGTTTCAGTGAAAAACTATCATACACACCCACCAGTCCCATCAAAAGGCAATACCAAATCTCAGGAGGAAATAATATGACCACCCACACGAACACAGAAAAACGGGAGCCTACCCTGAACTTGATTCAGGGACACCGATCGCTGCGAAAAATCATAGCATGGGTACTGACCCTTGTCATTCTACTCGGCGTTATGCCTACGTTCACCCTGCCCGTGTTTGCAATAGACAGCTACGCCGCTCTGCAAACAGCAGCCGGAGCCGGAGGTAGCGGTAACATCACGCTCACAGGCAACATTACCGGAACGACGCAACTCACAATCGAACGCACTCTCACCCTCGACCTTGCCGGTTATACTTTGACAATATATGTTGTTGATAGCGGCAACGGCATCAAAATCAACAGCGGTGTAACACTGACAATAATTGACAGTAGTTTATCCAGCGCGGGAACACTTAACGTCACAAGAAGCGGTTCGGTAGGTGGAAACGGAGCGGCTATTAACACCACAGATGGAACACTTATTATATCGAGTGGTACTATTAACGCCACATCTTCCGTATCGACAGGGGGCGGTGCGGGTATCGGTGGTGGGCAGCAAAACCCTGGCGGTACAATCACCATAAACGGTGGCAATGTCACAGCTACAGGTGGCGGTAATGCAGCAGGCATCGGTGGCGGCGCAGGTGGTTCAGGTGGAACTATCACCATAAACGGCGGCACAGTAAACGCCACTGGCGGCAACGCTGGCGCAGGTATCGGCGGAGGATACGCAGGCGGCGCGGGCGGCATTATCAAAATCACCGGCGGTACAGTCATCGCCCAAGGTGGAAACACGACAGGCAATAATGATAGAGGTGGTGGTGCGGGTATCGGCGGCGGCGGTGGAGCTGACACGGCTTCGGGCGCATCCGGTAACATCACAATTGAAGGTAATGCCAACGTAACTGCAATTGGCGGTAATTCTCAAGTATGGGGTGGTGGCGCCGGCATCGGTTCGGGCGGCGGAGGCGGTTGGGGTGGCACAATTGGTAATGTCGGTGAAGCGGGTAATGTTTCTAACCCGATCACTATCAACACGTCCGGCAGCGTCACCGCGTCTGGCGGAACGGGTTCAACCGGAAACGGCGCGGCTATCGGCACAGGAGGCTCACAAGGTAGCACAGGTAATCCATCTTTTACAATTAGCATTGGAACACATCCTGCATCAACCACAACCGTTACGCAGGGCAGCATTTCCGGAAGTTTGAGCGTGGCGGCAAACATATCGCCAACAACAAGCATTCCACTCACATATCAGTGGTATTCCAATACCACAAACAGTAACTCAGGTGGTACAGCTATCAGCGGTGCGACAAATGCGAGTTTCACCATACCTACAACATTAACTCCGGGAACCTATTATTATTACGTAGTTGTAAGCGCGTTAGGCGCAAATTCTGTATCATCAAATGTGGCTACAGTAACGGTGAACATGAGCGACGCTAACGCCGTCGCCACAGACAAAGCGGCTTTGACTTGGAACAGTATCCGAGGCACGAATTCATTGCAAACAGATGTTACGGCGAACCTCACTACCTTGCCGACAAGCGGCGCAAACGGCACAACGATTTTGTGGTCGTCGAATAATACGTCGGCAATTTCTAATACAGGCGTAGTAACCCGCCCGACCTATGCAAGCGGTAACGCATCTGTAACGCTCACGGCAACCATTACAAAAGGCTCTGCAAGTGATACGGTAATATTCAACTTGACTGTGACACGGTTACCTCAAACAGATGCGGAAGCAGTTGCGGAAGCAAAAGCCGCTCTGGTATGGAATACGATTAGAAACGCAAACACATCAGAATCGGCTGTAACAACAAATCTTACATTGCCAACAAGCGGTTCGGCGGGTACCGGAATTTCGTGGAGTTCAACTAACGCAAGCGTAATATCAACCACAGGTGTTGTGACCCGTCCCGCAATCGGAGATAGCAATGCATCTGTGACGCTGACTGCATCCATTACAAAAGGTTCGGCAAGCGATACGGTAATATTCAACTTGACCGTACCTGCATTAGTGTTTGTACCCGTTACAAATATCACAGGCGTAGCCGCAACAGCTACAGCGGGAACTCCTATTAATCTAACGGGTACGGTTGTACCGACAGACGCGACTAACAAAACAATCGTTTGGAGTGTACAAAGCGCGGGAACAACAGGCGCGACAATTACAGGTAATACGCTCAACACCACAACGGCGGGAACTGTTACCGTGACCGCGACAATCGCAAATGGCGTGTCAGTCGGCACACCATATACGCAGAATTTTAACATAGCGGTTAATGCGTCAGGCGGCGGTGGCGGAGGCGGCGGTGGCGGTGGCGGCGGCACAACACAGACCCCGAGCCAGCAGGCCATCGACGCGATCAGGAATGCCAGAGACGGTGACACTGTGAGGATAACGCTAATACCCCCGAACACAACGCTCACCAGAGGCGTGTTTGAAGCTTTGGCAGGCAGGGACGTCACATTGGAGGTCACTGTCGGCGAGGCTGTGTGGATAATATACGGAAAAGACGTACCCGCAGGCAATCACAGGGACATAAATTTCGGCATAACGCTCAGGACGCAAACGATACCCCCGGATATAATAAACTCTTTGACAAGCGAACATGGCGTCGTTCAAATCACTCTCAGGCATACCGGCAGTTTCGGCTTCAAGGTCACGCTCAGATTAAATTTCGGCAGGGATAAAGCCGGGAATTTCGCAAACCTGTATTATTACAACGCGGGCGCGGGTACGGCAGAGTTCCGGAGCGTTGGCGAAATCGGCGCTGACGGAAACGCGCTGCTTATTTTCAACGGCGCGTCACAGTACGCCATTGTCATAGACACAAAGGATCATGAGCCGTGGGAAAACCCCTTTACTGACGTTTCGGAATCGGACTGGTTCTTTAAGGCTGTCAGGTATATCCACCGCTTGGGGCTTGTAAACGGCACGAGCGCGACGACATTCAGCCCGAACTCCCGGCTGACGCGGGGCATGGTCGTAACAGTGCTGTACCGCCACGCGAGAAACCCCGATGTAAGCGGGCTGACTAACCCGTTCAGCGACGTCGCGGCAGGCAGGTATTACACCGACGCGGTGATATGGGCCGCGGCAAACGGTATCGCGCAAGGCCGGGGCGGCGGCATATTCGCACCGGGCGACTATATCTCGCGGCAGGACCTGGCGACGCTGCTGCACAGGTACGCGAACTTTGCAGGAAAGACGCTGCCCGCAATAAGGGAATATCCGGGCTTCCTTGACGACGCGGATATAGCCAATTACGCGAGGGAAGCTGTGGAGCGGTTCTTCCGTGCAGGGGTGATAAACGGCAGGCCGGGCAATATATTCGACCCGCTTGGCTTCGCGACAAGGGCGGAGTTCGCGCAAATGCTGATGAACTTCCTTGAAGCGGCAGAGCAGGAGTAGCTTATAATCAAGTGAAGTGAGGCTGCGCCCGTGCTTGCACGGGCATAGCCGAACGAACGCAGATTTCAGCGAAGCTAAACACCTGACTAAACAGTGATGAACCGCCTGAAAGACTGAGAAATCAAGCTTTCAGGCGGTTTTTTACGCTTCGCCAGTCAGGCAAACTGCAATTAATACAAGAGCGCAGATAAACCGCGCTCTTGCTTATTGGCCGGGGTTCTATACCCATTCAGGCTTTTCAGCCTTTGTCGGAGTTGTTAACTCCTTCTGACTGAGGAAAGTATAGCATATCCACCGGCTAAATGCAACATTAATTTTTCAGCTCATGTGATTTTTCAGCTTAGAGCTTCATCAAAAACCAACTGTAAGCCATCCGTTGTTTGCTTCGCGTCCAAAGAATAAGCCGCGTCTTTTAGTGTTTCACGGATTTCAGTTTTTAGCACGTCAATTTGCCCATCAATCTCCGCTACGGTTTTACGCAGTTTTATGATTTGGTACGCTAAATCTTTTGCCTTGTTGAAACGCTCACGGTCATATGAGTTTTTGAGAACGGCAATTTTATCATCTTTTCCAACATTAAAAAGAATATCTTGCATAGCGTGCTCAAACAAACTCAACCATACATCCTTATCCAATGCAACGTCTATTTTACTCCCTGCGTCTTTTACAGCAATAAACCGACTTGCGTTTACTGTCCGAACTTGGTCATAAACTGCATATGAATCTTTGCTACTAAGAGTTGGCGGCAATCCGGCAATCTTGCCAATATTTATCTTATTAACACCGTCGCCATTAGCGGAACTTGTCAGGGGCATAACAACAAAAGTACATTTGTCGTTATTCCCCTTTAAGACGACAGATAAATGCTTTCCGTTAAACTCACAGCCGCGTACCGGCTCGTAATCCACATAGTAAACATGGCTGACTTTTATATCAGACGATTTCACTGCTTCACCCCCACAAGGCCAATTATATACTATTTGCGACGCTTCGACAAACTGTTTTTGCAAATCCATACCGCACGATTTCCCGTGCGCCCGGTCTGCTCCGGCGGCATAACGCAGACCTCGGGCCAGCGGGCAGGGCAACCCGCTACGCGACATCGCGGCAGGCCGGGCAATATAATCGACCTGCTTGGCTTCGCGACAAGGGCGGAGTTCGCTCAAATGCTGATGATCTTCCTTGAAGCAGCGGAGCAGGAGTAGTTTAAAACACCTGACCTCACTGAGATGAACCGCCTGAAAGACTGAGAAATCAATCTTTTAGGCAGGTTTTTTGCGTTTATTTGAAAAATTGGACAAAAACACCTTGACAACACGACTTTGAAAATAGTGATTT
>Ga0209737_10003386_pt1 | contig 11141 bp, 11 predicted proteins | sample TergutCu122P3_FD_187284 | JGI IMG/M metagenome (GOLD analysis project Ga0209737, IMG submission 187284) | Cubitermes ugandensis P3 segment gut microbial communities from Kakamega Forest, Kenya - Cu122 P3 (SPAdes) (version 2) | ecosystem: Host-associated > Arthropoda: Insects > Digestive system...
CGCGTCTTGTTGAGCAGTAACAGGGCGACATCCGCCACTGTGCGCAGTTCCGCCGGGGCAGGCGCATAGCCGCAGGCGGATTCGATCTGCAAAATCACCTGCACCATGGCCAGGCTGTCGATCCCAAGATCCTCCGGCAAGCGTGTTCCGCCGACCATGCCTGGAGCGGCCCCGTAAGGTTCCAGCAGGGCCAGGGCCGGGGCCAAATCCACATCCGGAGGTGTTTCGTCGGCTTCATTGACCACGGGCAGACGCACAGGCGTTATGCCTGGCACCACCGGCACCAAAACGGCGTTTTGATTCCCCGCAAGAAACCAGGCGGAAATAATGGCGTTTATCCGTTCCACGTTCGCACAGTCCGCCGCGCTCGGAATATGGCGGCGCAGCATCAGCCGTACGCGCCGACGCGGCAGAAAAGGCCCGAAAAGCAGAAAAGGCGGCAGAAGCTTGAGCAGCGTACGCACAACGTCCATGCGTTCATCCGCATCCAGATAGCGTGAAAAGCGGCTGCCCCACAAACCCTCCGTACGCACCAGGATCAATTCCGGACGCTTGAGTCCCCTGTTTTCCATGGCCTTCATGATGCGCCAGACGCCGCTTTTGCCCCTCAGCATATCACGGCCGTCGCGCTGCAAACGGCCGCCAGGCCACATAAGCACGCTGCGTCCCTGGGCAAGGCTTTCCGCAGCCTGATTGACGACCTGTTCCACCGCAGCCGGATCTCCGCCCTGGCTCAAATCAGGAACGACAATGGGATCAAGGTGTTTTGCCAGCCGCCGGAACCGGTTATGCACCCCCTCATCCATTATGGGGCGCGGCCGCAGATGTGCAAAATGCGTATAGACGATAACCGGATCAATCAGCGCGGGATGGTTGGCGAGAATAAGGTAGGGTCCGCCATCCTGGGGGATGGGGTCGCCGTAGGGCGTGGTAAAATAACGGCGTTCCAGCAGGAAGGAAATCCATCGTACCGCGCGGGAGGCAGGAGCAGGAGGCAGCGGATCGGGAGAAGCATCCTGCGGAGTTTCCGGTGCGCGAGCAACTGGTGGCATACGAGTTCCTGGGCTAGCCGTCAGTCAAGGACATGATAGCACACAGCGGGCTCAAGCAACAGGCCGCTGCGTTCCATTTGTTTGAGCGCCGTTTCCATGGACTTGGCCCGGGCGGTATGAGTCATGAACACCAACGGCACGGCGCGCCGGTCCTCCGCTTTCTGGATAGCCTGGGCAATGCTGATGCCCTCAGCGGCCATGGAACCGGCAAGATCGCGCAGAACGCCGGGTGCGTCGCGCACCATAACCCGCACATAATACCTGCTCACCGCCTCGGCGGGCGGCATGATGCACGCTACGGGCGGAACTTGGCTCACAAAGCCGGTATTGTTCGAGATTGCGCCACGCGCCAGGATAAGCAGGTCACCCACAATGGCGCTGGCAGTCGGCATGGATCCGGCACCCTTGCCGTGAAAGAAAAGAGACTCCACCGCACTGCCGTTCACCCATATGGCGTTGAACGCTCCACTCACCTGGGCCAGCAACGCCGATGCGTTAATAAGCGTGGGGAATACCCCGGCTTGCAGACAGTCGTTTTTTGCACGCACCGAGCCGATCAGTTTGATATTGTAGCCGAACTCGCGCGCAAATCCGATATCCAGCAGATCAATGCCGCGTATGCCCTGAATGGGCAGCTGCGTATACGGATATTCCGCCCCGTAGGCCAAACGGATGAGAATCACCAGCTTGTGTGCCGCATCCTGCCCATCGATGTCCAGGGCCGGATCAGCCTCGGCAAAGCCCAGTTCCTGCGCCTGTGCGAGCGCGGCGGCGAAATCCAGCCCTTCGGCTTCCATTTTGCTGAGGATATAGTTGCTGGTGCCGTTCAGGATGCCGGAAAGCGAGATGATGCGGTTTGCCGCCAGACTTTCCTTCATGGTCTGCACGATAGGAATGCCGCCCGCGACACTGGCTTCGTACAGCAGCGACACGCCGCGCTGTGCCGCCTTTTCCAGCAGCGGCAGCCCGGCTTCGGCCAGCAGGGCCTTGTTGGCGGTCACCACATGCTTGCCGTTATCCAGAGCGCGCAAAATGAAGGCGCCGGGAAAGTCGATGCCTCCCACCAACTCGACCACAGCGTCAATATCCGGGTTATCCGCGAGCAGCGCCGGATCCTCCGTCACCACCAGATCGGGCGGCAAGGGCAAGCCTTCTAGCCTTGAGCGATCGCGCTCCAAAAGGTGTGTCAGGACAATTTCACGTCCGCTGCGCTCGCGCAGCCAGGCCTTATTTTCTTCAAGCACACGCACAACGCCGGAGCCAACAGTACCGCAGCCCGCAAGGCCAATCTTCAGGATATTCGAATTACGCTTCATCGTCTTTCTCCGAAAAGCCCGTTCCGCCCGACAGGGCCTTACGGATACCTTTGACCGCCTGCTTGGTGCGGTGCTCGTTTTCGATAAGCGCGAAACGCACGTACTCATCGCCATAGGAACCAAAACCCAGGCCAGGAGAAACTGCCACATGTCCTTCGGTAAGCAGCAGTTTGGAAAAATTTACGGAACCCATTTTACGGAACTCTTCCGGCAGCCTGGCCCACACAAACATGGTGCCCTTTGGCGGCGGCACATCCCAGCCGATACGCCGTAAGCCGTCAATGAGCGTATCGCGGCGTTTCCTATAAATTTCGCAGATTTCGCGCACACAGTCGCTTGGACCGTTCAGCGCCACAGTGGAGGCTATCTGAATGGGCTGGAAAATGCCATAGTCAAGATAGCTCTTGATACGCGTCAGCGCCTTGACCAAATCGCGGTTACCCACGCAGAAACCCATACGCCAGCCCGGCATGGAATAGCTTTTCGACAAGGTGTAAAACTCCACGCCCACGTCTTTGGCGCCGGGCACCTGCAAAAAGCTCGGCGCCGTGTAGCCGTCAAAGCACAAATCCGCATAGGCAAGGTCGTGGATGATCCAGACATTGTGTTCCTTTGCGTAATCCACAATCTTGCTGAAAAACTCGAAGCTCGTAACTTCGGTGGTGGGATTGTGCGGATAGCTGATGAACAGCATTTTGGGACGCGGCCAAGTCTGTCGCGTGGCAGTTATGAGATCGTCAAAGAAGTCGCGACCCTGTCCGATGGGTATGCTGCGCACATCCGCCCCGGCAATAATCGGGGCATAGGTATGAATGGGGTACGTGGGATCCGGCGCAAAAACCACATCGCCAGGCGAAAGCGCGGCCAAGGCCAGATGGGCGAGGCCCTCCTTGGATCCCATGGTAGCAACGGCTTCGTTTTCCGGGTCGACATAGACCTCGAACATCCGCGCATACCAGTCACAGATGGCCTTGCGCAGGTTCGGTATGCCCCGCGACATGGAATAGCGATGGTTGACCGCCTTCTGGGAGGCTTCCGTCAGTTTATCCACAATATGCTGGGGAGTGGGGATATCCGGGTTGCCCATTCCCATGTCCACGATATCAATATTTTGGCGACGCATCTGCGTCTTCAGTTCCGTCACAGTGGCAAAAACATAGGGCGGCAAACGGTGCATGCGTGGGAAAGTGCTGCTCATACGCTTCAAACCTCAATCCTGCTAAGAGTTATACTATGCATCCAGATATCTTATCTACTCATCCGTCTTTCTGTAAAGCGGAATTCTAAGGATGGCCTCCTTCTACCCCGACTGCTCATACATTGTGAAAACACTGAAAGAACAAGCAATCGACAACCCCTTGTCAAAGCCATTGGCTCTACGTACTATCGGTATATGCAAATATATCTGGACGCCTGCTGCTGGAGTCGGCCATTTGACGACCAGACGCAAGACGCTGTTAACCGGTGTGACCTTGGAAGATTTTGCGGCATATGTGAAATATTGCAGGGAAAAGGACATGTAATCCGGGGTGATCACTGATAGCATCCCAATAATTCTGGGTATCTGTGGGGCTTTACCTTCCCATGCCACTCAAGTAGTAAAACCTGATGCCGCTGCAAAAACATCCTTTTCTCATCTTCCTCATCGGTGCGCGCGCCAGCGGAAAAACAACCCTGGGACGCCTGCTCGCCACAAAGCTCGCCTTCGCTTTCGTCGATACCGACCAGCAAATCCGCATTGCCAGCGGCCTGGAGGTGGACGAGATGGTAGCCCAAAGCGGCTGGTCCGCTTTTCGCGCCCAGGAAAGCGCGATCCTGCGGGAGTGCGCGGCCCCGCACACCGTGGTAGCCACAGGCGGCGGCATGGTGCTTGACCCAAGCAACCGGGAATTCATGCGCCTCACAGGCACGGTGGTTTTTCTGGATGTCCCGGCGCGGGTTCTATCGCTGCGCCTTGCGAAAAATCCTCGGGCGTACCAGCGCCCCAGCCTTACCGGCCTGCCTCCGGACGAAGAAATCGTCCATGTCCTGGCCGATCGTGAGCCCATCTACCGTGGCGCGGCGCATCATACAATCAATGGGAACCGGCCCCTGCCAGAACTTGCGCAGGAGCTTTCGGCAAGAATTCTCCAAACCACGGACGCCTCATCATGACAGGCAACACCTTCGGCACGGCATTCCGCCTGACAAGCTTCGGCGAATCCCACGGCCCCGGCATCGGCGGCGTGGTGGACGGCTGCCCGGCAGGTCTCGAGCTTTGCGAGGCCGACATCCAGAAAGAGCTTGACCTGCGCCGCCCCGGCAGCGCAAAAACCGCGGGCACTGCCCGGACAGAAAGCGACGCCGCGCGCCTGCTTTCCGGCGTCTATGAGGGTAAAACCACAGGGACCCCCATTGCCTTCTTTATCGCCAACGAAGACCAGCGACCCGCCGACTACAACGAACTGGCCCGCCTGTTCCGTCCCGGGCACGCGGACTTCGCGTATCACGCCAAATACGGGCGGCGCGACCCCCGGGGCGGCGGGCGTTCCTCCGCCCGCGAAACAGCGGCCCGCGTCGCGGGCGGCGCCATCGCCCAGCGACTGCTCGCAAGCCGGGGCATCAGCGTGCATGCCTGCACTCTTGAAATCGGCGGTATTGCCTGTGAGTGCACCGATATTACCCTCACGGAGACCCAGCCCTATTTCGCGGGTGATGAACGCATCGTCCCCGCCTGGGAGGAACGCATCAGGCAAGTGCGCGATCTCGGCGACAGTCTTGGCGGCATCGTGCAGATAGAGGCGCGCGGCGTGCCCGCCGGGCTCGGCGAGCCCGTGTTCGGCAAACTCGACGCTCTGCTCGCAGCAGCACTTATGTCCGTAGGCGCCGTCAAAGGCGTGGAACAGGGGGCAGGTTTCAAGGCGGCGCGCATGCTTGGCAGCGAACACAACGATGCCCTGCTGCCAGGCGGGCGCTTTGCCTCCAACCACGCTGGCGGCGTGCTCGGCGGCATCTCCAGCGGGCAGAACATCATTCTGCGTGCGGCCGTCAAACCCATCCCCTCCATCGCCCAGGAACAAAACACCGTTGACATCGAAGGCAATCCCGCCACAATCACCGTGGGCGGCAGGCACGATGCCTGCGCCATCCCGCGCATTGTGCCGGTGCTCAAGGCTATGATCGCCCTGGTCCTGGCCGATATGCTGCTGCAACAACAAGGGCGGCGGCCCGACTTGGCATGAGATAAGAGATGCCCCGTAGCAGCTATGTCTTTGTGTAGAGCTTGCGCCACTCATCCAAAAAAAGCAGGTTGGTTTCCAGAGGCGAAAGCACGCCCGAGCGCTGGCGCAGCCGCAGCATGACGTCCTCCAGGGGCGCGCTTTCCGGCAAACCGAGTCCGGCAAGCAGATCCGCCAACTCCGCGCGCAACTCTTGAGGCAGGTCCGCAGGGAGCCCCTCGCCCTTGACGCGGGCGGGCCAGCCGGGTTTGCGTTCTTTGATAAACCCAATGAGCTTTTCCATGCGCGCATGGTAGGTATGGTCGCGCAGAACACGCCGCCTGCCGCGCTCGGCAAAGGCGGCGCGATCCTCGGGATGCGTGAGAAAATAGTCTATTTTTTCCAAAAGCTCCTGCATGCTGCTGAAGCTGGCCAGCTCATCATCCGCAAACAGTTCGGGCATCAGCTCGCGCCTGTCCACAAGCTGAAAGGCGCCGCAGGCGGCCAGTTCAAAAGTGCGCGGATTGACAAAATCTCCTTGCGGCACAAGTTCCCTGGCCTGCACGCTGGAATGCAGATTGAGGCTGATCTGGCTTGCGCTATAAATACGTACGGCTTCTTCCGGACTGATGCGCGCCCCTTGTTGTTGCACGTGCGCGGCCAAGCTGTCGTCGCCTTCCCAGTCCGATCCCCAAATTTTGAAATCATAATGCCGCAACTGTCTGAATGCAGCGCGCCGGTTAGGATACCCGGCTCCAAGAAAAGAAAGCTTCGCGCCGTATTTGCGTTGCGTTGCAGGGTCGAGTCGCTGCGGCGCGTGAAAATCCGGCAATGCCGCAAGCGGCAGATAGAGGCTGTTCAATTGGCCGGCGGCAGTCAGTTCGGAGAGCAGCGGCTCCTTCTGGATGACAGCGAAAATGTCATAACAGGGAGCAAAAGCCCGCCAATAGGTGAACAGCTTGTAATCCTCAACAAACCACATGGCCGTGACAACGCCCTGCCGCTCAAAACGTTTGAGGGTCTGGCGCGTCAACGGAGCTTGGGCAAGAGTCAGCACCAGATCCGGCGCGAGTTGCTCCGCCTTGGCCTGGATGGCCTGCGAAATAACCTGGAGGAAGGCGTTTTCAAGCTGCTCCAGGCGTTCCCCCGTTATTCGCAGATTGCGCACGGCGCTGAACGCTCCATAAAAGTCCGGGGCATCAAAGACATCGACCGTATGCCCCAAATCGCGCAGAGCCTGCGCGCAATAGCGACCGATGGGCAAAGACCCCCCGTACATGGGCAGCACTACCAGCACCCGCAAGGGCATGTCATTCATGTTGCCGTCCTTCACCGTTCAGCTTTGCAGGCATCTGGCGCCGTCATAGCGGCATACCCTGTTTCTGCCTTCTTGTTTCGCGGCATACAGCGCCTTGTCCGCATGCTGCACGAAATCATCAAGGGAATCGCCCAACGCGGGTATTCGTACATTGACGCCGATACTTACTGTTACCTTCGTTGCCTGGCCATTGGCGAGCGGGATTACAGCATTCTCAACACATTTTCTCATCCGCTCGGCTACGTCCAAAGCTCCGTCCCAACTAGTGTCAGCCAATAATAAGGCAAGCTCCTCCCCGCCCCAGCGCGCGACGCTGCCTGCTGCACGCCTAAGCTCCCACGAAAATATTTGCGCGGCCGCTCGCAGCATCATATCGCCCTGCATATGCCCATTTGTATCATTATACCTTCTAAAGCCATCCAAATCGAGAAGCAAAATGCCGAGAGGCTTTGCTGCCCTTATGGCCCTGCCCGTCCTTTGCCGAATACACGGTATATTCCGGGCTCAATATACGCGTTAACGCCATAATATTCAGCGATTCATCATCGACAATAAGCACGCTGTTCTTCTTTGCTCCGTCCATGGCATCACATCCATTTTTTTGTAAACAAACGTATTGTCAGCATGCCTCCTTCATATTTTTTGGAAATATTCCCGCGTGCCGCTTTGAAGAACAAGGCGGGTGAGCATCCAGTCCCGTTCCTGGTAGAGATCGGCGGACGCCTGTGCCTGTGCTCCCTGGCAGAGGCCCAAACCGAGATATTCACCGAGCAGGGCGCGCAGGGCGCTACGCTGTATGCCGTGCGGGTCGTCGCCTCGACGGATCTTCCATGTGTTGCCCATAGCATCCAGTTCGGATTCCAGATGCAGGATCTGCGGGGGCAGGCTTTGCACGCCGTGCAGCACGCCTTTGCCGACAGTCCCGGCCAAGACGGAGAGAAAAGCATGCTGCGCAAAAGCGTCCAGACAGCGCACATCAAGCGCGCAGGGAGCGGATTCCAGGCAAGGCAGGCAGTCGGCGTCCGCCTGCCAGACCGTGTGGCCCGCGCCATAGGGACCGGTTTCGTGGCACCAGGCTGAAGAAAGAAAAAAGGCCTGCACCGGCACGCCCAGATGCGCCGCCAGATGCATAGTGCCGGTGTCCGGGCTGATCACGCAATCGAGGCCGGCAAGGGCATCGATGAGGCCCGCCCAGTCTGTTTTGCCGCACAAGTTATGCACCCTGTCGAGTATGGCGGAGGGCAGGCGCCGCATCAAATCGCGCGCGTTCGCGCGTTCGCTGTGCGCTCCAAACAGGTATATATCCGGGCCGTCCAGACTGGCAAAAACAGCATGCACGCAAGGCGCGAGAACGTGGGAAGGCAAGGATCGCCGCGATTCGCGGCCCGCCAGGACAACGCCTAATCCTCTGCCGCCTGGGCGCGCGGGAGGATTGACCTCCTGCGGGGGCAGGGGGCTTGGATGCAAAAATGCCCAAAAGTCCGCAAGGTTCAAGGGGGCAAGCCGGCGCTGCGCTGTCCAGCGGAAGGCCAGATCCATCCAGGGCGAGCGCAGGGCCTGGCCTTTGTCAGCATAGTGCCCACGCACGGTTTCAGCGGGAAAAAGACGGGCCAAGGCCCGGTTAAGAGGCGAATGATTGAGATTGTAGACGCAAGTGAAGTTTTCCGCCGCCAGCGCGTCAAGGGTAGCGCGGTTGCAGTCCGCGAGTGCGCGCAAGCTGCCGCCGTGCGCCGCAATGGGGTGTACGGTCGTATGCGGATACAGCAAGCGCGCCAACGGCGCCAGGGAACAGTCCACGCACAGGTGCGTGCCGTGTTGAGCCGCCAGTGTGAGCACCAAGCGTTTTGTCTGGACGAGGTCGCCAAAGCGGGCCAGCTGGATGACAAGCGCGCGGGTCATTCGGGATATACCACATCGCAGTATTTAATACGTTTTGAGCCGTATGCCAGGCGTTCCAAGGCCAAGTTCACGGGCGGCATCGGCGAGCGCGTCCTGTTCCGGACGAAGGTATTCCTGTCCCTCAAGCTGGTAAGACTTCGCGGGCAAGGGGCCTGCCGGGCCTTGCAGGGTCGCGGCGGCGCGCGGCAATACCACTCGCTCCATCTGCTGGCGACGTATGCCCAAACTGTGGGTATGCCGAAAAAGGGCTATGGTCAACGCCTCGGCGTGTTCCGGACGGCACAAGATTCGCAGGCATCCGCCGGGACGATTCTTTTTGGTGACGCCGGGCAGCCAGAGAATGTCCAGAGGCGCGGGATCGAAGGCTCCGAGCGCGGTAACGGCACTGCCCAGGTCTTCTCCGGAGAGATGATCTATATGGGTTTCCAGCAAGGTAACCTGTTCGGATCCTGCTTCGGGCTGAGGACGGACAAGCCATGCGCGCAGACCCGCCGGACAAGGGCGCGAGCCGTAGCCGGTGCCGAGCGCCAGCGGTATGCCCGCCGGAGGAGCGGGGGCGTGGCTTTGCGCAAGCACATGGATGAGGGCCGCGCCGGTTGGAGTGATGAGCTCTTCCATGGCGGAAGTCGGGAAGCAGGGTTTATTTTGCATCAAATAGGCGGTAGCCGGGGCCGGCAAGGGCAAGGTGCCGTGTGCGCATTCGACGGTGCCGCTGAACCAGGGCAGAGGGGAAGCCATGACCCGCGCCGCGCCAATCCTGTGCAGGCCCCAAGCCGCGCCGACAATGTCCACAAGCGTATCTATGGCGCCCACCTCATGAAAATGCACATCTTCCACGGCAATGGCGTGGGCATGGGCCTCGGCCTGGGCCAGCGCATCCACGGCGGCCAAGGCACGATCGCGCACCAGATCTTCCAGAGGGAGCAGCCGGATAATGCGCGTCAGATCAGCGGGATGGCGCAAAGGCTGGGCGTCTTCCCAGCTAATGTCGGCCCGCATGCCGGGTCCGGCAGCACGTACTTCGGGACGCAGTTCAAGCGAACAGGCAATGCCGACGGCATGGAACATCTCCTGCAACGGCGCAAAGTCAACTCCCAGATGGGCCAGAGCGGCCAAGGTCATGTCGCCGCTGATGCCGGCGCGACAGTCAAAATAAAGCAGCATACCCATTCCTCGTGTAGGAAAAGTGTTAGAAGCCAATCAAAAAAATTGAGATGGCTTCTCATCCCGACAGCGGCTTGTGCAATACCGGCAAGAAGTATATAGCCAATCTTGGAAACCACGCTTTCCGGCGTAACGCTCTTCACGCCGAACCGACAGATGAGGCGTGGCTTGACACCAGGAGAAAGCAATGCTCATTCGCGATTGGATGACTTCAAACGTAGTTACGGTTACCACCGAAACATCGATGCTCAAAGCCGGAAAACTGATGAAAGAGCATGATATCCGGCGCCTGCCCGTCATTGACAATGACGGGCGTGTCATCGGCATTGTTTCGGATCGCGATGTGAAGGCAGCCTCTCCCTCCAAGGCTACAACCCTTGATGTGCACGAACTATACTATCTTCTTTCGGAACTCAAAATCAAGGATATCATGACGCCTAATCCAGTTACCGTGAAAGCGCTGGATACGGTGGAAAAAGTGGCTCTGCTCATGCTGGAAAAGAGCTTCGGGGGCCTGCCGGTTGTGGATGATGATAAAAAACTTATAGGAATCATTACGGATTATGACATATTCAAAGTGCTGGTGAGCATCACCGGAGTGCGGGCGGGCGGACTGCAACTGGCCTTTCGCCTGCCTGACAAGCCCGGTACGATGCGGCCTATTTTTGATACCCTGCGGGATCATCATGCCAGCATTATTTCCGTCCTGTCTTCAAATAACGAGGGCGGAGAAGACGAACGCAACGTCTACGTGCGCATCAGGCCCATGGACCCGGCGTTGGAGGATGTGCTTATTGGTGCCTTGAAAAAGCTTTTTAATCTGGTGTACTGGGCGCGTGAAGAAGTATACATCTCGTAATGTGTTCGGCTCATAAAAACGTAGCGTGCTGGCTTGCCATTCTTTAAAATTTGTGGCAAACTTTCGTGTATGGGGTCCGTTTAGGGCACAATGTTGGACGTGTCGTAACCGTTATAGGAACATATTGTGTAGGCAGGTCAGCGGGAACCGCTGGATCTGAACTTGTCTGAGCGGCTGCTTGGCGCTGTCGGCATGTTTTTGGTTGAAATAGCAACTGTCCAAGGAGGATGTGCATGGCTGAGATCACGTATAAGGGCAAATCGTTTGAAGTGGATGAGGATGGATTCCTGTTGCGCTTTGACGACTGGAGTCCGGACTGGATGGAGTATGTGAAAG
>Ga0209737_10003387_pt1 | contig 11140 bp, 4 predicted proteins | sample TergutCu122P3_FD_187284 | JGI IMG/M metagenome (GOLD analysis project Ga0209737, IMG submission 187284) | Cubitermes ugandensis P3 segment gut microbial communities from Kakamega Forest, Kenya - Cu122 P3 (SPAdes) (version 2) | ecosystem: Host-associated > Arthropoda: Insects > Digestive system >...
TCAGGGTGCATGTTTTTTTCAATTAAAGCAGCATCATGAAGAGTTGCCATTGAGATTATCTTTGAATTGCTTTGTGATACTCTCATTTGGTTCCAGCAGAAAACAAAAGGAGTGTAAAGCTTGATATTACGAGACATAGTGAGTCTGTTTGATAAGAAGATTTTATTACAGAATTCTCTTGCTTGCTTTATTAACACTTCTGCATTCTGACCCACCACTGATCTTTTCATCACCTCATCCATCGTGTTCCCTATATTGTTGAGTGTGAGGTAGTAGAAGTAGTCTTTATTATTAGTGCCGCAGAATATAACTCGAGTGCGTTGAAATGTTTTTTCCATGCTAATATCAATATTAGCAATATGCACAGTCTTCTCAGGAGTAGGTTCTACATCTTCAACATAGTTCACTCCAAACATTTCCACATTCTTTGGTTGAAGATCAGCAAGTTCATAACTGTACTGATTAACGGCTGTAGGAGTAGCTGTTAGCGTTAACTTTGTATGCAAAGTATCTATCCAATTTCTTAAGACTTTAATAGATTCAATAACAGTTCTTCCTTCAATAACTTCTATAGCAAAGTCATTAAAGAACTTAGTACTGTAATTTCTTTGAAGTTCTTTATATTCAATTCCTTTATTAAGAAAGAAGTGTTGTGCTATTTTACTTATACAAGAACTAAAGTCTTCAAGGGTAATTATTGGTATACATAGTGAATGTAGATACTTTAATGTTAGTAGTAGTTCAGCTTCTTTTGATCGTGATATTAATACTTTCTTCTCTAATTCATTAAGAATCTTTTCAGTGTAACGACAAGAATCACCACGTTCTTGTAATTTAGCAAAGATGTCATTAACTGCAAGTAATACTACCTCATTACCTTTATTAGAAATAAGTTTGTTTTGGAAATCTTTTAGAAGAACAAATAAAGCTTGAGGATATAAGGTAGCTATATTCTTTAATATTATTTTAGCTACTTCTCTTTCGTTTTGTGTTCGTTCTAAATTATTAAGAAGTTCTGGTATCCAATAAATCCATATCCATATAGGTACTCTATTGTTCATCTCTTTAAATACTTTCTCCGCTGAATCTTTAACCTCCTTTTCCAAACACTGAAGTATCTTTGGAATAAATAGCTTGGCTTTACTTAATTTGTATATAATCACGTGCAGGTAAGCTTTTAGTGCATGAGAATTGTATATTTGCTCATGTTTTGATTCATAGAATAGACCTAATGACTCCCATGCTTTATAGTTTGTTGAACAGATTTTAGTTGCTTCCTCTAATTTATTATAGGCGTCTTGATGTTTTCCCAGCTTACATAATACTTCTCCATTAAGTCTTTTGATTTCGCTTAGGAAGTGTTCATTATTTTTACAGAATGATTTTGTTTCTACTTGTTGTAGGAATACTGTTGCTTGTTCCCAGTGTTTAGAGTCTCCTAATGCCATTTTTGCTGATTCACTAACTCGAAGGAAGTTCTCATAGTTGTATGTTCCATTCTTGTCTTGTAATAGTTTGTCTGCCTCACTCAAATATTTATATGCTTGATCCACTAACCCATGCTTCCTCGCTACCTTTGCTAGTTTGAGTAAATTCCAGGGGATATCTTGTATGTGAGGTTCAGACTTATCAAAGGTAGGCAAACTAGAAGATTTCTTCTTTATCTGTTCAAACAAATGATTACGAGATTCCAATAGATCCCTCCATACCACAAAACTCTCTGCTTTATTTGGTAACCTGTTCCTCCAATAATTCAAGAACGATGTCATTCTAAGCTCTGGCCTTTGAAAAGCTTCCCTTATTTCTCTATACATAGTCCTGAATTCTCCCACTTCAGTAAATTGTTGTTGTAACACTAAAGACTTATAATGTGCTGGTCCTATAATATTAGGTAATAAAGTCCAATCTTTATAAATAGCTTTTAGTAGTTTTTTATACGTTTCATCTTTATCATTATCATCCTCTACAAAATGAATGAACTGTTCATAAAGTGTTGCAATAACAGTTAAAGCTGAATCCCCATATCCCGTACTCAAAGATTCTTCAACGAAGCTTTTCCAATTACGTGCTCCCCAATGACTTTGAAGTATAAGTGATATTCTATTACTCTGTGCACCAACTGACTTCAAGTATTCCCAATTACCTAAAGCAGTTGCTACTTCCGTAAACCATTCTTCACTAATACGTGTCTCTAATTGTTTAAGCTCTTCATTTAAAGTTGATTCCTTCATATGTGAATCTATTAATCTAGGTTCATTCATATTCAATCCTTCTAACTTTATTACATTCCCTTCATTTAGTTCTTTCATATTTTCAAGTGTCAATAAATTATCCGCTTCATTCCACATCTCAACTTGACTATACGATAATGCAGCCTTTATGTTTCTTGACTTTACTACATATCTCTCTAATCCAATTAAATAATCAGTTTCCCCCAATTGTTTTAATAAGGAAGCTAAAGCTAATATATAACGAGTATTATCAGGATAAGCATAGATATAGGATTCTAATAAAGGAAGTGCTATATGCCAAGCACAATAATTTTTAGCTAGGTATATTATTATTTCAGGTGCTATACGTGGTAAAGGATCACAAGTACTAACAGTTTCAAACATAGTTTTGATCGGAATAAAGTTCCTGCCTTGGTTTTGTTTAAGAGGATCCTCATGCGTAAGGAAAGGTTCTATAGTAGAAGCTAATTGCTGTTGATCATCAGCAGAGAGATTATTCCAGAATTGTGGAAATAGTTTTAACCATAACTTTTCAGAGATTTGTAAATCAGTGTTAGCTATACTTTTTAATGCTCTAAGCCAACATTTTGTCTTCTTATGTTTAAATTCATTTGTTACTTTCTCTACACCACTTATTATCCTTTTTAATTCTTCTGGTTCTTTCACTTTTTCTATATCTTTCATCTCTCCTTCCTTACTCACACCCTCTATGTCCTTCATCTCCTCAACTGCACTGTCATTGTGAGTTGAGGGATTTGTGGAGAGGAGCACAATGCCACCAAGCTCTTTTTTCATGGGACCATTTTCATCAATGGAAGATAATAACAACTCCAGAGCCTGTTGTATCCAGAAATTATCCTTAGTCTCTCTACCATAATCCCATATCTGTTGTACAAACACATGCTCTATTCTATTATATACTGTTCTTCCATAAAACTTATCAAACAGCTCAAATAACTTATCCTTTACTCCTATACCTTTGGTTTTCAATTGAAATAAACCATAATTAAGCAATTTCTTCTGATGATCTCTCATTACCTTAAACCCCATTAAGTAGTCAAATATAAGTTCAAGTATTTCATTACTAGCTTTTTCACAACATGATTGTAACTTTGTATGTAATCTAGGTATAAGGTTTTCACGTGTTGCTTGTTCTAGTTGTGCAATACCATCATTTAAATTAATTTCTATATTACTTAATAATACTCTTCTCGCAGCTTTTACTATCTTTAATGCTATCTCTTCATCTGTACAATCTTTTTCTAGGACATTTATAAGTATATCGAAGAAGTTATAACAATATCTTGGACTTTCTAATACCTGTTCTGCAAAGTAATCAATAGAACACTTTAACGACTCATGAATATAGCTATTTTTGTTTATATTTGTTGTATTCAACTTTATTATCTCTGGATGTAACCAACTCCATTCAGTCTCCTGTAAGGGAGTATATGAATTATAACCAAAACGTTGCATTGCAGATGATTGTTCAGAATACTTTGTATATTTTCCAAATGTCTTACATACGAACTCCCAATACTGAAACAATTGATCAAGCTTATCACTATACAAAGGAATCTTTAGTCTAGAGTGGAGTTCACAGAGACGTAGGGTGAAATGTGATAATGAGAAGAATAGTTGATCAGAGGTTTGTCTTATTTGGATTCTTTCTTGCATTTTATTATCCTCAGCTCCTTGTACTATATTTTTTTCAGAATTCTTCATTTCAATATAAAACAAATTCAAATCTTGTGATATAGCCTTCTCTAGAGCAGCTTTCCATTCACTAGGATCTAATTTTATCAAGACGAGAATTACATATGGTGTGTTCACTGAGTGTAACACATAATTGGCATACGCTCTCAATAATGCAAGGATACTTCTGATAGCATTGTGGTTCTGATTTACCTACCCATCTACATTTAAGTGCTAGCTGTGCTGATTCTAAGAGTTTCTTTAAAGTTTCTCCTTCACATTCTTTTGGTCTGTACTTTATGAGGAGTCTTACTACGTTCAATATCGACATGTACATTGCTGGTTCCTATTTCAATTAATATACACTGTTCCACAAGCATCTATACAAAGAGAGTATAGATGGGGAAGTGTGAAAAACTTACTCTATTAATATCAGTAATGGATCGATTTTCTTCGGCAGTAATAGCAAACTTAACGTCGGGATACCTCACAAGCAACATTCTAAATATCGCAAGACACTTATAAGTTAACTCTATTGCTTCATTCTCTGTACAATCATCTGTGTCCAATATATAATGCATCTGAAACAACTCTTTAAACAAACATGTAGCTATTATACTTTTAATCTGTCTTTCTGTTTCTATTAATGCTCTGTCTCTTGTACCTTCCATTCCCCATAGTATCATTATAGTTGCCAGTTTTAAAGCTATTACCTTTGGTTGGTACAGCTTTGTATAAAAGAATAACTTTTGGAATGCTTTTATCATATTACCATAAAATATATGTCTAGAAGATTTAAATAATGCACTATTACGTCCTATCATACCAAATATATTAGCTGACTGACCAAGAAATGCTGAATAATGCTTAATAGAACCCTTTAATTGCATTAGATTCTGCTCTTTAGATATTGTAGGAGCATATTTATCTGTTGCATATTCTAATACTATCCTATACTCTACACTAGTCTCACCAAATAAATTATGAATAACATTTATAGTTCTTTCATTAGGTATTCGTACTTTCTTTGATAAATTAGCGAATCCTACATAAGCCCATACTTTCACTTCTATATCTTCTGCTTTAGTCTTCTTCCATAAATCCACTATTAGTGTTTGCTTATTGATATTTAAGTATGGCGTATACTCAAGTAGCAATGCTCCTAGTTTTAATGATTCTCCCTGCGTTTTTAAATCATCGTTCGAGTATATGGATGTAATTAATTTGTCTTCTGTTAACTCATCTAAGAATTCATTAGCTATTCCTTTTTTAAACGCATAAAATAATATAGGAATCACTAAATGTAGTGTTGCATCGGCGTTATTTACATTCTTCAAATAATACTCTATATGGATTTTATAAATCTCTAAAGAAATAAGTTTAGGATACTCATAAGCAAAGAACCTTTTAAGTTTATTTGCACTTATTCTATCAAGAGCATTAACATAAGGTAGAAGCTTATATACAATTTTTACATCATTTGGGTTATTTATAACGTATCCTATAAGAAGCTTTATTACACAAGCATAATCATATTGTAAGTATTGTATTTCATCTGAAATAACAATGTAATTACTCCATATCTCTGCTATATTGTGTACTATCTTCTCATTTAAAGGCTGTACTTTGTTTAAACCATATAGCAAAATTAATAGTTCATGAACTGTATTGTAGCTCTCATGTCTTGGACCATCTTTTGAAAGGATTAAATCTAGAATAATATGTGAACATTCTATTAATGATTGTCTTAAGTCATTTGCCTTCTTTGATTTGACTACAGTGTTTATTAGTTTTAATAGATCATACTTAGTAAATCCTTCTATTTCTGCTATGTCGCGTAAAGCTTGTTGTTCAGAATCATGGAGAGTTTCAAGATACAAACATACTTGAATAGAGTACTTATTAAAGAAATTAGCTAAAGCATTTTTAAATACTCTATATTGAGTTCCACATTGAGTAATAAGTTTTTGAAGTTCCGTTACTTGTTCTAGGAGATATTTAAAAGTTTCAAAGTTAGTTGCACCCAATTCATATTTATGACAATTTATTAAGAAGCAAGCTGCATTGAATCCTGAACTAAGTCTTGATCTTTCATTACGTTGAGAGTTATCTTCCTTCAACTTTTTAATAATTGCCATGGATGATTCTCTTAACTTATTCCAAAATGAACTGTCTACTTTGTGTGGGAATATTTTGATTATACGCATAATCTTTCTATACTCTAATGATAAGATTGATTGTTTCTTAAAGGTATATTCTATACAAGTATCGAGTATCTGTTCTGAGAAAATTTCGTCGTTATCTTTTTGCTTTTTGTATAAAGTTTCTAAACACTTCCTTGCATTCTTATACAAACACTTTTCTTCTCTTTGTAAAAATCTAAATGTAACTATAAAGTATTTCTGTAACTGCTCCTTTAAAGTCTTCTTCATATCATCAGTTAACCATTTATTCCACTCTTTATCCTCTATGAACTTATTGAATCCAGTATAAAGGAAGTTAATGCAATTGCATACAGCTTTCAGTCTTTGTTCTGCATTAGGGAATACTTTATAAATGTACTGATCACCCTTGTTAAATGTCTGCTTATATCCCATTTCCTTAGTTGATAGAACAGACTCAATGAGTTGAGCCAAAGTCAAAGGTGGTTCTCTAATAGGTTGTTTGGAGGGGGTATTTAGTCTGTCTCTTTCAGTTCTGATCAGTTGATTAAACAAAGTATTCACGCCATTCTCATACACCGGATGCTCATATAAATGCTTTCTTTCCAACATCATATAATAACCCTTTATACCTTGCTCTCCTGCTTTCTGTCTCAGCTCATCACAGTCCATTATCTCCTTCTTCATCACTTTTAATAGTTCCTCGTTAATCTCCAAAAGTCTTTTACCAATATCAGGAAGTCTGCTTAGCATATTGTTATTCAAGAAATAAAGAAGGAACTGCAATCCAGATACTATCGAGGTATAATCATACATTGAAAAGTTAAAGCTCCATATACGCTGTAAATACAAGTCCTGGAGCCTCCTTATCTCTGAAAATCCTTTCTCTCGAAATTCTTTAGCTTCATCTACTGTTATTATAAAATTATACTAAAGTAGGTGTAGGAACGGATATTGAGGAGTTGTTCAAGAGTAAGGTTTTCATTAGTACACATTTTATCAATAAAGCCTTTAGTTACTTCTCTAACAAACTTAGTCTCTGAATGTAACCCTGATATAAATAAAGCTACTATCTTCTTAAAGTCTCTTATATACTCTTCTTCCACCACTTTTTCCTCTATCCCTTTTTTTACTGCTACTCGTTTAATGCGGGTCTTAAGCTCTTCATTAAGAGAGATTTCATTATCAGTAATAACAAAATGAGGAGTAGAGTGGCAAACATCAATAACCTTGTGAACACATTTAAGACATGTTTGATGAGCAGAGACAGTAATAGTCTTTGGTAATGAAAGTAGAGTATAATACAATGATTGCATTATGTTAAGTTCATATTGTATAAAGAATATTGGAGGAAGTATTTGTAAGAGTTCAAGTAGAGCTATTGATGCTCCTTCTTTTCTTGTCCACTCTTTCCAATAACAAAGAGCACATATTTTCTTAAGGAGTAATTCAAGTAATTCTATATTGAGGATAGTATCTGGTTCTTCAGAAAATATTTGCATATAAGTTTGTGCTATGCGTTTAATAGCACTAACAGCTACAAAATTTGTCTGAGAATTTTTTAAACTTGTTATACTACTTTTACTCTCATTAAGAAATTCTGTAATAACTTTTAAATAAACCAGAGGATTAACTTCATCAATATCATTTATTGTTAATCTTCCATTACGACATATTCCTATAATCACTAAATGATCACATACAAAATTAAATAATTCTAATATCTTCTTTGTATATATGTCTCTTGTATAATACACTGCTGTCATATAAAATATTTCCGTCAATAATTTTTCTAAGGTTTGCGTAGGACAATTTTGTTTTGTTATAGCAATTCTTACTTGAGGTATTGAACATCTAGAAGCAATATCTTTGATTTCTTTATAGTTTTTATTAAGTAGTGCAGAATAACATTGAGTGACATAAGAATGATCAAAGGATTTTTCCATAAAGGAGTAATAAACAGTTTTAACAAGTTTGTATGTGAATTTAATTTGCTCTGGTTGGTTCTTGTTAGTGTTTTCTAGTTGTTTAAAAGATGCATCTAATCCTAAGTCTAATCCTACTACTATCTTTTTTTCTTCTATTCTTTCTGTCATCATCACTCTCAATCCTTCATCCAACCTATTCTCATTAAAAACTGCTCTATACGGAGATATATAAGGATATTCATGGGGAATATTCAAATATAGAGCATATAAAGCATACGAGGATTTGGCATAAACTTCTTTCTCAAGAGTATAAGGTCTACCTCTCCCTCCGAGTCTTCCTAGTATCCTTTGAATATTATGGGATGCTCTTAGCTGGCAAAAGAACTTATGCAGTGAAGGAATCACATCCGATATTAATCCACAAAAGCCTTCCAATAATTCTGGTGGATCAGAAAGTCTCCCTAACAACATATCAAGTAACTTTATTGATTGAGATAAAGAATTCCCATCCCATCTTGAACTCATTGTAAAATCAACTAAAGGGCGTGTAATCAAGGGTAAATATTCTAATACCTGTTGATAATGTAAAAGAAGGTATCGAAAGATTTCCATAAAATATTCATTGAGCATAGGGCATTCTTGTCTAGATTTAAGAAGTGAAGGTATAATCCCAGGAACAAGATTAACAAATTCGCGAAACATTAAATCTCTTGATGATTCGCCTTGTCTTTCTTTAACAGCTCTAGTAATATCCCTTAAGATCACAAAGTAACAATGAAAGGCTTTAGCTTTCTTAGAGTATTTCATAATGAGAACAATAAGACTGAAGTAAAAGTTTCTAATACAATCATTAGGTTCAAGTAGATTGAATATATCTATAAGGAATCTTAAAAGACCATTGCAGTTTGCTTGTTTGATAGTATCATATTCTGTTGGTTCTATTTTGTAAGTTCCAAAGTTATGGAATTCTTCTAGTAATTGTCTTGATAAGTAATGTGCAAATACACCCGCATATCCTTGTATTGCTTGACGTTGAACTCTATCATAGTTAGAAGCCTTCAATAGTTCCTCTCTGATGAAAGTAGGTATCTTTAGTAAGAAATCATTATTGAACACTCTCAAATCTTTTATCTCTAACTCAGCAAAGGCTTTACTTGCTATAGGACTTGTAATACATTTAAACAAATACCCCATCTCCTTCTCCATTATCAATGCAAAACTCGGTAAATCTACTTTTAAAAAAGTTTCCAAGAACAATCTAAAGTTCTTATCCATTTCTTCAGACTCACTTAAGGAATTCTTACCATACGCCTTATAAATTGTCATTTGTATTACAAAGAACTCTATTATCGCATGAAACAGCTTTGTTAATATCTCTTCATTCCTTTGTAGTCCTGGATTACTATATAAAGTATTAATAGTTGAATTCATAAGAGAAAGCATTCCTTGTGTAAGTACCTTTGTTTCTTTAATGACTTCAGGTATTTCCTTACTTAAAGGAACTTTACCTTTATCAAGATAAATCTTTTTTATGTTGGTCGTTGTGACTATAGGTTGATTTATAGGGATTTTACCTGTAATCTTATGAATGTCATCGCGTTGTTCTACTTTGGCTTTCTTCATTCTCTTGACAAAGATTTTTTGTATGCTGTGTGTTAGGAAGTTAAACTTCATTATTACTATCTCCATCATCTTTATTAATATTTCCGCCTATTTTGTTATTATCTTCTCTTCAAACACTTCGTCTCCCCACTCTCTGTATATCCTTTTTATACAGAGGAGGAATACGAAGAGAGTACGAAAGCTTACATTGTGAGGAGATCTGAAGATAACATCAACGGACTTATTCAAATAAGATATAGCCAAAGACTGATCACTCAAACTAAGATCCAAATCATTTACCATCTGAATTAATAATTCTATAAACTTCCTACTCTGCATGTTAGTTAATCTTTCTTTTGCATATTCTCCTACTGTTAAAATTATTGATGCCGCTTCAGTTTTAAGATCCTTATATTCTCCTACAAGAAACTTGTAGTTCATCAAATCATCCAAGTGATTTATGAAATAATCTGTGTATGCTGTCATTATAGTTTTTAGGACTGGAAAGAATATTTTGCGAACTTGTTTCAATTCATTCGGACAGTTTTTAAGAAAGGCTATTGAACATTCAGCTATCTTCTGCGCATTCTCTACTAATAATTCATCATTACACGAAATCCTTATTAAATTCCCTATAACAAAATATAACTTGCTCTGTGCATGTATCAGTTCAATAAATCTCTCCTTATGTTTCTTTTGTTTCTCTTTAGTTGGTATTAACATTAATGCCTTAACTATATCAGGAACTAATTTCATCATATCTGGCTTTAACTTAATCTCTGTAACTCCCATAGCAATTAAAATAATTGTATGGATCTCAGCCATCAATCTTAAAGAATCCTTACTATGAATTTTCTCCCGCGCTCCTTTTTGTTCCCCTTCAATATCTGTCATCGTATCACTAAACGCTCTCTCCACCTTTAAAGGGAAGTCTATTAATTGTTCCTTCACAAAATTCTCTAGCCTCTCCATTACAAGCTCTAATCTCATAGAATTCTTCTGTAAACTATCCTTTATTATACGTACTGCCAATAATCCATGATCTTCAATATCAACATTAATGACTTCTAATAAAATGCCATAAACTTCTTTTAATTGTTCAGCAAACAAAGGTTGGAAGCAGAACTTTTGAATAATTTTTAGCATTAAGCAACGTAAGGCATGATTAGTACCAAATAATTGAGGAGTAGATAAGTATTGGATACGCTCTTCAAGTTTGGGTATGAAGGTTCTAAAAAGTTCCTTACTGAGAGTTTCAGAAGCGGTATCTAGTTTTTCTGCTAATTCTTGTAAAAACTTATAGAGTTTACGTGGGTCTATACTTTAGTATCACATTACCTGATTTTGATTGTTCATATGTCATCGCCCACTGTCTTGCTATTACCTCTTTGGTTTCCATAGCTACTTTATCTTTAGTTATTATAACCTATTATTCGTTTGTTATTTAATCTAAATATCTCATATCCACTCCATGCTTTATTAATAAGGGGTTTTGGGGTTTTGGGGTTTTGGGGTTTTGGGG
>Ga0209737_10003388_pt1 | contig 11139 bp, 10 predicted proteins | sample TergutCu122P3_FD_187284 | JGI IMG/M metagenome (GOLD analysis project Ga0209737, IMG submission 187284) | Cubitermes ugandensis P3 segment gut microbial communities from Kakamega Forest, Kenya - Cu122 P3 (SPAdes) (version 2) | ecosystem: Host-associated > Arthropoda: Insects > Digestive system...
TCATTCCAGTTCCGCGAAGATCAAGAGCGACTTTTCGATTGCCGCCCGGGAGGCATCGGCGTGTTTTTCAAACACGGTGAAGAGGCTCTCGCTTTTTTGCTGCACCACATTGTCCCTGTAGTGCGTCGCGAAACCCCCCCAGTTGAATATGAGGCCCACATCGACGATACGGGTGTCCGCGATGATCTCGAGCATGTCGAGCGATTCGTCGTCGCGCGCGCGCTTGCGTTTTAGTGTGTATTCAAAATATGCGGGTCTCACCGTGTCCATGGAGACCGCGGTCATGGCGCAGGTTATAGTCCCAATCCGCTCGATGTCGTCGGCGGTCCTCGGGATCCCGAAGGACATCGCGTTCGTGCCCATGACGCTGTGGTACGCCTTCTGCGCCCCGTCGAGCTTGGGGTAGGGCACTATCCCGAAGTCGTCGTCCATGTCGCGTATGCGGTCGATCATGGTCATGTTGTTCGATATGAACAGCGCCTCGCCCTGCATGAACAGCCCGCATTCCTCGCCCTGCGCCACCCGCAGTGCGTTCCCGGAGCCTTGGTCGAACAGCTCTTTGAGTTTGTCCGCGGCGAGGTTGTCGCGCTCCGAGGGCGGGTTTAAGACGGGGTAGTCGTCTGCGTCCTTGACGATCGGGTTTATGGCCGCGCCGTTCAAAAAGCCGTTGGAGGCGGAGTCGCAGGCGGTGAAGCCGAAGCGGTCGCCTTTTTTGAACACCCCGTCGCCGTCGAAGTCGCGCGAGCCCGCCTTTATGAGCGCGAGCATGGCGTCGATGGTCCAGACGCCCCCGCGGACGAGCTCATAGGGTTCCGCCAGGCCCGAGTCCTTCATTATGGTCTTGTTGAAACATAATGCCCAGGCGAGCTGGTTCGGCTGCACCGGGATGTCAGAGAGGCAAAAATACAGCTTGCCCCCGATGGAGACGTTCTTTATGAAGCTCTGGTTCCACCAGGGGGAGCGCATGGACAGGGCGTCGATGTCATACAGGTCCATGAAGATGCCCCTGCCCGCTATGTTCGCGCTCTCGGTGGTGTTGCAGAAGGCGAGGTCGAACGCATTGTCCCCCGCCGAGGCCGAGCGCACGATCACATCCTGCATCTGGGTGTTGGGGTATTGCGTGTTTTTGATTTTTATGTTGAATTTTTCCTCGATTATGAGGTTTCGCTTGTATATCGCGTCGTTTATGACGTTGCCGTCCTCTTTTTCCATCACGATGTCGCATACCGCCCCGTCGAACACCATGCTGCTTATCTTGAATTCGTAGCCGCCGTAATCGGCCTCGGGGAAAACGTAGCCCATGTATTGGGCTTCTTCGGCTTCGCCCGCTCTGTTTTCGGTTTCGGCGGTGGCAGTGTCTGTTTGCTCGGGCGAACCGCTGTCGCCCGCCTTGCAGCCGGTCAAAACAAGAACGGCAAGAAACAGTATAAATATCTTTTTCATAAATCTCTCCCATTTTCCTATATTTTTACATTATGTACCCAGTCGGAAACCTTCTTTATCTTTTCTATGTCCGTCATAGGCGGCATGACCCCGCCCGACGTGACCACAATGCCCCGTAGGGAGGGCAGCTTTGAAAATTCCTCCTCGAGGAATTTTATGATGGTGCTTGCGTCCTCGAGCCACAGCATGGCGTAGGTCCCCCCGATGAGGCATATGTCGGGGCAAGCGGCGCGGCCGTCGGAGAGCGTACAGTCGCCCAGCGGCGGGGCGGTGAACGCCTCAAACGCCCTCGCGTTTGTCTTGGCGAGCTGCGGGAGCAGCGCCTTTAGGTGTCCGCACATATGGAGCACCATGTTGCGCCCAAACCGCCCAAACACCCTCCCGTAGTCCCGGAGGTGCCCGGCGCAGTATTTTTCGTACTGGGCGGGGGAGATGAGCCGGGTGGAGGTGTTTTCGGTCAGATAGACCATGTCCGCGGGGCAGTGCTCGGCTGTGATCTCGGCCCTTTTCAATAGCACCCTGTGTATCTGCGCGAACAGTTCCTCGACTTCGTCCGGGTGGTCGGCGAGCAGGTAGTGGGCGTTTTCGACCCCCGCCAGCCATTCGACGAAGTACATGAGCGGGGACTCCCCTATGCAGGTGGCAAAAACGGCGCCGCCATTCGACCTCTCAATCATTTCCTCGGAGGATTGTTTGGCCGCGGGCTCAAATCCGACCCCGCAGTCCTCGTACCAGCGCGTCATTATCTTCACGTCCTCGACGCTTTGGACGGGTGCCTTTACGGGGTGCCATGAAACGGAGGCCTCGTCATAGACGGACACCGAAAAAAGGCTTCCCACCGGGGTCACATACTCGGTTACGCGCTCCCTGCCGTTCAACGACACTTTTTCGGACGTGTCCCCTCTCACGTCGCGGCAACAGGGGTCCATCCCCTCGTGCCGGTCGCTGCCTATGTACTCGTGCATTTCGGCTATGTTCATGCCGTTGCCGTGGGTTTTGTTGTAGCGCTCTATCGCCGGGTCCAGCTTGGGCCAAAAGGGGATGCAGTCCGCATCCTCGAATCCCAGCGCGGCGAGCCATCGCTCCCTGGAAGTCATATGTTTTGCCCTCCTTGAAAAAATATTGGTATATATAACAATAGCTTGTATTTGTAAAATAAGTATGGTTTATTTTTTAATATTTGTTAAAACTTCTTGCTATGTTTCAAAAAATATGCTAATATACATAATGGGGCGGGATTTATATTTTTCCAAACAATTCCGCGATAATTTGGAGATGGAGGTTTTTTGTTTATGGATTTGCAAAAAAGGCTTGATTTTATCGGGGAAACGAAGAAAAAGGCATTCGGTCCCCCTAAATCGGGCGGCGGCAAAAAAACGGCGGCCGAGCGCATGGCGCTTCTGTTCGACGAAAACACTTTTGTCGAAGTGGGCGCCTATGTGAAAAAAAGGGCGAACGAGTTCCCCGAACCGGGAGTCGGGGGCTACGAGGGGGTCGTCGCGGGCTACGGCTCGGTGCATGGGCGGCTCGTCTTCGCCTATTCGCAGGATTTTTCCAAAATGTCCGGGGCGCTGAGCGAGGCGGGGGTCAAAAAGATTCTCGCCGTCTATTCAATGGCGGAAAAAAACGGCGCGCCGGTGGTCTCGATTTTCGATTCGTCCGGGGTGGCCGTGACGGAAGGGGTGGACGTCCTGGCCGGGTACGGCGCACTCATACAGAAGGCCTCGGTGCTTTCGGGCGTTGTGCCGCAGTATTCCGCCGTATGCGGGACCTGCGCGGGGGGGGCGGCGATTCTGGCCTCGGTTTCGGATTTTGTCTTCATCGAAAAGCAAAACGGCAAAATGTTCGTCAACCCGCCCTTCACCATCAAAAACAGCCCCGGCGGCGAGATCGGTGGGGCGGACCAGTGCGCCAAAACCGGCCAATGCGCCAAGGTTTTGGAGGGCGAGGAGGCGCTGTTTTTGGCACTAGGCTCACTGATGGAATACATCCCCTCGAACAACCTCGAGGAAAACGTGTATTTCGACCTCGAAGACGACGCAAACAGGCAAAATGGAACCCTCGCGGATTATGTGCTGGGCGACAATTACGACATGAAGCAAGTGATAGCGGAGATCGCCGACAACGGCAAGCTGTTCGAGGTCTATGATGCGTATGCCGCAGAACTGGTCTGCGCCTTTGCGGGCCTGGCGGACACGACGGTCGGGATGGTGGCAAACCAGCCTAACGAGTCGGGCGGGGCGCTCACCCCGGAGGCCTGCGACAAAGCGGCGCGTTTCATATATTTCTGCGACAGCTTCAACATCCCCGTTTTGTCCTTGGTGGACACGGCGGGGATGGCTGTGTCCGAAAAGGCCGAAAATGCGCGTTTCGCGCTGTGCGCGGCAAAGCTGGCGGCCGCATATGCCGCGGCGAGCGTCCCGAAAATCACGGTGAACATAGGCAGGGCATATGGCGCGGCCTATACCTCGATGGGCTCAAAGGGGCTCGGGGCCGACATGGTCATGGCCTACCCCACGGCGCAGATCGGCGTGCTCCCGCCGGAAACCTCGGTGGAGCTCATCCACGGGGAGGAGATCGCCAAAGACCCGGACCCCCAAAAGAGACGCGCTTACTTGCTCGAGCTCTGGGAAACCGAAAAGAGCTCCCCGGTCGAGGCGGCCTCCGGGGGGAATATAGACACCATAATCGAGCCGGCCCGGACAAGGCAGATGGTGGCCTCGGCGCTCTATCTGCTGCAGTCAAAAAGGGAGGCGCGGCCGCCAAAAAAACATACCAAACTGCCCCTATGATTTGGAGGTGTAAATAGATGTTCGGACTTTTTGGCAAAAAAAACAAAAAAGAAACCAAGCCAATTGAGATTAACCAAGAAGAGGCGACCCTCGCCGAAATCGTGGAGGAAGAAGACGAAGAAGAGCTGATCGCAGTCATAGCGGCTGCGGTGGCTTGCGTTTTGAAAAAACCGGTTTCGGGGTTTCGGGTGGTCTCTTTTAAAAAGAGACCCCGCTGGAATTCGCTTTGAGCTAATTTGTGGCAAAATTTATTGAAAGGAAATAGAGTATCATGAAAGAATTTTTGATAACCGTAAACGGGAAAACATACGAGGTCCAAGTGGAGGAATTGGGCGAAGCCCCAAAGGAAACCCCGAAGGCCGCCCCTGCGCCGCCCCCGGCCCCTGCGCCAAAACCCGAAACAAAACCCGCCCCCCCAGCTCCATCGGCGGCCCCGGCTTCGGCTTCGGCGGCGGGCAAAACGGCCATAAAATGTCCCATGCCGGGGACCATCGTGAAGATAAACGTGGGCGTGGGCGATGCCGTGACCGCAAAGACGCTTCTCTGCGTGCTCGAGGCCATGAAGATGGAAAACGAGATATTCGCCGGAACGGACGGGGTGATCGCCTCCGTGAACACCTCCAAGGGCACAAGCGTGAATGCAGGGGACCTGCTCTTCACGATAAACTGATTATGTCTAAGGACTTTAAGGAAAGGATGTAAACATGGCAAGAGTAAAGATAACGGAGACGGTGCTGCGCGATTCGCACCAGTCGCTGATCGCCACGCGCATGACCACGGATCAGATGCTGCCCGTGCTCGAAAAGCTCGACGGCATCGGGTACCACTCGCTCGAGGCCTGGGGCGGGGCCACTTTTGACGCCTGTCTCAGATTTTTGAACGAGGACCCCTGGGTGCGGCTGAAAAAAATCCGCGAAAAAGTGAAAAACACAAAGCTCCAGATGCTGTTCAGGGGCCAGAACATACTCGGCTACAGGCACTACGCCGACGACGTGGTCGAATATTTCGTGCAGAAATCCATAGCGAACGGGATAGACATAATCAGGATATTCGACGCCCTGAACGACCCGAGGAACCTCAAAACCTCGATAGACGCCGCGAGGCGGGAAAAAGGGCACGTGCAGGCCACGATAAGCTACACCATAAGCCCGGTGCACAGCAACGAATTTTTCGCAGCCTACGCAAAGGAGCTCGAGGACATGGGCGCGGACTCGATCTGCATAAAAGACATGGCGGGGCTCCTGAAACCCTACGACGCATACGATTTGGTCAAGGCGATAAAAGAGCAGGTCAAAATACCGGTGCAACTGCACACGCACTACACGTCGGGGCTCGCCTCGATGACCCTCCTGAAAGCGGTCGAGGCGGGGGTCGATCTGATAGACACCTCGATTTCGCCTTTGGCGATGGGGACTTCCCAGCCGCCGACGGAGCCGATGGTGGCCACCCTGGCGGGCACGGAGTACGACACGGGGCTGGACCTGGGCAAGCTCGACGAAATCGCGAAATATTTCGAGCCGCTCCGGGCCCAGTACATAAAGAGCGGGCTGCTCGACACGGGGCTTTTGAAGGTCGATGTCAACGCGCTTTTGTACCAGGTCCCCGGGGGTATGCTCTCAAACCTCGTGTCGCAGCTCAAACAGGCGGGCAAATCGGACGAGCTGCTCGCGGTGCTCGAGGAGATCCCGAGGGTCAGGGAGGATGCGGGATACCCGCCGCTCGTGACCCCCACCTCGCAGATCGTGGGGAGCCAGGCCGCCTTCAACATCATAACGGGCGAGCGGTACAAGAGCGTGACAAAGGAGTTTAGGGGGCTTGTGAAGGGCGAATACGGGAAGACCCCGGTCGAAATAAAGCCCGAGTTCGTGAAGCGGATAATCGGCGACGAGACTCCCATAACGAAGCGCCCCGCAGACGACATAGCGCCGGAACTCGATGTATTGAGGGAAAAGGTGAAGCCGTACTACGAAAAAGAAGAGGACATACTCACATATGCGCTGTTCGAACAGGTCGCGGAAAAGTTCTTCGAATACCGGAAAGCGGTGAAATACGGCGTGGACATGGAACACGCCGACAGGAAAAACAAAGTCCACCCCGCGTGATTTTTTGGGTCATGCGGGCGAGAGCGCGCCTTCGAGCCAGACCGGCTGGAAGAACAGCAGCGCGCCGTTTTCCCCTGCGGCCTCCACACGGATGTACTTTTCGCCCCGCGGCTCGTACTGCGCCTCGCCCCCGTGCCGTTCGGCCAAAAGCCGCCCGTTTTCCCCGATGAAGCGGTATGAAAAGCTGTCGATGAAGGTCTGTGTGGGGTATTTCGCCCTGACTCGGATTTTGCCGCCCTCGACCACGAGGTACTCCGGCATGAGCCCCGTCGAGGCGCAGAAACGCCCCGCCTTCACCGCTTGGATCATGCCCTCCACGCTCCTTTCGGCGCAGCAGATGTAGTTGAAGCCGCGCCCGCAGTCGATCATGGCGTGGAAGTCGTCGCTCCCGAAGCCGAAAACCAGCTTCCCCGCCGACAGGAGCGCATCCCAGACATCGGCGGCCAGGCCCGAGCCGTCCAGACGGTAGATCAGCATGTTGACCAGCTCGATGCCCGCATATCCGCGCATTTTCAAAATATCCCCGATATGCCAGTGCTTCTGCATAGTCCAGTTGGGGTGGCACAGGATCGCGAACCCCCCGTCGGCACAGGTTTCGTCGATCGCCCCCTGGTGGTCGAAGTCGTGCAGGGAGCGTTTGACCCCGATGGTGAGCATATGCGGGCTCTTGGAGTATTCCACCCCGGGCACCATCAAAAGGTTTTGGGTCGAAAACCCCGAGGTGTCCGTGAACAGGTCGTGGTTTGAGATGCAGAGCATCCCAAACCCCGCCTGCGAATACAGCTCGGCCACGCGCTCGATCGGGTTCGCCCCGCAGGTGTTCGGGCCGGTGCCCGCATGGGTGTGGAAATTTGTCTTGTACCAGCTCCCGTTTTCGAGGTTTTGGTATGGGTTGATATACACTTTGAAAAAATCCCCCTTAATATTTCGGTTTTTATCTATCATACCAAATTATCCGGCGCATTTGTATGTGTAAAATAAGGCGAAATTGTAAAGAATCCGAAAACATATGGGGGTCATTCCGTTTTGGTTTTGTTCGCCCGTGCATTCACCGCTTTCAGAACCAGCATCATCAGAATGCCCGCCGCCGCGCAGCAGGAGGCGATCACAAATGCCGGGAACATGAGCTTTATATCCTTCTCGGCCACATTTTTGTAATAGCCCGCGATCTGGGAGGAGATGATCGCCCCCGCGCCAAACCCCAAAAGCACGAACCCGTAGTTTGTCGCCATGTGCTTCGGCCCGAAAAGGTCGGCGGTCAGCGAGGGGAAAGTGCCGATGATGCCCCCGTAGAAAAAGCCGATCAAGGCGATCAGGGCATATATCAGATAGCCGTCTGCCGCATTTACCAAAAGGGAAAGCACCGCAGAGCCCGAAAGCAGCACGAGGATGGTGTTGGTCCGCCCCAGTTTGTCCGAGACCATGCCCCAAATCATGCGCCCGAGCGAATTGAACAGCGATATGGCCAAAACACCGACGCTGGCGGTCGACTGCAGGCCTTTCGCAAACGCGATGGGTTTTGCGAAACCTATCATCATGAGCCCGCCCATGCAGGCGAGCAGCAGGGTAAACGCCGCAAGATAAAACTTCGGGGATTTGAGCATTTCGGATGTCGTATAGCTTTTTGCGGGGGTTTTGGCCGCGCCGTTTGCGGCTCCGGCGGTGGCGGCGGCGTGCCCCTCGGGGGGGTTTTTCATAAACAGGCTCCCGACGCAGCACACGACCAAAAATACCGCGCTCAAAACCATAAATGCCGCGCCTTCCCCGCCGCGCCGCCCCATTTCGCCCGTACCACCGAAGATTTCGATCAATTTTTCCACGACGGGCGTGAAGATGACGCCGCCGATGCCGATGGCGGAAACAACTATCCCCGTGACCAACCCTTTTTTGTGGGGATACCATTTTTGGGCGCAGGCGATGGTGGTGGAATATGTGAAGCCCATCCCGAGCCCCCCCATGACACCGTAAGTCAGCCATAACACCCAGGGGTAGTCCGCAGTGGCGAAAGAAGCGAGAAAAAACCCCGCGCCCAAGACGATCCCGCCGGCAAACACGACCACGCGGGTGGAAAATTTGGCCGCCAGTTTGCCGCCGACCACACTCCCGATGGCCAGCATGGCGAGCAAAAGCGAATAAGCCAGACCTGCGGCGGCATTGTCGCCGCCAAAGACGCTGTTTGCTATGCCCGTCTGAAACACGCTCCAGATATACGCGATGCCCACCGTCAGTTGGATGGCGATTGCCGAAAGTACCACATAAAGCCCTTGTTTTGTTTTCATAAAATTTTTTCCTCCGTTTTTTTTGTTTGGATCAGCAAACTAAAAAGGGGCTTTGCCGGCGTGTCGCCGACGAAGCCCCTTGCAGTTTCTAAACTACGGGTTATAGCTTCAATACATCAGCGCGACACCAGACAGCACTATCGACAAGGATAATGCTGGCAATAATAATTATGGCGTTGGCGCGAAGATCGAAGCCGTTCATTTTTTTCAAAATTCCCCCGAATAGGTTTTATGGTATGTTACCACAAATAACCCGCTTTGTCAAGGGGAAAACGAAAAATAATTGCGGATTGGAGCGAAATTAACAGAATGTTCATAATAAAACGCAAAAATTGGGTTATGATGGATATAAAACCAAATTTAATTCAAGGGGGGCGCACATCCATGGACGAACACGGATTTGAAAATCTGAGGCAAAGGGACGAATATTTTGCCAGCGTGCAAAAGCTGCTCAGCGACCAAAAAAATCAGGCCGAACAAAAGCGCAGGTCGGAATTCATGAACCCAAAAAACAAAGAAAACCTGAGAAAAAAATATATAGATATGCTCGGTTACCCGCTGAACTCATACACAAAAAACCCGGACATCAGGGCAAAAACCGAACCCCTCGCAAATGCCGGGGACAAGGGCGAGGGGATGGTCATGACGCGCTACCAATTGGAACTGATGGAACTGATGCCGGGTTTCTGGTTTTACGGGGTGCTGTACGAGCACAGGGAAAGAGCTGACAAGACCGCCCTCGTCATAGCGCAGCACGGGGGAGGGGGTACCCCCGAACTCGTGGGCAGCCTTGTGTATGATTCCGCGAACTACAACCACATGGTCAAAAGGGTGGTAAGCAAGGACATAACGGTCTTTGCCCCGCAGCTTCTGCTGTGGAGCGCCGAAAATTTCGGGAGCGGGGGCTATGACAGGCTCGACACCGACAAAAAGCTGAAACAGTTCGGCGGGAGCATCACGGGGCTGGAGGTTTACTGCATAATGCGCTCCATCGACTATTTCGCGGGTTTGGACTGGATCGACGAAAACCGCATCGGGATGGTGGGGCTGTCATACGGGGGTATGTACACCCTGTACACGGCGGCGGCCGACACGAGGATAAAAGCGGCGCTGTCCTCGTGCTGGTTCAACGACAGGCTCAAGTACAACTGGCCCGACTGGGCGTATTTCAACGGCGGCCTGTTTTTGGACGCGGAGGTGGCGTCGCTTGTGCTGCCGAGGAAACTGTACATAGAGATAGGCAAGGGCGACGAGCTGTTCGACTACAGGGAGGCCGCCGCCGACATAGCCAGGCTCCGGGAATACGCGGAAAACGAAAACTGCGCCGGCTCGCTCGGGATAAAAATATTTGACGGCCTGCACGAACTGGACAAAGCCGACGACGGGATAAAGTTTTTGGTCGGAAACCTGTGAATCTATTTTCCCCGGTAGGTATCCGTGAAGAAGTCCCCCGAGGCGGGTGTGTCAAACCCCTCCTCTTCGAGCTCGGCTATGAGCCCGCGCACCGTGGCGAGCTGCCAGGCGACCCTCTCGTACTCGTGTTTCGAGCTGTGGTGCTCCACGCTGAACGTGCCCTTGTACCCCGCATTCACGAGCCTCCGGATGTACTCTTTCGCGTATGGGACGGAGAGGTGGGGCACATGGGTGTGCATGGCCATTTTCAGCGCGGTCTCCAGCCCCTCTTCCTTTTTGCCGTCCATAAAATTGCCGAAATGGAACAAAAGCCCGTATGCGTCGCTTGAAACGGCCTGGTAAAGCTCTTCGAGCACCTTCGGGTCACGCGAGGCACCCCAGTGGTTTTCCGTGCCCACCCGCATGCCGTTGTCTTCTGCGAACGCCGCGAGCTCCCTGTAAACCTTCGCGACATAGTCGAACTCCTCGCAGGTTATCGTGTCCCTGCGCACACCGACGTCTATGCGGACGGTTTTCGCGCCGAGTAGCACGGCCGCCTTCATGTAGTTGAATGCGCCCCTATGGTGCAGTTCGCGCCTTTCTTCGTCGTCCTCCCAGATGTGGGGCCCGTCCACGCACAGGTTTGCGAGGGTTATGCCTTTTTCGTCCATGGAGAGCCTGATTTTTTTGAGCAGCTCCTCGTCGATCGGGTTTCCATTGTTGAAATCGGGCAGAAAACCGCTCCATATGTCGGCGTATTCCACGTTGTACCTGTATTTCAGGTCTTCGAGGTAGGTGAAAACGTCCATCCTTTTTTCGCCGAGCAGTTTGTGGAAGGAATACGAGGCTATCGAAATCGGGTATTTTTTTGCGTTCATAGATTAAGATTTCCCTTTCTTCTTTTGTTTTGTATTTTGTCATACCTATATTTTTTTGAAACGGACCGCGATATAGCGCTTGCCGGGTAGGTTTATCCGCATTTTGCCCCTGTGGGTGCCCGCGTCGGTTATGGTCATGTCCCAGGTGTCGATTATCTCGACCTTGTAGTCCGTATCGTCGTCGAAGTGGAAATAATAGTGGTTTGGCTGGCGTATATCCAAATAGACGATGATATAGCCCCTGCTGCCCCCC
>Ga0209737_10003391_pt1 | contig 11131 bp, 8 predicted proteins | sample TergutCu122P3_FD_187284 | JGI IMG/M metagenome (GOLD analysis project Ga0209737, IMG submission 187284) | Cubitermes ugandensis P3 segment gut microbial communities from Kakamega Forest, Kenya - Cu122 P3 (SPAdes) (version 2) | ecosystem: Host-associated > Arthropoda: Insects > Digestive system >...
CTGTTGATAGTTACCGAAGAAGACATCCTCAAATGCATCAATTGCTTTAAAAAGACACATAAGGAAAATCGCCAGGGCTTTTTCAGATGGATATTCCAGATACCAACCTGCTATCAAAAGATATAAACCTGAACACAATAGCATCGCAACCACAGTCACAATTCTGGAAGAGAAGTAGCCTGAAAAGCTGAATGTACTTGTTGCGTCGGATGCTTGGAATGTACGAGTTGCGAAACCCCCGATGATTATGAAAAGATTTGCAATAGCATAAGCAATGGTAAATACCCCTGCTGTCGTTAAATCGCAGACTCTTGTCAGTGCGATAAGCATGATTACTGATTGAAAAGCAACGAGTGTCCCTGAGACTGTGTTCCACGAATAAGCAGAACGCTCATAAGTGTTTTGACGAGATGTATTGTTGCTCTCTTTTGGTCTATTCATCACAAAACAATTCTTCTGTCGTCACATGAGGGCCTTTTCAAAATGAATAGTACTCAGTCCAATCCAGGTCGCTTGCTCGTATTTAATCGCTCTATATTAACAGTATTCTTTCACCAAAGAGCTTATCGTCAAAGATTTCTTAATAGTATCTTCGGCCACCTGTCCTAACGATGCTCTTTATTGACCAAATTGCCTTTCCCAATTCCCTTTCTCGTAATAAGGAGATTGTACCAAGAGGATAGATTCCACAAGGTACCGCACGCTGTGTTAAGATACTACGTGAATTTATGGACTGCTAACGACAAGGTTTAATTATGAAGACTGTGATTCTGGCTGGTGGCTTAGGCACGAGGATATCCGAGGAAAGCCATCTACTTCCCAAGCCCATGATAGAAATTGGCGGATATCCAATTCTATGGCACATCATGAAGATTTACTCCAGCTTTGGATTTAACGAGTTCATCATCTGCGCGGGATACAAGCAACATATCATCAAAGAATACTTTGCAAATTATTATCTACGCAATAGTGATGTTACCTTTGACTTTACAGATAGTGGGACTACTGTCACCCATATAAGCAACTCTGAGCCATGGAAGGTTACCATTGTTGACACCGGCTTCAGTACTCAAACCGGAGGACGAGTAAAGCGCGCTAAACCTTATATTGGAAACGATACATTTATGCTCACCTATGGCGATGGAGTAGCTGACATTGATATTCCTGCTCTAATAAAAGCACATGAATCCAGTGGAAAAACAATAACACTCACCGCTGTTAATATCGCTCCGCGGTTTGGTTTTTTGGATACTTATAAGGACGGCACTGTCCAATCATTCAGAGAGAAGAACGATTCCGATACCGGTTTGGTCAATGCCGGCTTCATGGTAGCAGAGCCATCTCTGATCGACCACATAGACGGTGATGCTACAGTTCTAGAAACTGATGTTTTCAACAATCTTGTAGCAATGAAAGAACTCAACTCTTATCATCATACAGGTTTCTGGAAATGCATGGACACCCAACGTGATAAGTTTGCACTTGAGGATATGTGGAACGAAGGACGGCCTCCCTGGAAGCTATGGTGAGGTGAACCGGTTCTCAAAAGTTTATTCTTTCGTCTTCTGTAACCAGGGGCAGCTGGCTCAGGCGAAGCTTTTCAGATATTATCCCAATGTACTCCCCTATTAGGCCCAAAAATACTATTTGGACGGATCCCAAAAAGAAAACTCCAAGAATAATCGGAGCAAACCCTGCATCGAATGTGTACCAATTAATTAATTTATTCACAAGATAATACATTCCTACACACAAGCATAGAAAAGAAAGAATTACGCCAACAAGAGTCATCAAACGTAAAGGTTTTCTTGAAGTAGTACACAATGACATAATGCCATAGTCCAAAGAGCTGAAAAGGTTATAGCTCGACTTCCCTCCGAGACGTTTGTTTTGAGTGTAAGGTACTAATCTTGCTTTATACCCCAACTCTGCCAGTTGATGCCTTAGGGCAGTTTCAGTACTAACAATATTGTTCAATTGATTCACTACAGCTCGATCATATATTCCAAACCCAGTCACTTGATGGTACTGGGGCACATCGGAAAAAGCATCCACGATTCTATAGTATAGATTTCGCAAACCGCGATTAATTACACCCAACTCACTGGACACTTTTTGCCCCAGTACAATTTTTTCTCCCTTCTCCCAATACTTGACAAACTCCAGAATCATCTCCGGGGGATCCTGCATGTCAGCGGTAATCACAACTACTGCGTCGCCAGAAGCATTTCTCATAGCATTTCTGCCCGATCTTTCTGGACCGAAATTTCTCGAATTAAAAATTGCTTTGACTTTTGGATTCCTGGTGCAAATCTTTCGAAGAATCTCTCTCGTCTTATCCTTGGAATCATTGTCGGCGATAATGATTTCATAGTCATATTCTTTTATGGCTTTCATTGTCTCTTCAACACAAGTGACAGTTGTTTCGATGCATGACTCTTCATTAAAAGCTGGTATGCATATACTTATTAGACTCATTAGCTACTCCCAAATTGTTATTACAGACCCATTTATTAACAATGACTCTCAAATGATCCCATTGTGCTTGCCCCCATGTCTTAAAACGCGCCCCATGATGAATGACCAATGTCAACAAATACTTTTTGTGGGCTAACAACTCTTTCTATCCTTTCCAGCATACCTAAAAAGAGTTCTGATGCGTGCCCATCGCCAAACCAGTATGATACATACTGATAGTCTTGATAGGTGCCAATTGCTTCGACAATGCTTCTGCAATCCTCTTCGACAGTATTGATATTTCTTAAAATCTTTGGGTTGTATCTTCCATTTTGTCTCGATCCAATATTTATACATGGAATCCCAAAAACTGAAGCTTCACGAATACCAGCTGAGGAGTTGCCAATAATGTAAGAGCTATCTTTTAGTAAGGCTAGGAAGTCTTCAAAGGGAAATGACTCAACAATGCAGAATCTTTTATTGTCACGCAGGCTCTCTAATCGTTTTCTAATAATTTGTGAACCAGTATCATTATTTGGAAGAATAACGATATAGTTGTGTCCTGCTTCCAGCAGTGCGCTGATGCATGCACTGATTCTTTCATCGCACGATTCAACTTCAGTAGTCACTGGATGGTAAATGAATATTGCATATTCATCAAATGGAATACCGTTTTCTCTCAGTACCAGCTTTGAACTGGGCAGTTTTGAGGAAAGCATAATATCTATGTCTGGTGAACCAGTAACAAAAATCTGTTCTTCAGGCTCCCCTAATTGAAGTATTCTTCTTCTGCTCTCTTCATTTGCACAACAATGTACATGGGATAATTTCGTTATGGCATGACGCAGGGAGTCGTCAACAGTTCCAGATTTTTCGCCCCCCTCGACGTGAATAACGATAATTGAATTGAGGATACCGACTATTGCTCCAGCAAGCGCATCAATACGATCACCGTGAACAACAATGATATCGGGACGGATTTTATGAATGTACTCAGCCATTTTTACAATTGTGTTTCCAATGTTTGTGTCCATGCTATCAACAAGACTCAGCTCATGTTCAACAAAAATATTATCGTAATTATCATTGAGAACGCTACGATATGTTGAGCCATGATCAGGGAGCAAATGCATCCCAGTTACATAGACATATGGCACCCATTTCTTGCTTGATTCTACAGCAACAATTATTGATTTTAGTTTTCCGTAGTCGGCACGTGTGCCTGTTATAAAAACGATCTTTTTCACAGCTACTCAACCATTCTCCATTCCAGGTGCGTGTTGTTTGCAATATCAATTGCAGCTTTTCTCCCTAAAATGCTTTTGTAGTCTTTTGCTGGTATTGATCCGGTTCCTGGTCTTTTCACCCAAAGATTCTTATCTGTAAACAGTTCTCCTCTTGTAACAGAATCGATAGTTACAACAGTCGCAAATGCAAAGTCTATCGTGACTTGCTCTTCTTTTAGTGGCTCTTTTGTACCGCCACGCATCTCAAATATTTCTCTTGAGCCCGCAATCAGGCTTCTCAAATCGTCCACATCCATCGAGCAACTGATATCATTCCCTTCACGACTCCTGGTGTCTGTAAAGTGACGCTCAAGCAATGATGCTCCGAGTGCCGTTGCTGCGAGACAGGCATTATTATTAACGGTATGATCTGACAGCCCAATAGGAACGTGAGGGAAATGCTCGATCATTTGCAAGAAGGCACCGAGTCTTACTTGGGATGCAGCTGTTGGATATAGATTTGTAGTGTGAAGTAAAGCATAGGGGACTGAATATGAGTCAAGAAGATCACAGGTATTCCTTATTGACGCAAGGTCATTCATTCCTGTAGAGACCAACATGGGCTTATTGAAGCGTGCAATATGCTCAATCAAGGGAAGGTTGTTTAGTTCTCCAGACCCTATTTTGTATGCTTTTACCCCAAACCGCTCCAGCCTATCAGCTGCAGCTCGCGAAAATGGTGTGCTTATGAATTCCATTCCAAGGCTCTCTGTATATCGCATCATTTCGTACTCTTCTTCTTCGGTAAGAGAGCATGACGACATAACATCATATATCGAATCTGATGAATTGCCGGGAATCACCTGTTTTGCAGCAGGAGACATCTCATCATCAACAACGTGTGTCTGATGCTTTACGAGCGCGGCACCAGCCTCGTAAGCTGCCCTGACCATCTTTTTGGCTACTTCGATACTGCCGCCATGATTAATCCCTATGTCAGGAATAACGAGCGGCGGCTTGTCTTTTGCGATGGCAATATTCCCAAATGAAAAACCCACAATTATCCCTTCCAATCATAACTAAGCTTGCTTATCTCCTCGGCTTCAAGGAACGGAAACATATCATGAATTGGAGGAGAATAAAGTGTCCCGTCCTCCTTCTTTCGAGTTGTTACTTTTGGTTCAATAGATTGTGAGTAGTCAAGAGAGAGTTCAAAGAGAGCTGCTCCTTGCTCATCCAAGAAAAGATCCAGCACCTGATCAAATTCAGTCTTGCAGGAGGCACGATAATAGGAGATACCAAAAGCGTTTGCAATTTTTTCAAAGCCAGGAGTCACAAGTCCTGATGTGCTGGTACACCCAGTTAATCTACCAAATTGAGCCATCTGAGACAGTGTCAGAGCGTGATAACCATTGTTATTGAACACCACAATCTTAATGGGCAGCTTATTCGAGGATATCGTTTGCAATTCCTGTAGATTCATCATGATGCTTCCGTCTCCGGTCAAGCAAAAAACTTCGCTTCCCGATGCGATTGAAGCACCTATGGACGCCGGCAAATCATAGCCCATTGTGCCGCAGTTTATATTCCCAAATTTCCTTTGACCATTTTTCGATATCCCCATTTGAAGAGAACACACACAGGCTATCGAATTCCCGAGGACCTCAATCGAGTTGTCTGGCAGAGCTTCGTTTATTCTCTTAGCAACATAATATGGATTAATTGCATCATCCTGCTCAAATTTTGGCTGAAAGATTGGATAGTTATTCTTTAAACGAAAACAATACTGCAGCCATTCCTCTGAGAATACAAAAGCCGGAAGCTCAGAATCCAACAAGCTCTTAAAAAAGGAGTTCAGATTCGACCAAATAGGTATATCTATGTTCAACGTTGGCTTTTGAAGCTCTTCAGGGTCTACATTAACAACGATTATTTTTGCTTTCTCTGCAAATTTCTCGTAGTTAAAACCAGTATGCTTAAAAGATAAACTACAGCCGACAGCAAGCAATAGATCCGCATTCTGTACGATGCTGTTTCCTGCTCTACCACCAAATACTCCAAAATTGCCGCAGTACACCTTTTCATTAATACAAAACAGATCAGCTACACTTGTTGCAGCTAGAACTGGCATACCCAGTCGCTCTACCACCTTTTTAAAGATCTCATATGCTCCAGAGCTTCGAATGCCAGACCCCGCAAGAATAACTGGTCGTTCGGCTTTTGACAAAGATGCGAGTACGTTACCAATATTCTGTTGTTGATAATTCAGTATTGCTGGACTATATCCTTCAAGTTCGTCAGGCTCAATCTGAGAGTTTTGAATGTCAAGGGGGACATCAAGCCAGACAGGACCTTTTCTCCCTTCCATCGCGTGCCACCAGGCTTTTTCCAAGTGATATCGAATTCTGCTGGGGTCAACTATCATGTGAGCATATTTTGTCATAGGCGCAACAGAAGGAATGATTGTGTATTCTTGCTCCCCAAACTGGCGAAGAGCAAGACCTGTACTCTCAACCGTCGTTGCGTACCTCACTTGTCCAGATACAATGATTACAGGAAGGCTGTCCTGCCAGGCGCACAACACGCCTGTCAGCGCATTCGTTCCTCCTGGGCCTGAAGTAACGCAAGCAATAGCAGGGACTCCTGTGATACGAGAGTACGCCTCAGCAGCCATAGTACATGCTTGTTCATGATGGTTGTATATACACTGCAGGCTCTCATTGGCACCAAATGCGTCGTTAAGATACATAGCACCTCCACCAACTACAGAAAAAACAGCTCTGATGCCACGTTCCACAAAAAAATCAGCAATATAGTCTGCTAAACGCATAGTTCTCCTTACTGATACAGAAGGCTTTCTTTATTAATGTTCGTAATGTTTGCTGCGTAGTAATCAAAAAGCTTGCTGATACTATCAGCAATTGGTTCAGCATGGAAGTTCTGCATCTCTGTTACCAAAAGCTCATTCGAAGCAGTGTATTCATCGGCTAATCCTTCTTTTGCAACATATACAGGCAACTCTTGTTGTGCTTGCCTGCTCACCTCTCTTGCTAATTCTGTCAGTTTGTATTGCCTGCTCGACGAAGCATTATATGCATGATACGTCAGATCCGAAGACATCGCCCAAGTAACAATTTTGCATAGATCTTCTATGTACAAATAGTCCATTACTCTATCCTGGCGAATTGTAAGTGGATAAGAGCAAATTGCCTTGCAAATACAGTTCGAAATGAAGCGTTTTTGCCAGTCCTCATAGGGTCCAAATATACCAAACAGACGAAAATTATAGATATTTTTGCTTTGGAGAGCATGGGTCGCCATTTGGAACATCGCAAAACCGTATGAATCTAATGGTATCTGTCTCCCAAAATCTTTTTCTTTGATAGCAATAATTGGCTTCTGTCGACAGTATTCAGCACCGGTCCCAAAGTAGATCATTTTGCCAAAGAGATCGCTATGATTAGCAAGGTTGTAGTACATTCGAAGACGCTGCTCAGCATATTCTGCATCTGGTGACATGCGCCTATCAAGACAGTTCAGCACCACATCGAAAGATCCTGATTTAAGTATGGAGTAAACCGCCGACTCGCTGAGTGCATCCAACTCAAAAGAAGATGGTGCTTCTATGATGCAACTATAGAATTCTTTTCGCTCTCGCAGAAACTCGTTGAGGTTCCGGCCAATAAAACCGGTTTTTCCCAAAAGAAGGATTCTCATGATCTATGCCTTAGCTCCGACTTCAGCAAGACAAGCCTTGCTCTTTTATGTCTTTTTCCTAAACCGTTTACAGTTGTTCCCATTTTTCAAAGCCTCTCGCATCTATAGTAACTTCGCATGAGAAATCTCTCGTCACTCTCTCACAACTATTTTCGCCACAATCACGCCATCGATCATTTGCACATACCCATAGTCTGGATAGCTGGGCATCATCAAGAATTCTGGGCTATTTTTTATATTTTTCCTTACATCAGGATCCGTAACTATTCTGAACTGCTCATTTAAATGAATGCCGATGAAAATCTCAAGCCTGCGTTCAAAATAAGCGTCAATAAACAGATTTCCCTTAACAACACCTGTAGTGTTGATGTGTGAAAACCCAGATAGCTCCGGAACATCTTGCACATATCTCCCTTCCATTACAATGTAGACTGGTGTGTTGCTTGTAAAACCTTGAGTTCTTCTGATATCTCCTGAAATGTTAGAAGCCAGCGATAATGAAGACTCGTACGAATACTGCATAAGCTTGTATGCTTGATTAGCCAGTATCCACCAATTGAAAACCAATACGATAGAAACAGTTATCGCTATCCAGTTCAGTATTCTTGATACTGCTAGCCATGTATTTCCGTTATTTGCAGTATCCCTGAGCAATAATTCAGAAAATAGAATTACTGATATGAACAGAATAACAAACGGAAAAACCATCAATAAATGAGTCGGTTCCCTGTAGTTTATCAGTTGAATTAGGTGGACAGCGAATAGCAAAAGTATTATCAGCGTGATCAGCAACAGAAGTCGTGCCTTGTTTTGGTATACTGCGTTTTTTATTAACAGCAGAATTACTAATGAAATGTTTAGAAGTACGAATATCCGATAAATCCATATAAAAATACTTGTACCCGCTCCATAGGCATCATTTATCATGAAAGACCAGACACCCCCGAGTGTGAAATATATCATTTGAGGAAGATCGCGTAAGCTGAACTGCCCAACTTGGCTTATTCCTCTATATGTAGCCAAAGATGTTTCGGTAACGCTCAAAAAAATCTGGAGGATTATATAATAGAGGATCATTGAGCCTATTATCACAAGTAAATACTTTAAAGTGGCGAATAGAGTTTTTTTTACGGACATGCTAGTGCCGAGTAGTCCAGCAATCAAATTAATCAGGAATAGCCCTGCAGTATAACCAATATAGGCCTGATAGATCCCAAGGGAAATTGTGAGCAGGAGTATGCCTGCAATATACCCTTTTCGATATTTGATTGTAAAATATGCTGCAGCTGAAGAAAACAGAATTGAGAACGAGAACGTATCTCCTCCAAGATAAAGAAAATAGCTGAATACACTTGGGAATAAAATAATAAAGCACGAGATAACAAAAGCGCTTATTCGGCTCTTTACAGACAGTGTTGCTACTGTAAAGCAGGAAGCAACTGACAGAATAGTTATCCCCAGGATGCCCGATATGCTCTGACTAGCAATAATTCCACTTATTCGACCAAAAAAGGGCGCAGCCCATCTACCGAGAGAGTATACGCGTGCTTCTTCAGTAGTTTGCGAAATAGTGTACAAAGAATCATTGTTTACAATCATGCTTGTAATAAAGACAATATGGGCAATTAATCCAACAATAAACGCAGAAATAAATGCTGTCTTTATCGGGTCTGGTATCTCGTCTATTCTTCGCTTTAAAAAAGTGCTCAGATCAATAATCATTGTTATTCCTCTTGTCAGTTCTCAAGTATGATTATTATACTCAAGCAAGACACAGTATTCGGTTTAAGCTTGATGATTGATCAGGGTAACGCGATTTCTGATATTCGAGGCGTTACACTCGACCGCAGGATTTGAATCCTGTTGCTAAGCATTTTTAAAGTGGTGCAGTCTAATGGAGAATGATGTATAGAGAAACAATTGAATTTTTAAAGAACAAGCGAGTTTTTCTTACTGGTCACACCGGATTCAAGGGTAGCTGGCTTAGTCAAATATTGCTTCAACTTGGTGTTACGGTCACTGGATATTCACTAGAGCCTCCCACAACTCCTTCATTATTTGAGCTTCTTGAAATAGAGACTGAATTTGAGTCGATTATTGGAGACATCCGTAATCGGAATATGTTATTGCATGCACTCTCTTCAGCAAAACCTGATATCGTCGTTCATATGGCAGCTCAACCTTTAGTACTGGACAGCTATCTCGATCCTATATACACCTATGAAACCAACGTTATGGGTACTATCAATCTGCTAGACTCAATTCGTAGTTTGGATACCGTCCAGAGCTTCATTAACGTTACTACTGACAAAGTCTATCTTAATGACGGTCGCATTAATGGTTATGTAGAGACAGACCACTTAGATGGCAATGATCCCTATTCTAATTCAAAAAGCTGTTCAGAGCTGGTAACAGCAGCCTATAGGCGCTCTTTCTTCAATTCCCCCAGCTCTCCTTCTCTCTCCACTCTTCGAGCAGGCAATGTCATAGGAGGCGGTGACTTTTCGAATAATCGAATTATTCCTGATTGTGTTCAAGCTGCACGTTCTGGAGAAGTAATCAAAGTACGTAATCCGTTGTCAGTGCGCCCATATCAACACGTGCTTGAACCTCTCTTAGCCTATCTTCTCCTTGCTTATATGCAAACCAAAGACAAGTCAATTCAAGGATCTTACAACATAGGCCCTGATGACAGTTGCTGCGTGACCACAATGGAGCTAGTGGAAATCTTTTGCAGCGCTTGGGGGGAAGGCCTTCAATGGGAGCATCACATTCTGCCAGGGTCTCCCCATGAAGCACCGCAACTACGTCTCGACAATAGCAAAATCAAACAGCAGCTAGGGTGGAAACCTCAATGGAATATCAGGCAAGCGGTAGAAGCTACTGTCGAATTCAGCAAAGCTCTTGATGACCGTTCTGAACTAAAACGGACAGTTCAGTCGCAGATTTCGAAGTATATATCTCTTTTGTTACCCACAAAGGTTTAGCTGTGAGATGAAGCCATTAAGATGGTGTAAAGATTAAGGAAAAAGACCTCCTTTAAATTGGTTTGCGCCAACAAGCTAAACAAAAAGGAGGAACGGAATCAGAGAAAGGTCTTTTACCACCAGGCTGGGTAAGATTGAGCTTGCGCCAGGGTATAATATAGCGGATGAACACTATATATCTAACAAGAATCTCGGAGGAACATTTGGAATCTAGCATGAAGGACTCTCTGTTAGACAAGATAGCAAAACGCTCAATTGTCGTTGGCGTAGTTGGATTAGGTTATGTTGGCTTGCCTTTAGCTGTCGAAAAAGCAAAGGCTGGATATAAAACAATTGGTTTTGATATACAACACGATAAAGTCGATATGGTAAATCAGGGTATCAACTATATTGGCGATGTGGTCGATCGCGACCTGGAAAGCCTTGTAAAAGCCGGCTCTCTCTCGGCTACAACAAATTTTGAAGCAGTGGCCAGTTGTGATTTCATCGCCATCTGCGTGCCAACCCCCTTGGATGCACACCAGCAGCCAGACACCTCTTATATTGAGAGCTCCGCTCAAGAGATAGCTAGGCATCTTAAACCATCGACAATAGTCGTTCTTGAATCCACTACCTATCCCGGAACAACCGAAGAGCTGCTCATGCCAATACTTGAAAAAGGCTCTGGGCTGATATGTGGTGTAGACTTTTATCTTGGCTTTTCTCCGGAGCGTGTTGACCCGGGTAATCTCATCTACAAAACAA
>Ga0209737_10003392_pt1 | contig 11130 bp, 7 predicted proteins | sample TergutCu122P3_FD_187284 | JGI IMG/M metagenome (GOLD analysis project Ga0209737, IMG submission 187284) | Cubitermes ugandensis P3 segment gut microbial communities from Kakamega Forest, Kenya - Cu122 P3 (SPAdes) (version 2) | ecosystem: Host-associated > Arthropoda: Insects > Digestive system >...
TCTAGTCCATCTTCTGGTGGCGGTTCTGGTGGTGGCTCATCAGGCGGAGGTTCTGGCGGTGGCGGTGGTGGATCTTGGTAAAAACAAACCTTTAGGTTTGTTTTTTGTTGCAATCATGTACTGATTAGTGTAGTATAAAAACTTATATTATTACATATAGAAGGAGTGACGGTATGAGTGTAAGAAGAGTTGTGACAGAAAAAAGAGAGGGAAGTCCTTTTGATGCTGAAAGTAAAAACTTAGAAGCAGATATTAAAAGACGACTAGGGATTGAAGGCGTTAAAGCAAGAATCCTAGAGGTTCATGATATTGAGGATTTAGGTGATGATGAAGTTTTTATCGAAGCTAGAAAGACTATTTTCTCAGCAGCAAATGAGGATATTGTAACTGATGATTTCTCATTAAATGAAGGGGAGGTAGCTTTTCGGGTTGAATATATCCCGGGTACGGTTGATGTTCATGTCGAGATGGTTAAGGAAGCTTATAAAGCTTTATCGTTAGCCGAGCCACCAAGTATTGCATATTCACGGATTTATGCCTTTACAGGGATTAAAAATGAACAGGATTTTATACGCATAAAAAATATGTTAGTTAATCCAATTGAAAAAAGGATAGTTCCTTTAAGTAGACCAGAAACTACCATTATCATTGAAGAAGATGTTAAAGCAGTGGAAATCCTTGATGGTTTTATTGAAGCCGAAGAGGCAGATTTAGTTAAAATAAGTGATGATTTGGGTTTAGCGATGGATCTTGATGATTTAAAATGTATTCATAAATATTTTAAAAGTGAAAAACGCAATCCAACAATTACGGAAATCAAAGTGTTAGACACTTATTGGTCAGATCATTGTCGTCACACAACCTTTCTAACTCATTTAGAAAATATTGAAATTGAAGATGGATTTTATTCAGATCAAATTAAAGCTGCTTTAGCATTAGTTAAAAAAGATTTTGCTGAAGTTGCTAAAGCTAAAGGGAAAGATGATCAGTATTTAACTTTAATGGATATTGCTACTTTAGCGATGAAAAAAGCGCGTTTAGAAGGCAAATTACCTGAATTAGTTGAATCCGCAGAAGTTAATGCTTGTACGGTTAAAGTTAATGTTGAACTGCTTTCTGGTGAAATTGAAGAATGGGAGATTTTATTTAAGAATGAAACCCATAATCATCCTACAGAAAGAGGTCCTTTTGGTGGCGCAGGCACTTGTTTAGGTGGGGGTATTCGTGATCCGCTTTCTGGCCGTGCTTATGTTTATCAAGCAATGCGAATTACTGGGGCCAAAGATCCCAGAGAAGCAATTGAACAAACTTTACCTGGTAAATTACCACAAGAAGATATTTGTGTTGGGGCAGCTAAAGGATATTCATCTTATGGCAATGAAATCGGCACTGCAACTGGGTTTGTTGAGGAATTATATCATCCGGGGTTTGTTGCTAAACGCATGGAATTAGGAGCCGTAATTGCTGCTGGTAGAGTTAAAGATAAAAAAAGAGAAGTTCCGGTGCCAGGGGATGCCATTATCTTAATGGGCGGCACTACTGGTCGTGATGGAGTCGGTGGCGCTACTGGGTCATCGGTTGCTCAAGAAACGGAAATTAAAGATGTTCAAGCAGCAAATGTACAAAATGGTAATGCTCCACTGGAAGGAGATATCCACAAGGCATTTAATGACCCTAAAATATCTAGAGCAATTAAAAGATGTAATGACTTTGGGGCCGGTGGGGTTTCTATTGCCATCGGGGAATTGTCTGATGGGATTGAAGTAAATTTAGATGCGGTTCCGGCTAGATATGCTGGCTTAGATGGCACAGAGTTGGCTTTATCAGAATCACAAGAAAGAATGGCAGTTATCGTTGCCGCTGATGAAGCTGAAGAATTTTTAGCTAATGCTCGTAAGCATAATGTTTCAGCAACTATTGTTGGTAGAGTAACCGATGAAAATCGCATGGTCTTAATTTGGCGTGGCGAAAAAATTGTTAATCTTAGCCGTGATTTCTTAAATAGTAATGGTGCAATTAAAAAAGCTAATGTTAGAATTAAGGCACCTCATAACAATAAGTCGGCTCCTGATTTTACTCAGCTAAGTACCAAAGACTATAAAGTCCTATTTACTAAATCAGTTTCTGAGCTAAATGAGTGTTCTCAGCAAGGATTAAATAATATGTTTGATTCAACAGCTAATGCTTGTGGCAAGTTTATGTTATATGGGGGTAAATACCAAAAAACTAAAAATCAAGCGATGGTTTCTAAATTACCATTTGTATCAAGTAAAGCCGGGACCATCATGAGTTATGGGTACGGGCTTGATGCTGCCGATAAATCACCATTTCATATGGGGCTTTACAGTACATTAATGTCAATAATTAAGATTGTTGCTATGGGTGGTAATCCAAAAGAAATATATTTATCTTATCAGGAGTATTTTCGTAAACTTGGTAATAACCCAGAAGCATGGGGAGAAGTAACTGCAGCATTACTTGGTGGATATGTTGCTCAATCAGCTTTAGGACTAGCCTCAATTGGTGGGAAAGACTCAATGAGTGGTACTTTCGGGGATATCAATGTACCACCGGTATTAGTATCATTTGCCGTGTCAAAAACTGATGATATAGAGAAAACTATTTCTCAGGAATTTAAGAGTACTGACTCATTAGTGTATGTTTTACCATTTCCTAACAATATGGATGGGGTTCCAAATTTTGAAGCAATTAATGATTATTTAGCTAAGATTCATGAATTAATTAAATCCGGAATCATTAAAACTTGTTATGCAACTGGTGATGAAACAGTAGCTACTAGTTTATGTAAAATGGCTTTTGGTAATATGATAGGGTTTGATTTAACTTGGGGTGATAAACTGTTATTATTTAATAAACTATATGGCATGTTAATAGAGGTGGATCCTAAATATAAACATATTATGGATGAATTTAAAGATGCCTATGTTTTGGCTAAGACAAATAACCGTCAGGAAATTAAAATGCCAGGTTGTCTAGCGGAAGAACCCATTTTGTTGGCTGAATTATTAGCAGCGCATGAAAAAACATTATCACAAATATATCCAATTACTCATCATGAAGAACGTAAAGATGAGGAAATAGTAAGTGCTGAATATTCAAGTAAACCAGTAAACATTCTACGGGCTGCTAAACCGGTGGCTACTATTTTATCGGTATTAGGAACAACTGGTGATAAAACGGTAGAATTTGCCCTTAATCAAGCTGGGGCAGAAACCATTATGGCTAATTATGTTAGTTTAACTCCGCAAGATGTAGCAGACTTTATGATTGAGTTTGCAGCTGATATTGATCGTGCTCACATGTTGGTTTTCCCTGGTGGAGAAGCATCAACTGACTTAATGTTAACCGCAATTAAGAATCCGCGGGTATGTGAAGCAATTTATAATTTAATTAATCGTGATGGCTTGATTTTAGGCCTTGGTAATGGTTTTAAAGCCTTAGTCAAGTCTGGCTTACTACCATACGGAAAGGTTAAAGAATTAGATGCACTAGATCCATCAATTCTTCGCAATATTCTTGGTCGTCATATTGCTAAACTAGTAGATACCAAAGTAGTATCAAATAAGTCACCGTTCTTATCCTCATATGACATTGGTGAGGTTATTACTGGTCCTGTTTCAAGTTCAGAGGGGACCTTGTATATAACTAGAGATCAAATACTTTCACTAGTTAAAAAGGGACAGGTTAGCTTACAGTATGTTGATTTTGACGGTAAACCAACCTATGATCCAAATCATAATCCTTTTGGTTCAAGCAATGCTATTGCTGGGATGAGTGATGAAACTGGCCATATTTTTGGTACGCAGTTATATCTTGATCGTGTACCTGGTGTCCGCCATGTCAATATGCAAAGCACAGATTTATTTACCAACGGCGTTAATTATTTTACTGGCCAAACAAGTGTAAGAAAGAGATAGCTGGTTAAAGATTTGCTAAATAAGCAAATCTTTTTTCTTTAAATAAACTAGCAAAAACCCAGGTTGTTTGCTATAATTAAGACACTTGCCCGTGTGGTGGAATGGTAGACGCGCTGGACTCAAAATCCAGTGATAGCAATATCATGTCGGTTCAAGTCCGACCACGGGCACCATTTTTTTGTGTGAAATGGCTTCAATAAATGAACTCAATAAAGTTAGAACTCTTACCGTTGTAATATATTGAAAAAGGAGATATGACGAAATGAATTTAATTGAGCAAATAATTTATTATATTTTCACCCATAAGTATATTCATATATTAGCTTTAATTGTTCTGGTTTCTGGCTCTGTAGCGTTTCATTTTATTGGACCTGATATAGATAAAAAGAGATATAAGAAAAAAGCAATAAAAAAGTTTGAAAGTTATTATCAAGAGTATTCCAGAAGTGGGACTTTAGTTCTAAGAAATGTATGGACAAATATAAGACTTGATAACAAGAAAGTCAAAATCGGCAAATGGGTTTTTAATTTAAATGATATACAAGATGTTAAATTTAAGATTCATGTTGATACCATATTGCGTAGAGGGCCTCATTTTGAGACATCTATTTACATAATAACTAATGATGAAAGAAAACAATGCTGCAATGTACCAAAATATGCTATAAGCAGTATTATATGTTTTGTATTAATATTAAAATTTGTATTAACAAAGAAGACGGAAGTTAATCAAAGTGATATAGAAAGATTATTATTAGAGTGCGAAATAGTATGATTATGTATATTCCTAATGAAATCATGACCCCTCTAATTATTGGAAATAAGCGAAGACACATGTTTTTTACACGGAGTGGTTGTAGTACTGCCTTAATGGCATCATAAATCGAATCTGCATTAGATTCGATTTATGCTTTGTTCAATTATCAAAATATTCCTGAAAAACACTCTATAAATATTCCGAAAATGGATAATAATGTTATAATTAAGCCGATGAGGGAGTAATTTAAAATGCATAAAGATTTATTTAATAAAACATTAAAAACAATAAAAGAGTGTGGGTTATTATTAAGAAATACATCTGAAGAAAAGGAAGCAGCTGTTAAGTATGACGGAACAATTGTTACTAAATACGATTTATTATTGGAAAAAACACTCACCAATGAACTGAAGAAAATATCTGATGTTGATATTTTTTCGGAAGAACTTTTCTTTGAACAAAATATGAATGAAGAAAATAAAACCTATTTTATAATAGATCCATTAGATGGCACCCATAATTTCAATGCTGGTTTTGATTGTTTTGGCATCATCGTTGCTTATGTAGAAAATGATATTCCGGTATTTAGTATTGTTCATTTTCCTACTTTAGATAAAACCTACACTGCTATAAAAGGTGAGGGTGCCTATTTAAATAATAAGCAAATTAAAGTAAAAAACACAATTAACAAGGATAAAGCGATGGGTTTTTGTATCGTTTCAGAAGAAAGCTTATCTGATATTCAAAAAATAATAAAGAGTGATTATAATATTAGTTTAAGAAGTTTAGCTTGTACGGCAGCAGAAATTTGTTTGTTGGCAGAAGGAATCTTTGATTTCTATTTTTCTAAAAACCAATGTAGTATTTGGGATTTAATAGGTACTAAATTAATTATTGAAGAAGCAGGCGGAATTATGAAATACAATAATTCTGAAGGCAAAGGAAAATATAATGTGCTTGCTGGAACAAAAGAGGGTATTAGTCTTATTGAAAGTATTACTAAAATTGTTTAAGGATAATAATTAGAGGCGCTTATTAAAGCGTTTCTTTTTTTACTTGGCAAAATGTTCTTTTTCATATATAATACACACTAAAAAAGAGGGGTATTTATGAAAATAAATGGTGTTGAATATGCTGATCACTTAAAACCGGAGCTAATTGCTACTAACAAATCATTTATTGATCAACTTCGCTTAGTGATTTTTAATCAAGAACTAGAGCAGTATTTTCTTAATTTTGGCTTTAACCCCAGATATTTAGAGATTGTTGATCTTTGTCTTTTATTACCAGATGGTGAGGCTTTAGTCATGGCTATGTATGATCACATTATTAAACATATTAGTGGTAATAAAGTACCTGGTTTAATTGAGAGTCTAGCTAAATATGAAAGCTTTAAACCTCTATTAATTAGAGATTTTGAGCAGTTATATACTAGGTGTTTAACTAATCTTTCTTCCCGTAATTGTGAACGCTTAAAAGACTTTGCTATTAATTTTGCTACCTTACCTAATGGTGAAAAACTGTTATTACCTAAAATGGATGATTTATTATTAAATGTTTATGATGATTTAACCTTAACAGAGATTCAGCAAACTGATGTTTTAGCCATGTTTAGAGATAAATTATCAATGACAAAACAATTTCATCAAGTAATTCCTACTATTATTAAAAGTCAAAGAAATGACTATTTAAAGACTTTATTAAATAATTTGTTTGTATCTGAAGGGGTTAATGATTTTACTTCTATTGGTGAAGCTAGTTGGTCTAATTTAGTCTTTAAAGTAGGAAATAAAGTTTTAAAGATTGGTTGGATTCGAAATAATCCGGCATGTCCTACGCATTACCGGGTAATTGAACCAGAAAGATTTGAAATAATCTATGATGATCAACACACCCCCTTGCTTTACCTTGAAATACAAGAATATCTTCCCAATAATGAGGTAAGTAAAGATGATATTAGTGATTTTTATTTTGATTTAAGTAAAGATGGTTTAACTTATATTGATCCCCAAGGGAAAGATCCTTCTAATTTTGGCATTTTAAGTAACCCATTGCCAGTGATTAGTAAGTATGGCCAGATGGTGAGTTCTTCTTTTATTAAGAAGCCAGTTGTTTTAATTGATCGTGACTGTGTTTGGCAAAAAGATGACCCCAGCATTCGGTATTTTGGTATGGGGGACTAGTTAGTTGTATCAATTATTCCCTTTTTATAGTAAAATATTGTATATGATGACATCCTAGATAATGCATCATGGATTTGAGGTAAAGAACAATGGGAATATTTGCAATCTTTTTAGTTAGTGTTGCTTTAAGTATGGATGCTTTTGCTGTGGCAATCTGTAAGGGATTAGCGATGAAAAAGCTAAATTTTGAACATGCCTTAATTATTGCTTTATATTTAGGAATCGCCCATGTTGTGATGCCAATTATTGGTTATTTAGCCGGTTTAGGGTTTGAAAGTATTATTAGCAATCTAGATCATTGGTTGGCATGTATATTGTTAGGCTTTATTGGTCTAAAGATGCTCTTTGGTAGTGCAAAAAAACCTAAGCATGGCGTTGATGATGCGGTTGATTTTAAAACGATGAGCATGTTAGCTTTAGCCACTAGCGTTGATACTCTAGTGGTAGGGATAACTTTTTCCTTTTTAGATGTTGATTTATTAACGGCAGTTAGTATTCTGGGGCTAGTAACCTTTGTTTTAGTTATTTTAGGGGTCAGACTTGGAACTTTAGCCGGCAAGAAATATCATCGATATGCTGAAATGTTTGGTGGCATCATCTTAATTGCGATTGGGATCAAAATATTATTAAGTCATTTATGGTAGTAAAGAGGTTATTATGGGTCGTGAAGAAATTTTAATTTTATTAGGTGTTTTATTCATTACAGGCTTAATATTAGAGTTTTTATGGCGTATTTGGCATAGTTTTCATGTTGTTAAGGCTTATTGTCATAAACCAGATTTAAAGATTACTAACTATCGAATTAGAAAACTAACGAAAGCTTTAAAATACTATAACGTTTTAATGCCCAATAATGAAAAAAAAGCGGCCAGAATTAAAATATTAAAACTGCTTTTTATTGAAGGTAATGAAAAAGAAAGTCGTCGCATTAGTATTTTAGCTGAACGCTTAGAACGTGGTCGTAGTCTAGCGGATTTTGGCTTAATCTTTGGTGAAAGCACTTTAGCTTTTTGTACTATTGTTATTGGTTTTATTATTGGTATTGCCCTGTATTTAACCTATCTAGAATCTTATATTAAGACTTTTACGATTAGTAGTCATTTAAATCAAAGTGAAGTGGTTAAAATTAACACCGATTATGCTTTAGAGTTTCCCCGTTTAATTGAAATTAACACTTTAAAAAATGATACGATTAAAGCTAAGAAAGAATACCCAGTTAGCCTTAATCAAGAATATATTATTACTACTTATATTCGTGTTGATTTGTTATATGATAATCTAACTAAGGAAACGATTGAGGAAGACTATAAAAAGTATGCTTGTGCTGGTTTAAAAATTAATGATGATATTATTACTTATGAAAATTATTTAATTACGAAAATCGATGATGAAAAAACTAAAACGGTGAGCGAAACCGATAGTAGCTTTTATAAAGTAACTTATTATTATAAGAATGAAAGTGCCACGACGTTATCAGTTGAATACTTTTTAGGCAATGACGCGTATCAAACGACTTATTGCCGTGGTCAGGCCTTATTTAATGAAGTAGAGTTTTTAGAAATTGATTCGGGCTATGAAACTTGGCAAGTCTTATTTGCCATTATTGAAAACACTCAAATTAAGTATCAAGATAAAGATTTAAATTTTACCATGAATGAAGCAGATATTGCAGAGTTTAATGCAGCCGCTCCGGCTTTTAAAAAGACGATGGCTACTTTAACGAATAATCAAATGTTAATGAATATTGAAATTAAAAATTTCACTAAGCCAATTACTAAATTAGAACCCAGTCCAACGATTGATTTATCTTTAAATAAGGAAGAATTGTATAGTATTATTAAATCGGAAGTTGATATTAATAAATATGATCATATCTTCTTCTTAGTTAAACTTGGTGATGCTAAGACATATCTTAAAGATTTATCTTGGGCTGGTTATGGAGGTAGTGAATATCAAAGGCGGGGGGAAGGTTACTCAGTAGTTAGATTACCCGATGGTGAATATCTTAAGGCTGCTTGGTGGACAGTTACGGAAGGCTTAAGTAAGTATCCAGAACTAGTCTATATTCATGAATTCTTTCATTATTTAGAGAGTGCTAGTACCCATTTAAACTTACCAATGCCGATTATTCATAATTATAAAGAATATGGTTATAAATATGCTCATGAAGATTATACGGTTAATGAATACGCTTTCTTTAAAGACATTGTAGAAAATAAAATTAAAGATAATGATAAATTATTTGGGGTTAATCCCGTTTTATGGCGTTTAGTTCCCACTAAATATAAAGATATTTTAAATTAAAAGAGCTTTCCAGACGGAAAAGCTTTTTTTGTGCGGAAAAGGGTTGGTTTTTCTTATCTTTTAATATATAATAGAAACTTGTAAGTTTTAGGAAGTGATATAATGCTGGCTAATAAAATAATACCGGTTGAGCAAGATGAATTTTCCCTTCCTGTTATTATCAGATCCAATCAAGAAGGCTGGATTCCTACCTTTGACCTTTGGTCAACGAAGATTAAAGATGAAGCTAGTTATATTGATTGTTCCCAAATCTTTCGTAAGAATATAAAAGGTTATGACCCATCACCAATTAATCCTATGATTGGTCATTATAGTGAAACTGGCGATTTAGTTATTTATTGGAAAGCTTTAATTGACCGAGCTAGTATTAATGAGGTTAATGCGGCTTATCATGGTAAATTAAGAGCCACGAGTTGGCAAAAAAGGTATTGTACTTATTTTAGTTTAGGTAGTAGTACCCCATGGTTACACTCCGTGGTGCTTGATTTTGTGGAAGCTGACTTTGTTGTTCACCATATCAATGGAGTATCTGCGGATAATCGGATCAAGAATCTCCATATTTTACCCAAGCGAGAACATGATGGCATTAATCATCCGGGTTTAGAAATTCGCAAAGCAATGTTTACTAATCCAGATGATTATTGGCAGGAACGAAAGAATTTAGCTCTTAATGATTTTATTAAAGAGTTATCTTTAATAATTATTGATGAATCTAAATCTGAGTTTATTGCTAAATTTGCCAAAGAGAATAAAGCTTTAGCCTTAGAAATCTTAAGACAAACAAAACTAGATATCAATTTAAGTCAGGTTAGAGAATGTAAATCAGCAAACCGATTACGAAATTTACATTTGCCAGTAAGTTATTTAGATACCTATGAAATAGAAAAATATTTAAGAACAGAAATAATCAAGAAAAGCTCAGAAGGACAGTTAAGATTGTTTTAGAAAGCAGTGAAATTTATGTCACGAAAGAAACACGAATATTCCGATATCAAAGTTTATAAATTAATTACCTTACAACAAGTTAGGAAAGTTAAGAATCCCTTAATTAATGCTTTAGCTGAAGATATTGCCGCCAATGGTTTAATCCATGCCATTAGTATTGCTCGTTTAACTAAAGAGGAATTTGAAAAACATCTATATTTTATGAATGCGATTTGGGGTAGAAGACGTGGCAAAGAAATGCATATGTCAAGTTATGAAGCTTATGATGGATATTATTATGTAGTTATTTCTGGCCATAGTCGTTTAGAAGCAGTAAAACTACTCGGTTGGGAAGATATCGAATGTAAAATCCATCATATTCATACTAGTCGAGAAATATTAGCTCTTCAATTAGGAGAAAATATTCATAAAGAAATTAATCCGGAAGAAAGAGCAATTGCGATTGTTGAGAGTTATCGCTTAGGCTTAATTGAAGGCGATTGGCAATCAAAAACCCAGTTTAGAGAAGAAATGAAGGGTAAGTTTAGCCGAGATATAATCAATGATGCTTTAGTCTTTGTTGATTTACCAGAGCGCGTTCAAGAATATATTTTTGCTCAAAACGTTCCATATGCCGTGGGGGTTGAAATTGGCAAAATCCATCCTTTAATTGTTAAATATGAGGAAGCCCTTGGCAGTATCAAAAATGAAGCAGGCGAGACTATTATTGGCCCAGCAGTTGAAAAAAATATTTTTTGGCACTATATGGAACTATTAACTAGATTACAAAAATCAGGCAGTATAAAACGCGGAAAAGAAATTGTTGCGATGCACGCCAAAAATTTAAATGATCATTTTCGTTCTAAAGATGAGTTACAGCTAGAACTTGAAGGCTGGTGGGATGAAGGGGCATACCGCCAGGATGAAGAAAGGCAAAAACAACTAGTAAAAGCATATGATCGTGCTAGCCAAGCTTTAAATAGTTTACCGTATGAATACTTATTAGAATTATTTAGTTTAGATA
>Ga0209737_10003393_pt1 | contig 11125 bp, 11 predicted proteins | sample TergutCu122P3_FD_187284 | JGI IMG/M metagenome (GOLD analysis project Ga0209737, IMG submission 187284) | Cubitermes ugandensis P3 segment gut microbial communities from Kakamega Forest, Kenya - Cu122 P3 (SPAdes) (version 2) | ecosystem: Host-associated > Arthropoda: Insects > Digestive system...
TAACCCGAATCAATATATTTATATTTGCTTTTTCTAAATTTTTTACTCTATCATGTTTTATAGAGCAATATGCTTTAAAATAATCGTTTTCGCTGTCTTTTTTGTAATCAAACGGAGCAAAATGCGGAACAAATTTTTCATTAAAATGGAAATTTACAGCAGATATAATAACAACTTTTTTGCTGATTTTCCAGCACTTTTCTAAAAAAAGAAAACAATTGCCTGAATTTTCAGGTTCTTCTTTTGCAATTTCTCTATAAATATCTTTGGCAATTGCTTCCAATTCCGTAGAACATCTAAAAATTAAATCAGCTATTTTTATCGAATATGTTTTCAGTTGTTTGTCGTCAAAATGAATTTGATACGACAAATCTATAACATCTTTTTCAAGATTTTTATACACTGCCCAATATAAACTTGCTTCTTTCTTCATACAATCTCATACCTTGCACTTTTAACTAACTTAATGCTGTTGTAATTTCAGGGACATCAACATAACCATCGCCTTGCAAAATTGCATAATTTCCGTTTTTTATCGGCAAAATAAACAAATCATTTATATGTTCATTTAATATTCTCATTGCTATCGTCCCTTTTTTCTTACAAAATACTATCTGCATTTCTGACAAATAGTATTTTCATTAAGAATTTAGACATTTGAAAGGATTTTTTATGAAAAATTTCGGCGGACAGGTTTTATTTTTGGACAGAAGTGATATCAACACGGACGAAATAATTCCGGCAAAATATCTCACGGAAGTTACCAAAGAAGCATTAGCTCCATATTTACTTGAAGACCTGAAACTCGAAGGTTTCGACCCCAAGAGCGACGCGCTTAAAAACGCAAAAGTTGTTATATCCCGTGCAAATTTCGGCTGCGGAAGTTCTCGTGAACATGCTCCTTGGGCATTTGAAGTAAACGATATTTATGTAGTTATCGCCGAAAATTTTGCTCGAATTTTCCGTCAAAACATGTTCAACGGCGGAATGCTTGCAATTGAACTTCCAAAATCCGACATCGACAAAATTTTTGAATTGAAAAACGAAAAAGTTGAATGCAAAATTGACATGCAAAATCACAAACTTACTTTCAACGATAAACTAACTATCTCTTTTGATTTTAGCAAGTTCGACGAAGCATTGGTAAATGCGGGCGGTTGGGTTGAGTTCGCCGACAGCAAATACTAAGGGCAATGATTGCCGTCCGTTTGTTTTCCTGACCGGCGCAAGCGGGAAAATCGGTATTAAAATTCTTAAGATTTTATTGGAATTAGATTATGGTGTAATTGCTCAATGTTCAAAGAATGAAAAAATTATTACCGATTTTCTTGAAAAAAATCCGCAATATAAAGATTTTGTTGAAATTCTAAATGCTGATTTTAAAGAAGATTCTCTTAAAATTGTTGTTTCAATGAAAAAAAACAATCTTGTTTGCTTAATAAATTCTGCCGCAGTTTTTGAAAAGGGAAATTTGACCGATTTTCATAACCTCGTAGAAACAATACAAATAAATGACATTATTCCCGCAGAATTAACCACAAGGTTCGCTGAAAAAGTAAATAAAGGAAGTGTAATCAACATTTCAGATGGAAATATCTACAATTTCAACGAAAATTACCAAAACTACCGCATTTCAAAATTGCTTTTAGAAGAAATCACTAAACAATCAGCAATTTTATACGCTCCGAAAATCCGAGTTAACGCAATCGCACTAGGAATGCTTGAAACCGATGAAAATCCATCAAACATTGCAGCTAAACAAAAAGAAATACTGAAAGAAGAAATTTCAGACAAAAACTTAGCACAAACTATAGAATTTCTAATCACTTGTGAAAACATAACAGGGCAAATAATTTATCTTGATAACGGAGTGCATTTAGTATGAAAGACGACTTACCAATAAAATATTATCAAGATTTAATGACCGCAAAAGGACGAAAAGAACATTCGGCATTCATAATCGAAGGCGTCCGTCAAGTTGAACAATTTTCGCTCTCAAAAAACGTAAAACTTCTTGAAATTTTAACAACCGAGCCACTTAAATTTGAAACCAAAACGCCCGTAAGATATATAAGTAACAGCCAATTATGCAAAATCACCGAAAGCAAAACCCCAAACGGCGTAATTGCAATAGCAGAAATCCCCCGTAGGGGCGGCCGGGGGCGGTCGCCCGCGACAACAAATGATAATATCTTACTACTCGAAGACATCCAAGACCCCGGAAATGTCGGCGCACTAATTCGCAGTGCAGCAGCATTCGGATTTTCAGCAGTAATTTTAAGCCAAAATTGTGCCGATGTCTATTCACCCAAAGTAGTTAGAGCAAGCGGAGGAGCAATTTGTAATTTGGAAATTATCAACAAAACAGATATTTTTGAATGTATAGAAGAACTAAAAAGACAAAACTACAAACTCATAGTAGCAGACTTAGACGGCAAAAACGAAATTCAAAGTAGAAGTAAAAAAATTATCTACGCTCTCGGCAACGAAGGAAATGGTATTTCGGAAAAACTTCACTCAATCGCCGACGAAATTTTCACAATCCCATTCGATAATTCGGCGGTTGAATCCCTAAATGTAGCTGCTGCAGGAGCAATAGGAATGTTTATGATAAACAATGTAGGGGCGTAATATTTTATGCCCAATAAATAAGGAGGTATAAAAATGGAAAAAATCATTGCAAAAAACACACCGGCGGCAATTGGACCTTATTCACACGCAGTAAAAACAGGAAATCTGCTGTTTTTGTCAGGACAAATACCATTAAATTCTAAGGGCGAAATGCTCAATACATCAATTCAAGAAGCAACCGAACAGGTCTTCAATAATATTGAAGCAATTTTATCGTCGCAAAATTTAACAATAAATAATGTTGTAAAAACACTGGTTTTTCTAAAAGACATTAACGATTTCACAGAAATGAACAAAATTTACGAAAAAAGAATGGGCGAACATAAGCCCGCCCGAAGTGCTGTCGAAGTATCAAATCTTCCCAAGAATGTACTTGTTGAAATTGAGTGCATCGCGGAAATTTAATTCTATTCGGGATTTATCACAACTTTTGTAGTCAATTTCGGCTCTTTTTTTGCTTCCGTTTCATTCATCATTGTCGATTTTCCGTCAAAAATTGCGCCTTTTTTGATTATCAATTCTTTTGCTTTAAGATTGCCCTTAACATGAGAATGTTCTTCCAATTCTATTTGTTCTGCACATGTAATATCGCCTTCAACTCTGCCTCCGATTTGTGCCGATTTCGCATCAATGCTCGCAATAACAACGCCGTCACGACCAACCATTACGGAAGAGCTGGTATGAATTTCTCCCAAAAATTTGCCGTAAACCTGAATTGTGTGCGGTGTCGTAATTTTGCCTTCAAATGTCGCACCTGCGCCAAATAATGTAACGCTTCCACTACCTTTTTCTGCCATTTTTATTTTCCTGCCTTTCTTTTTTATCTTTTACAAAAATAATGTGTTCGGGTCGATTATTTTCCCGTCTTTACTAACTTCGTAATGCAAATGATTTCCACTTGATTTTGCTCCGCTGCTTCCAACCAATGCAATTGTTTCTCCTTGAACAACGCTCTGCCCAACTTTCACCAAAATTTCGCTGCTATGTGCATAAAGTGTTTCATAGCCATCCACATGTTTCAACACAACAACATTTCCCAAATCACCGTCCACATAAACTTTTATCACTTCGCCTTCTGCCGTAGCACGAATGGGAGAGCCTTGCGGAGCAACAAAATCAATTGCTTCATGCGGAATTGACAAGTCAAAATTTCTGCTTATAACTCCCGTAACAGGACGAATACGAGGTATTTTCTTAAATTCGCGATGAGCGTCCGTCAACTCAAAACTTGCAATCAAATCCGCATCTTTTAAAAATTCATCAATTGTAGGCGGTGTTTCTTTATTGTCAAGCATCGAAACCATTTTAAAATATTCAAGATGACGATTTATTTTCAGAATATTTACTTTTAAAGAATCAATCTGTTTTGCATGCTGAATAAGCGAATCATTTTGTATTTGTATATCGGAATATGCTATAAGCCGTTGAAAAATAAATGTCCAACCCGTAACAAGCACAATAGTTGACACAAATAAAAACACTAAAAACACCTTAAAAACAAACAAAATAAAGCCATTTACTTTGAGCATTTTAGGTGCGGCTTCGGTATTCTCACGAATAAGAATAATTCCTTTTATTTTGTTTTTCATTATTCAACCTTACTCAAAAAAGCAATTATTTTTTCAAAGCCATCAACATCAGCAAATGCAATTTCAACTTTACCTTTTTTGCCGTCTTTTTCGACAATATTCAAATCAAAACCATGTAATTTTTTAATATCCTCCAAAACAGAAAAATATATTTGCGCCAAAGCTCCGATTGTTTTTTCCGACGCATCATCTTTTTTGGATTTTCTATCTAAAATTTGAGAAACTTTCTTTTCAACTTCACGCACCGAAAGCGATTTTTTGATGATTTCCTGTGCCAATTGTGCCTGCAAAATCGGATTATCAATCCCCAACAAAGCTCGCGCGTGTCCTGTTGAAATTCTTTCATCTCTAACCATATTTTGAATGGTTTCAGGAAGTTTCAAAAGACGCAAAGTATTTGTTATAAGCGTTCTACTTTTACCGAATCTTTCAGAAAGCTGCTCGTGCGTATATCCATATTCGTCAACCAATTTCTTTAACGAAAGTGCGGTTTCAATATCACTTAAATTTTCCCTTTGAATATTTTCAACCAACGCAAGCTCAAGCATCTTTTTGTCATCAACATCATCTCGAATTATCACCGGAGCATCTTGCCAGCTAAGGTGTTTCAAAGCTCTAAAACGGCGTTCCCCCGAAATAATTTGATATTTTTGCCCCGATATTTTGCGAACAACAATCGGCTGCAAAAGCCCTTGTTCTTTAATACTTGTTGCTAATTCAGCAATGGTTTCGTCATTAAAATCAATTCGAGGCTGAAATGGGTTCGGCACAATAAAAGAGATAGATATTGTTGTGGTCGGAACTCCGTTACCTACAACTTGGGTATTTTCACCTTGGTCATTCTCGCCGAACAATCTATCTATTCCTTTTTTTCCAAGCGCTTGTCTGCTGCTCATTTTTTACCGCCATTGTTAACATTATTAATAATCTCTTTTGCCAAATCCATATATGCAATTGCCCCACTTGACATAATATCATATTTTATAATTGGCTTTCCATGTGACGGCGACTCCGAAAGTTTCACATTTCTCGGCACAACGCATTCAAAAACCTTGCTGCCGAAATAGCTTTTAACTTCATCTGCAACCTGCTTCGACAAATTCAAGCGATTATCATACATAGTAAGCAAAACGCCTTCAATTTCAAGGTTTTCATTAAGATTTTTCTGAACTTTCCTAATAGTATTCAAAAGCTCAGAAAGTCCTTCAAGAGCATAATATTCACACTGAACCGGTATCAATATGGAATCCGAAGCGGTCAATATATTAACAACAATTGTGCCCAATGCAGGCGGTGAATCAATAACAACAAAGTCATATTGCTGTTCGGGCGGAAGGTTTCTCAATGCGTCTAAATGAGTCGACAAAATTCGCTCTCTTGCCATTTTTGATGCCCATTCAATATCAATTCCAGCCAACTCAATGCTCGCAGGAACAACATCCAAATACTCAAAATGCTCCGACGGAATTATTGCATCTACAATACTCAACCCTTCTTCTTCACTCGCCGACAAAACATCATAAATCGAAACCTCTATTTTTTCTCTGTCGATTCCAATACCGCTTGTTGCGTTTTGTTGAGAATCCATGTCCAAAAGAAGCGTCCTTTTTTCAGATGCTGCCAAACACGATGCCAAATTCACCGCAGTCGTTGTTTTCCCAACGCCGCCTTTTTGATTTAACACACAAATAACTTTCACAAAACTCCCCTTTTTTACTTTGTCAAAATTGTTTCACGGGAAACATCGCAAAAACTTCTACCCTTGAAGTTTTTCAACATTTTCTGTTTTCTGTTGTAAATATACTAAAATGACAGACACGTCTGCGGGGGTTACGCCCGAAATCCTTAAACTTTGTCCGATTGTCTGCGGCTTATGCCTATTTAATTTTTCACGAGATTCCGCCGAGAGTCCAAATATCTTATTGAAATCCAAAGACTTAGGAATTTTTGTGTCTTCAAAGCGAGCCGTTTTTGCAATTGCCTCTTTTTGCTTTGCAACGAACCCTTCATACAAAATATCCGACTGAGCCGTCAAACATTGCTCCTCACTAAATTCCGAAATATCCAAATCCGAGTTCTCAACAATGTCGGCAATTGTAATGTTTGGGCGTTTCAAAATTTTATCGGCATGTGTATTTTCTTTGATTTTTTCAAATTCTGCGTTATTCCAAACTTCTGCCAAAACAAGCGTGTCATGTATTTTTTGTTTCAAAATGTCTTTTTCTTCCCAAATTCTTTGCCTTTTTTCGTATGTTTCACGGGAAACAATTCCAAGCTCTGCCGCTTTTGACATCAATCGTTCGTCGCAATTGTCTTGCCGCAAAATCAGCCTATGCTCTGCACGAGCAGTAAACATTCGATATGGCTCTTGAGTTCCTTTTGAAACTAAGTCGTCAATCAAAACTCCTATATACGCTTCGTCTCGCCGGAGGATAAAAGGCTCTTTTTCTTCTATTTTCAGCATTGCATTTGTTCCGGCAACAAGTCCTTGCCCTGCCGCCTCTTCGTAGCCGGACGTTCCATTTATTTGTCCCGCAAAAAACAAATTCGGCACAATTTTACTTTCGAGTGTCAAACTCAATTGGGTTGGATCAAAGTAGTCATATTCTATTGCATAAGCAGCTTTTGTGATTTTTGCTTTTGAAAACCCTTCGAGAGATTGAACCATTCTAATTTGGACATCAGCAGGCAGTGAAGTTGAAAATCCGTTTATATACATTTCGCGGCAATGAAGTCCTTCGGGTTCGACAAAAAGCGAGTGCCCTTCTCTCTCTCCAAATCGCATAAGCTTATCTTCGATTGACGGACAATAACGAGGACCGGTTCCGATGATAGTTTTGTTTTTTCCATAAAGAGGGGACTTATCAATATTGTCTAAAATGATTTTGTGTGTCTCGGCATTGGTTTTTACCATCCAGCAAACAGCAGAATTATTCAGCGGAAAATCTGTCGAAAAAGAAAATGGCTGTGGATTCTCGTCACCTTTTTGCACAGGTAAAATTGACAAGTTAATTGTATTTTTGTCAATTCTTGCAGGAGTACCTGTTTTTAATCGTCCTGCTTTTATGCCTAATTTTTGAATACTGCCACTTAATTTTGTTGAGGCTAATTCTCCGTTTCGCCCGCAAACTATTTGATTTTCGCCAATGTGCGCCAAACCATTTAAAAAGGTTCCGGCTGTAATTATTATCGTCTTTGCGTCAATCTTTCGTCCGTTTTCGGTAAGCACTCCTGATGCGCCGCCGATTTTTTCGTCGGTTAAAATTTCGGCGGCCATATCTTGCAGAATCGTTATATTTTCAATGTTTTCAAGTTGTTCTCGAATAAATTGACGATACAAAAACCTATCGGTTTGACATCTCGGACCCCAGACAGCGCTTCCTTTACTTTTATTTAACATCCTGAATTGAATTCCGGCTTTATCTGCCGCTTTTGCCATAATTCCGCCGAGTGCGTCAATTTCACGGACAATGTTACCTTTTGCTACACCGCCGATTGCGGGATTGCAGGGCATTTCACCAATAAATTCAATATTGCCGGTAATAACCAAAACCGAATGCCCGTACTTAGCCGCCGCAATTGCCGCTTCAGCTCCTGCATGCCCTGCGCCTACAACTATAGTGTCAAATCCCATTTCGTCCTTTTTTAAGGAATATGTTGGAAAATTCCTTCGTAATTTTTACTTCGCTTCCTCACAAATGCTCGTTTGCTTGTTTCACGGGAAACAATTAATAATGTGCTATTTTTTCAAGGAAAATAATATTTCCCACGCAATACGAGAGTGCCAAAAAGTATTTTTTATAAGAATTATTATCTGAAATTTTAAACAAACGAGGTTATTTTGAAAAAAATATTAGTCTTAACATTTTTATTTGCGCTTACAATTTCGGCATTTGCACAAACGCAGCGACAAATCGACAGTTTACAAAACTTACAAAAAAACAGAACCGTCAATCAAAAAACTTCAAATAACACTTTCCCGGGCAATGACGAATTTTCCCGAAGACTCACCGAATTTGAAAGAATAAGACAAGATAGTATTCAGGCAAAATGGATGATGGATAGTTTGCGATTGGTCGACAGTTTGCGGGTGGTTTTCGGCGATACGACCATACAAACGCGATTTAATATTGATACGACTAAAATGCTTGATACAAATATGCTTTTCGACGAACTTGCGGCGGAATTTAATCCGAGAGAAAGAATTTCCGACCCGACAAGTTCGTTGAAAATTTTCGGCGCTGATTTTTTCAAAATGGCAAGCGAATTACTTATTATGCCGGATATTCTTCCCGTAAATTCCGAATATAGGCTGGGGGTCGGCGATGAAGTAATTATTCAAATTTGGGGTGATGTTCAAAGCACGGAAAGTTTTGTTATCGGACGAAACGGAACAATTTCACCGACGGGAATCGGACAGCAAAAACTTGCGGGGCTTACACTTGCCGAAGCGAGAAGATTGCTTATCCAAAGATTTTCGCGGGTTTATTCGGGAGTTAGAAACGGCGCAAGCAACGCAACGACTTTTGTTGATATTACCCCGGGGGTGCTTCGACAAAAAAGCATTATTGTTGTGGGTGAAGTCGATAGACCCGGAAATTATTTGATTCCTTCGACAGCGGGCGTAATTGCGGCGATTTCGAGAGCGGGCGGACCAACGGATGTGGCAAGTTTGCGAAATGTTTATATTCGCCGCGGCGGCGCCGACAAATTAGACAGCATTGATTTATACGAATATTTTTTAAAAGGAAAAATGACCGATACGACCACCCTTGCCGACTTTGATGTGGTTTTGGTGAATCCCGTTCAAAAGCGCGTTATGCTCGACGGAGCGGTTAGGCGTCCTGCGCAATACGAACTGAAAGGTGAAGAAACATTTGCGGATTTGTTTAATTTTGCCGGCGGACTTTTGCCCGAAGCATATATAAAAAATATTGCAATTGAGCGAACAGAGCCGGGTATTGAGCGAGTAACTTATACGATTGACCAAGAAAATTTTGAAAAAGTAATGCCGCAAAACAACGATTTTATTTTGATTGATTTTATAGACAAAGTAAATAATACGGTATCAATTGAGGGCGCGGTTGAACGCCCCGGACTTTGGGCTTTTAACGATGGAATGAAAGTCAGCGATTTAATAGATTTGGCGGGCGGTGTTTTAGATGACTTTTTCGGCGACAGAATTGAAATTTTGCGCACAAACAAAAATTTTGAAAGAGAAGTTTTATCGTTGAATGTAAAAGAACTTTTGGACGGAGCCGGCAGTAATTTGGAATTGCAAAAATGGGATATTGTGAAAGTTTTCTCGATTTGGGATTTGCAATATAAAGAATTTGTTGATGTTTACGGAGAAGTTAAAAATCCGGGAAGATATTTTTTACGTAAAGGAATGAATATACAGGACATTATTTTGCTTGCCGGCGGATTTAATGCCGATGCGTATCAAGACACGCTCGAAATTTCGCGGATAGAAAGTTCGGATATTCATGCGGGTAACAAAATAAATTTCAAACGAGTAAATGTTTCGGCAGACTTTTTTAAATTAACCACCAATCCTTTAAAACACCAAGATATTGTTTTTGTCCGCAAAGATGTTAAAAAGAGAGAGCAGGAAGTTATCTTTTTGGGCGGCGAATTTTGTTTTCCGGGATTTTATGCAAAAATGTCTACCGACGAAACTTTGTCAAGTTTAATAAAACGCGCGGGCGGTTTCAATAAAAGCGCATATTTGGACGGAACGATTTTTAAAAGAACAAAGGATAGTGTCGGACAGGTTGCCATCAACTTTGAAGCGCTTTTTAACGACGGCAAAAAACGCGAAGACATTGTTTTGGAACACGGCGACAGCATTATTGCTCCGACAATGCCCAAAACTGCTGCGGTAAGCGGTGCGGTGAATTATCCGACAAGTGTAAAATTTGTCGAAAAAAAACGTGTGCGGAGTTATTTGAATCAGGCGGGTGGAATGACCGATTTGGGTAAAAAAGGGTCGATTTATGTAGTGCGTGCAAACGGCGAAGTGCGAAAAGTCAGAAAATCCAATAGCAGCGCTGTAAATGCCGGAACGGAAATTTTTGTTGTTGAAGGTGAACGCAGGGAAAGAAATCCGAATATCGGATTAACTGCAATGACGGCATCTGCATCATTGATGATGGCTATGGTTGCTATATTTGGTTTGATTTTAAAGTAATTAAATTAGATAGGATGATTATGCAGTCGGTAATAGAATTTAAGACGAAAGTCAGAAAAGAATAGAAGACGAGAAAAAAACAAAATGACAGGAAGAAATGACCCATGTCCATGCGGAAGTAGAAAAAAATTTAAGCATTGTTGTTTGAACAAAACACTGCAAAAAAGTTCGCAAAAAAAAAATCTTTCGATAAAGACACCTGAGCAAATTGAAAAAATGCGGGCGGCTGGAAAATTTAACGGCGAATTGATGGATTACATTCGCCAATTTATTAAAGCCGGAATTTCTACAGGCGAAATAAATCGGCTTGTGCATAACTATACGATTGAACACGGAAATATACCGGCAACGCTCAATTATAACAAATACCCGAAATCTTGCTGTATTTCACGAAATAGTGTTGTTTGCCACGGAATCCCGAGCGACAATGAATTTCTGGTTGACGGCGATATTGTGAATGTCGATTTAACAACTATTGTTGATGGTTGGTTTGGCGACCAAAGTGAAACATTTTTGATTGGCAGTGTAAGTGATGTTGCTAAAAATTTGGTTATGGCAACAAGAGAAGCAGCTATTGCGGCTATAAACGGCGTTGCTCCCGGGCTTCCGTTATCAATCGTCGGTGATATTGTTGAGCCTATTGTAAATCGTGCGGGCTGTTCTGTTGTCAGAGAATATACGGGACACGGAATCGGGAATGTTTTTCACGAAGATA
>Ga0209737_10003395_pt1 | contig 11120 bp, 6 predicted proteins | sample TergutCu122P3_FD_187284 | JGI IMG/M metagenome (GOLD analysis project Ga0209737, IMG submission 187284) | Cubitermes ugandensis P3 segment gut microbial communities from Kakamega Forest, Kenya - Cu122 P3 (SPAdes) (version 2) | ecosystem: Host-associated > Arthropoda: Insects > Digestive system >...
CGAGTTCGAAGCAGACAGCCCTGAGGCTGCGAAACTGCGCGCCTGCCTTGCCGAACTAGGTGCTGAAGTCCGTGAGGATGCGGGTATCTCGATCAAGCCGATCAGTGACTTCGGGAGCCGCCGTATCGTCAAGGCTGCATTCGACTATGCGGTAGCAAACGGTCGCAAGAAGGTCACTGCTGTTCACAAGGCGAACATCATGAAGCACACAGACGGGCTGTTCTTGCAGGTCGCCCGTGAGGTGGCGGATGAGTATGCGGATAAGGGTATCGAGTTCGAGGATGCGATTGTAGATGCCGCCTGTATGCGGCTGGTGATGAATCCGACCCAATTCGATGTCATGGTCATGCCCAATCTGTATGGAGATATCCTTAGTGATGTATGTGCCGGACTCGTTGGTGGACTGGGTCTTGCTCCGGGTGCTAACATCGGTGAGAATGAGGCGGTATTCGAGCCGGTCCACGGATCTGCTCCGCGCAGAGCCGGTCAGGGCATTGCCAATCCGACCGCGTTGATACTTACTGCGACCATGATGCTCAAGCATCTCGGTGAGGCGGACGCAGCGCTTTCGATTGAGAGTGCGGTCGATGAAGTCATACGCGAAGGGAAGTCTGTAACGTATGACCTGGGGGGCGAGGCAAGTACCGAAGAGTATGCCGACGCTCTTATTGCTGCGCTGAAATAGCACGTCGGATAATCCTTCGAATATCTTACGCGAATCCTTGAGCGCTTTGTTCGCTATGCGGCAAGCACCGTAGATTTTGTGTAAGCAAGAAATTACGTGTATCATGAGCGCGCATGCCATTAGGTATGCGCGTATCATATGCAGATTGACGAACCGAGACAGAATCTACTGCGTTTATCCAGAGGGGAACCATCATTGTGAAACAAGATATCCGTAATATTGCGATAATCGCGCACGTCGACCATGGGAAGACGACCCTTGTCGACCGGCTTCTCCAATCTGCTGGAGTATTTCGGGATAACCAACAGGTTGCAGAGCGCGTGCTTGATTCGAACGATCAAGAGCGTGAGCGTGGCATCACCATCCTTGCAAAAAATATCTCGATACGCTGGAAGGGTACCAAGATCAACGTGATCGATACGCCCGGACATGCGGATTTCGGGGGCGAGGTGGAACGTGTTCTCAAGATGGCCGATGGCTGCCTTCTTCTGGTCGATGCGTTCGATGGACCGATGCCGCAGACCCGTTTTGTGCTGCGCAAAGCACTTGAGAATAATCTGAAGCCAATGGTGGTCATAAATAAGATCGACCGACCCGGCGCACGCCCTCACGAGGTTCTCGATGAGGTGTTCGAGCTCATGCTTGAATTGGGCGCCAATGATGAGCAACTCGATTTCCCGGTCATCTATGCTAGTGCGCTGAAAGGATTCGCACGTCGTGAACCGTGCGATACCGATGAGGATATGTCACCTCTTCTGGATGCGATTCTGGAATATATTCCGGCACCTGATGTGGATGTGGATGGTCCCCTGGCCTTCCAGGTGTGCCAGATCGATTACTCGAACTACTTGGGACGCATCGGGGTGGGGCGTATCTTCAGCGGAACGATCAGCGAAGGCGAGCGCATACTGGTCATCAAGAATGATGGAGAGCGCAAGACCACGAACATAAAAGCGCTCTATGCTTTCGAAGCGTTAGGGCGTGAGGAGACTCAGTCTGCCGAGGCAGGAGATATTGTTGCGGTAGTCGGCATTGAGGGCACTGACATTGGCGATGTCTATACCAGTGAGGATAATCCAGTAGAGCTCGACGTAATTCATGTAGAGCGCCCCACCATGTCGGTCGTGTTCGAGGCATCCACCTCACCGCTGGTTGGTCGTGAGGGAAATATTGTAGGAGGGCGTCAGATTAAAGAGCGCCTTCTGCGTGAAGCCGAAGCTAATATCGCTATGCAGATCACTGAGACCGAGGACAAACGCGGCATGGAGGTTGCAGGTCGTGGATTGTTACATCTGTCCGTCCTCATGGAAACGATGCGTCGCGAAGGATTCGAATTCCAGGTAGGACGTCCCCAGGTTATTTTGCGCACCGATGAGGATGGCAAAAAATTGGAGCCGATCGAGCTTGCGGTAGTTGATGTGCCCAGCGAATATGCGGGCAAGGTAATCGAGATATTCGGCGCCAATGGGGGCGAGATGATCGAGATGACCCAGCGTGAGAATCAGACCCATCTCCAGTTCAAGATACCTTCTCGCGGCATTATGGGATTGCGTACGCGCATCCTGAATGCAACGCGGGGAGAAGCAACCCTCTTTCATACCTACAGTGAGTATGGCCCCTATCAGGGAGAGATCGGGGGACGGCAGAACGGTTCACTGGTCAGTCTGACGACTGACAAAGCGGTCGCTTATGCACTGGATAGTCTTCAGCAGCGTGGCACGCTGTTCGTTGAGCCGGGGGATGCGGCCTATGAGGGCATGATCGTAGGTGAAGCAGCCAAATCAGGCGAGCTGGTGGTCAATGTCGCCAAATCGAAGCAGCTGACCAACGTGCGTGCATCCGGATCCGATAAGGGTATTGTGCTGTCACCGGCAACCAAATTCACGTTGGAAGAAGCACTCGAATATATCGAGGATGATGAGTTAGTAGAGATTACTCCTGCATCGATCCGACTGCGCAAGCGATTGCTGAATGAGAAGGACCGCAAACGCGCCCGGTAAGATTTTCTGCAGCGAATCCACTTCCGAATCTTGCGCGTTATTTCTTAGTGCAGTAATCAAGCTCTTTTGCAGGCGTGCTAAGATTACTCATATCTTTTTTGATTGTGACATAACCCGAGTAGATTGAGGAGAACATGGCCGTAAAACTGCTGGTTGACTCAACGAATTACCTTAGCCCCGAACAGCTCGAAGAGTACGATATGCGTCAGGTCTCACTGTTCATCAACGATGGCGAGAAGCAAGACCGTGAGCTCGATATGGATTACGGGGATTTCTATACGAGATTAGCTGATACGCGTGACATTCCTAAATCATCACAGCCGGCACAAGGTGCCATACGTGACGAGATGCTTGCTATCTTGGACGCTGGTGACGAAGTCTTGGGGTTGACCCTCTCGGCAGACATGAGTGGAACGTATGAGACCTTCAAGATGATGGCTGATCAGATCAAGGAAGAGCGTCCTGATGCGGTGATAGAGGTCGTCGATACGCGCTCAAACTGCCTACAAGAAGGATTCGCCGTCTTGAGTGCTGCCGAAAAGGCACAAGAGGGTGGATCGATAAAAGATTGTATTGCAGCAGCACAGGATACGATTGCACGTACACGATTCGTATTCGCCCCTCATACACTTGAGTATCTTGAACGTGGCGGACGGATTGGCGCTGCCTCGGCTTTGCTGGGCTCGCTATTGAAGTTGGTTCCCATCCTGTCGGTCGAGAAGGGGTCGGTCGTTACTCTTGATAAAGTGCGTACCTATCCCAAGGCGCTGGCTGCGATTGCAGCACAAATGGAAAAGGATATCAAAGCAGGTGGTGGCATCAAGCGATTGGTTGTGCATACGATTGCTGACAGTGAGCATGGCGTTGAATTTCGCGATGCACATACCTCATCCTTGGGTGAGGGTGAGACCGACATCATCCCCATCGGACCGGTCATCGGTGCACATGTGGGACCTGCGGTCGGCGTGGTGTATGAAACCGTTAATCCCTTGCGTTAGGGTGGTGTATAAACGAAAGCAGAATGGCGCATGCATCATGATGTGCCTCTGGGAAAGAAATAAGTGGGCAGCGCAATAAGCGACCTGACTCGATTGTGAGTGAGCAGCCCAACGTAATTGATGATGCCAGAGTGCATCAGGAGGTATTTGTATGATCGATCGGTACAGTCGTGAAGAGATGGCGTCCATCTGGAAGCTGCAGAACAAGTTCGATATCTGGAAGAACATCGAAGTTCTTGCCTGTGAGGCGATGGCGAAGCTGGATGATGTAGGCATCACCAAAGAAGAGGCGGCTGAAATCCGGGAGAAAGCGGGCTTTACCGTCGAGCGCATCGATGAGCTTGAGGCTACCTTGAATCATGACGTCATCGCATTCCTGACCGATATGGCAGAACACATCGGAGAGCCCTCCAAGTGGGTCCACTACGGCATGACCTCCAGTGATCTGGGGGACACGGCGCTCTGCTATCAGATGACCCAGGCGATAGATATCATCATCGAAGATGTGAAGCGTATCTTCGAGATATGCAAACGTCGTGCCTTCGAGACGCGCGACATGCTGTGCGTAGGACGCACGCATGGGATACATGCAGAGCCGATGACCATGGGTATGAAGTTCGGGCGCTGGGCACACGCAATGTATCGGGCGCTGGAAAGACTCGAGTTCGTGCGTAGCCAGATTGCGGTGGGTGCCATCAGTGGCGCGGTGGGCTCGTATTCCAATATCGATCCTTCGGTTGAGTTTTATGTGTGCGAGGCGATGGGTCTTGAGCCCGATCCCCTCTCGACTCAGGTAATCGCGCGCGATAGGCATGCATTCTACCTTGCGACGTTGGCGACGGTGGCATCGACCTCTTCAGAGATTGCCACTGAGATCCGTGCGCTGCAGAAATCGGATACCTTGGAGGCTGAGGAGCCGTTCACGAAGGGCCAGAAGGGGTCTTCTGCGATGCCGCATAAGCGCAACCCTATTACGGCGGAGCGTGTCTGTGGTATGGCACGGGTGATTGCAGCCAATGCTCAAGTGGGCTTCGACAATGTGCCGCTGTGGCATGAGCGTGATATCAGCCATTCCAGTGCAGAACGTATCGTGTTGGCGGACTCCACCATCGCACTTGATTACATATTGAGCAAGTTGGAGTGGATGCTGGATGGGCTGGTTCTCTATCCGGAGACCATGAAGGCAAATGTCGATAAAACACGCGGTCTCATCTATTCCAGTCGTGTGCTGTTGGCATTGGTCGATACGGGCATGTTGCGTGAAGATGCGTACGATATCGTTCAGTCAAATGCGATGCAGGTATGGGATGACATCCAGCAGGCGCGTGAGGGAAAGACGTATCGTGAACTCTTAGAGGCGGATGAACGCAGTCCACTTACAGCAGAGCAGCTTGATGAGATATTCGATCCGTGGCAGTTCCTGAAGCGCAAGGACATCATCTTCGATCGCTTAGAGGCGCTTACCATCTAGCGTCACATATCAAACGACCGCCAGCATTAGCCAGCGGTCACACTCTTTGGAGCGATCGCCGACGCATACGGCGGTACCACTCTAAATATCATGATAGCATCTCGTAATAAATTGCCAGAATCATTTCATAACAATCTCACTTTTCAATCCCTCGAAGTAAGGGCAGATGTCGTTGAGGAAGCAGGTGGGACACACAGGCTTCTTCGCATCACATACCTGTCGCCCGAAAAGAACCATTTCATAGTTCACGCGCCCCCAGTGTTCGCGCGGGAAGGCGGCACAAAGATCCTGCTCGGTTTTATCCGCCGTTGTCGCTTTGCTCAGACCTAGTCGATGGGCGACGCGGAACACATGGGTATCGACGGCAATCCCCTCGACGATTCCAAAGCTGGAGCTTAACACGATGTTGGCCGTCTTGCGTGCGACACCGGGAAGGGTGATGAGTTCTTCCATAGTATCGGGTATCTCACCTCCGTATTCTGCCACCACCCGTTGTGCCATGCTGATAAGGTTGCGCGATTTCTGTCGATAGAAACCCAGTGAATGGATGATCTTTTCAAGGTCTTCCTGGCGCGCACCGGCAAGGGCGGTGACATCGGGGTATCGTGCGAAGAGGGTCGGGGTGACTTTGTTGACACCGACATCAGTGGTCTGGGCAGAAAGGGCGACCGCACAGATGCATTGATAGGGGGTATCGAAATTCAGTGCAGGACGTACGGGGCCGGGAAAGGCTTTGGTGAAGCGCTTCATAAGCTGATCGACGTAGGCTTTTCGCTTTCGCGCAGGAATCAGTTTCACGTGGGGAGCTGTTTTTCCGGGAGAGGTCTTTGCCATAACAGTCCTTGTCCTTGATGCGTGTATGATGGATATATTATGACTCAATCAACTGCTTCCAATATGATACGTTCCGCTATAAGCGGTCTTGACCAGTTCTCCCACATAAAGCGTGAACTCCAGCGAAACGATGATGCATCACTGGCAATTCCCGGAATGGTGCGCGCACCTTTGATCGCTACCCTGTTCGAGCGCACGGAGAAATCGCTGCTTATCATCGTCGATACGGAAGTTGCCGCAGAGAAGATGCGGCGTCAGTTGTTCGGCTATGTGGCCGCGGATCATCTGGCTTATCTGCCTGACATGCCCCGCACACCGTGGGAGATCGGACCTCCTGATTTTGCAAAGACGCTCAAGCGGGCACAGGCATTCGATATCCTGCAGTCCGACAGGTCGGCAATCACGGTCACAAGCATTCAGTCTCTGATGCGCAAGGTGGCACCCGTCTCAAGTGGTCTGTATGAGCCTATCCATCTCGAGGTGGGACAGAGCTACGATCTGGGAGAGATTACTGCTCATCTGGTCGATATGGGATATGCGCGTAGCGAGCTTGCTACCGATGAAGGCACCTTCACCTTACGTGGCGATGTACTGCATGTACATCCCGCGCTGGGTGCTCCACCGCTACGTATCGAGTTTTTCGGCGATGAAGTGGAAAGCATCAAGCGTTTCGTTCCGACCTCCGGTCAGGTGTTGGGGGGTCAGCCTACCGCGACCATCTATACGATGCAGGAGATCAGCAGGCAGACACCTCCTACCGCCTCAGTGATCGAATACCTCTCACCCGATGTGGTGACGGTTCTTGTCGAGCCCAAGACACTTTTCGATGCATCGTCTCGCTATTGGGATCGATTGGTGCGCGATACACAGGATGAAAACCTGGTCAAACAGTTTTATCTGATGCCTGCGCAGTTGGATTTCTCGGCAAACACCCATCTTTCCTTGTTCTCAATCTCACATGCCAGTGGTTCACACGAGACTCTTCGCGCAAAACGACCGGAGATATGTAACTCTGATGCAAAACTCGCGGCCTCGATTCGTGCGTTGATCAGTGCACATTATCGGGTCATCATCGCGCTTCCTACCAGACGGTTGCGTGAGAAAGTGACCGATCTGCTGGTCGATGAACACATTCCGATAGGAGACCAGCCCGGTACAGCTCTCATCGTCGAGAGCGATATCACGACAGGCTATATCATCGATGACGCAAAACTTGCGGTGATAACCACCGCAGAAGCATTCCCACGCTTCTCGCGGGTAGCGACCGAACGTAGAACCGCAGACCTTGATAAAGTCAAATTCCCCTTCAAGCCAGGTGACTATGTCGTACATCGTACCTACGGGGTCGCTCTGTTCAAGCAGATGGCGAAACGTGAGGTCGAAGGTATCGAGCGCGATGTATTGCAGCTTGAATACGCGATGGGTGATACGTTATATACACCGGTCGACCAGATGGATAAGATATCCAAATATGTGGGGACGGAATCCGGTGCGCCTAAGCTGACTCGCCTAGGTACGAAGTCCTGGCTGCGTGCCACAAAGAAGGCGCGTGAGTCGGCAGAGAAACTCGCCTTTGATCTGGTCGACCTGTATGCACGACGTGCGCAGGTCAAGGGGTTCGAATACGGCGATGACACTCATGCGCAAGTCGAGATGGAAGCGTTATTTCCCTATGAGGAGACTCCTGACCAGCAAGCTGCCATCGATGACGTGAAGGTCGATATGGAGTCCAGCAAACCCATGGATCGTCTGATCTGCGGAGATGTAGGCTACGGAAAGACCGAAGTCGCCATACGTGCCGCATTCAAGGCGGTCCAGAATGGCAGGCAGGTCATGGTGCTGTGCCCTACGACTATCCTTGCTCAGCAGCACTTTACCACGTTTAACGATCGCTTCGAGAAGTTCGGCATTACCGTAGAGGTGCTCTCGCGCTTCCGTACCCCGAAGCAGCAACGTATCGCTCTTGAGGGGTTTGCTGCCGGTACCGTGGATGTGCTTATCGGAACCCATCGCCTGCTTTCCAAGGATGTTGCTCCCCATGACCTGGGATTGCTTGTCATCGATGAAGAGCAGCGTTTTGGGGTGGGGCACAAGGAACAGCTCAAGAACATGCGTGAGCAGATCGACGTACTTTCGATGAGCGCGACGCCCATTCCGCGCACCATGCAGATGGCGCTTTCCGGTGTGCGTGACCTCAGTGTCATCGATACGCCCCCGAAGAATCGGGTGCCGATCAATGTGCATGTGGGACCGTGGGACGAACATATTGTCGCTGATGCGATCCGGGCCGAGCTTGAGCGCGGCGGTCAGGTCTACTACGTGAGCAATCGGGTACATAGTATCGATGATGCGACCGACCGGGTCATCAATGCCGCCCCTGAGGCGCGTGTCGGGGTGGCACACGGACAGATGAGCACGGCAGAGCTTGAAGAGGTGATGGAGGAGTTCGCAGCCAGGCGTATCGATGTCCTGGTCGCCACCACCATCATCGAGTCCGGTATCGATAATCCGTATTCGAACACCCTTATCATCGAGGACTCGCAGCGCTTGGGCCTGGCACAGCTCTATCAACTGAAGGGACGTGTCGGTAGAAGTCACGAACGTGCCTATGCCTATTTCCTCTACCCTGAGGATACGGCGCTTACTCAAGAGGCGACCGATCGTCTACTTGCCATTGCTGAATATGATGAGTTGGGTTCAGGCATGAGGATTGCGATGCGTGACCTTGAGATCAGAGGTGCGGGATCTCTTTTAGGTCAAGAGCAGTCAGGTCAGATATCAGCAGTTGGATTCGAGCTTTTCATCACGCTGATCGCCGAAGCGATCGATGAGATGCAAGCAGCGTAACAAAAGAACTTGCTGCGGGCGCATCGTCGTGTAGTAGAGCAGGGCATATTCTACTATGTAGATATGGTGCGCAAGAGGCGTCCATTTTCGAGGGGCGTGTGCTCGTGCTATAGTGTGAAATGAGATTATTGTGCCCACGAGAAGGAGTGGAAGTCATGTTGGATAACGACAAAAAAGAGCTTAACGAGGATGTCGTCAGTGATACTGATGAAGGTCTTGTGTATGAGGAGTTCACTGAAGTGGGCGAAGTTGATGATGAGATCGTAGAAGACGACGAAGCCGATGAGGATGTAGTCGCAGGTGACGAGGGTGTTGACGACGATGAGGTGGACACCGTAGACTACGATGATGATGCGGTATCAGAGGACCTCATCATCGATGAAGACGATGATCTGGATCTTGATGTGATCGATCCAGCTGCCGATCACGAAACAGCTGCCAAGAATCTTCCGTGGCTGTGGCCTCTTATCGCCATGCTTGCCGTTGCCGCTCTTGCTGGTGGTCTTTACTTTGCCTTGACGGGCGCAGAAGGCTCTTTGGGAGGACTCTTTAATAACACAGGAGGAGCAGCTGCACGCGTGAATGGACGCGCAATCTCACAAGCACGCCTTGATGCCGAGATGGCACGTATCGAGATCGGACAGCCGGGTATCTTTGAGGATAACGGAGTCGATCGCAATGAGGTCCGCTCGCAGGTTCTTGATGAGCTGGTCAACCAAGAGCTCTTGCTGCAGAAGGCAGCAGAAGAGGGTGTTACGATAAGTGATGATGAGGTCGATGCGGAAATCGAGCAGTTCCGGGCACAGCTGGGTGATGACTACGAAGCCACCCTTGCTCAGTACAACTACACCGAAGCAGATATCAGGGAAGAGATTCGTTTCAGCATGATTCGCATGGCCTTGATGGACAAGCTTGCTCCAAAGGATCTGGTCACCGATGCGATGATCCGTGAATTCTATGAGGATAATAAAGACGATATGTTCGTGGAAGAGGCAGGAAAGCGCGTCTCCCATATCCTTTTCAGTCCTGATGACGAAGCACTTGCTGAAGAGATTCTGGCTCAGATCAAAGGTGATGACGGTGCTGATTTCGCTGAGCTGGCAATCGAGTACTCACAGGATAGCGGTTCTGCAGAAAACGGTGGTGACCTGGGTTGGATAGCAGAATCATCCGAAGCCTACGTTCCCGAATTCAAAGAAGCGGTCGATGCGCTGAGCAAAGGTGGGATCTCGGATCTGGTACAGACCACCTATGGGTATCACATTGTGATCATCACCGATGAACGCGAGGAATCGACTATTCCGTTTGCCGATGTCGAAGAGGATATTACTAATATGCTGTTCGGCCAGGAACAAAGTACGATCTTTCAGAATCTGATGGAGACTCTTCATTCAGATGCAGAGATCGAGATTCTCGATAAGGCCGTACTTGATTTCCGCGCAGGCATCAGTGATGTCCCTGATCAAGCAATCGAGGATTTCATCGAGGTTCCTTAAATCAGCGTGGTCGCCCTACATCGTTACACATACATAAAAGAAGAAGTCATATCGCCTTGAAGGAGCTGTTATGAGCAATATCGTCGACGTTTACGCACGCGAAATTCTTGATTCGAGAGGTAATCCGACACTTGAAGTCGACGTAGCACTTGATGATGGTAGCTACGGTACCGCGGCAGTTCCCTCAGGGGCATCGACCGGAGCATTCGAAGCAGTAGAGTTGCGCGATAAGGATGAGAAGCGCTACCTTGGCAAAGGTGTACAGACAGCTGTTACCAATGTCAATGAAAAGATGTATGAAGAACTTGTCGGGGTCGATGCGAGCGATCAGCGTTTGGTGGATGGCATCCTTCTTGAGGCTGATGGAACGGATAACAAAGCGAACTTCGGGGCCAATGCGATTCTGGGCGCCTCACTTGCAGCTGCAAAAGCTGCAGCGATGTCGACTGACCTGACCCTGTATAGCTATCTGGGCGGCGTCAATGCGCACCGTCTTCCTGTTCCCATGATGAACATCCTCAACGGTGGTGCGCATGCGGACAACAATGTCGATCTACAGGAATTCATGATCATGCCGGTGGGTGCCACTTCGTTTTCAGAAGCTTTGCGCTGGGGGGCGGAGATTTATCACACCCTTCGTCAGGTGCTTTCAGAGCGTGGGCTTTCGACCGCAGTAGGAGACGAGGGCGGTTTTGCTCCTAATCTGGAAAGCAATGAGGCCGCACTACAGGTTATCGTTGAGGCCGTCGATAAGGCGGGATATAAGATGGGTGACCAGATCAAGTTTGC